>Ga0315914_1003941_pt1 | contig 22316 bp, 15 predicted proteins | sample MpolenodulesMG_FD_203920 | JGI IMG/M metagenome (GOLD analysis project Ga0315914, IMG submission 203920) | Medicago polymorpha root nodule microbial communities from Los Angeles, California, United States - elongated nodules | ecosystem: Host-associated > Plants > Roots > Nodule | place: USA...
TATACTCACAATCCCACTCATTCATGTGTCTTCGAATTCTAGCCAGCATATTATCAAATGATTCCTTTGGCTTCTGCATATATAGAGATTAATATTAAAGAACTCATCAAATATATAAAGAAACTAAAATTGTTTCAATAAAAAACAATGCTAAGACCGCCATAATATTTTTCAGAAAAAACTTGCCAAATAATTTGCCCTAGCAGCAGCACATAGGGAACATAGCCTAATTCTACTTCTAGGCATTTGCGCTTGTGAGATGTTGAAGATTGCGAAGAGACTCGGCTGCACGGGTAAAATGAAAGAACAAAATTGTAAAAAGACAAATTTAATATGATGATGACGACGACGATTATAATAATAATAATAATAATAATAATAATAATAATAATAATAATAATAATAATAATAATAATAATAAAATAAAAAAAATGAGGAAGAACATGTATTGTATATAAGACACCATCAATTACAAGTTAGACGCAATGAGTTACATGAACACCGGGTATCGATGGAGATTTAAGAAAATGACATGAACCCTCAACACACAGACACCATATTGCATTCATCTAGGATCAAATTTGAAAACAAAAGACTCATTGAATTGATAGAACAGAAAATCCCAAATTCAAAAAGTTTGTATAAACCCTAACCCTAAAGAAAGTGCATTAATCACTGAACATATTGAATGGCAACAAGAGACATCCATTAACAACTATAATTGAAAAAGAAAAAAGATGATTTTTTTTCCCACAAATGATATTAATAATAATAATAAGAAGAAGATGAATGAAATTACCTTGATATATGAATATCGGAGAAATTAAGAAAACTTATGAATGAAATATAAACTGTGAAGCCCTGTAGAGACAAGTAAGAATATATAGTAATAAATGAGAGTATAAGCTATGTGGGCTTAATTAGGGACGGTTCTAAGGCCCGGCGAGCCTGGGCAGTTGCCCTGGCTCCGACCCAAATTTTTTGTAATTTCTTATGTAAATTCCTTTGAATTTATTATATACACCCCTACAAATTGGGAGATTTCTTTAGAATTTTTATTATTTGCTTGCAATTTCTAATGTAATCCCCGGCAAATGTGTTGCAAATTTATTTTGCCTAGGCTTTATAATAATCCTGGCTCCACTACTGAGCTGAATGATATTTGAAAATCCAAGCCCAAGCCTAAGCCTGAGCCCGAGCCTCCTTTCTTCTTTCTTTGACTGACATCATAATCGGGGGAAGTTCCAGAAACCGAAAAAAGGACGTAAATTGATGGTTCGTTGGTCTCAAGCAGTTGTCGTTGAAGATCTGACGATTTCCTCAACGGTAACAGCACCACCATTTGTGATTTGTGAGTGTGCTTGTGAATGAAGGTAATGCCAAGAGAAGAGAGAATGATCAAATTTACTAGTGTGACAGATGAAGGAAGAAAAGGAAACTATGAATGTCAATGTAAGAGACACGTATTTTACATAGTTATTGATTTTTGCCGTATATTGTATTTAATTTATCTTTCTCCATTATATACAATGTAAGGGTCATGTTTTTTGCCGTATATTGTATTTACTCCTCTAGCTGCCTACCATTCATAAGTGTAACAACATTCATTTTGTTAGTTTTAGGTTGGCTAACTTTTTGGACAATTTGGGAGAGTTGAGTCTCTAAAAAATTTGTTGTGAGAGGAGATGGAGTCTACCTTTGATGTAAGCGTAGCAAGTGAGTCGTTCAAAAGTCTAGTTTGATCCTTAAGCTCTTGTACCTGTTCTGATTGATTAAAAAAATAATTTTCCATTAAAAGTTCAAGGTTAGACTTTTGAATGACTCTTTGGATATTTGCATAACCGGGTAGTGCAGTTTCTTGACCAAAGGGATTTTTATGAACATTTTGGTTAAAACTCATCCCTTGGTTATTTTGAATAAAATTTAATTTCTCAACACTACCTAGCTTGCATTCAATGCTAGAATGACCAGATATACCACATGCCCCACAAGGAGGTGAAATAGAAGTAGGTGTGACAACACAAGCATTTATGTTATCAAATTTTTGAGATAGTGCGTCCATCTTGTTAGATAGATGGTCAAAGGAAGAGATTTCATTTATACTTGCCTCTTTTTAGAGGGTGAAGAATTGGTGACAGCTTTCTCATCGGCCCATTGGAAGAGGTTTAGAGCCATGTCTTCAATCAAGGTATAAGCTGTTGTGAAATCCTTGTTCATTAAAGCACCACCTCCAGCTGCATCAACAATTATCTTTGTGATATATGTTAGACCATTGTAAAAAGTGTGGATAATTAACCACTTCTCCAAACCATGATGGGGACAAAGTCTAAGCATTTCTTTAAAACGCACCCACGCATCGTAAAGAGATTCCCCGTCTTCTTGAGCGAATTGATAAAGCTTTGCCCTTAGTTGGACGATTTTAGACGGGGGGAAGAACCGGGCAAGGAATTCTCGCCTCATTTGATCCCATGAAGTGATGGAACCAACTTTTAAAGAATGGAACCAAGTGCTAACTCTATCTTTTAAGGAAAAAGGAAAAAGGTGCAGCCTTATGGCTTCTTGGTTTGCTTTATAGATTACACTGAGTCTAAAGAAAGTTGAAATATGCAGGTTTGGATCCTCAGTGGGTGATCCAGAAAACTGGTTTTGCTGCACCAAGTTAAATAGTGCAGGTTTTATTTCAAAGTCATTACCTTCAACCGTTGGGTAAACAATAATAGCACGTGGCTCTTCCGTAGAAGGGATTGCATACTCCTTAAGAGTGCATTCCTCAGCCATGTCGTTATTATTTTGTGCTTCCCAAGAAGTTAACGGTAAAAGAAAGAAAGAAAAAAGTAGAAGAAAAAGAGAAAAAGAAAAAGAAAGATTCTAATCACTAAGAAAAAGTTAATCAATTTAGTTAACTCCCCGGCAACGGCAACAAAAACTTGATGGGATAAAACCACAAGTGCACGGTTCTACCGAAGTAGTAAAAATAGAGTATCGTTCCGACAGGGAGTTGTTCAATTCAATTAACTTTAATTGGTGATTAGAAGAGGTTAAGTTGCAAAGTTGGAGTTTTCAAACGGTTGAAAGAAAATATAATAATAAAAAGAGCCTTGGGATTATTGGTTCATCATAATGACAAACCCTTCACAAACCAAAACCTTAAACCTAGAACTTTATGTTAGACTTAATTTCTAAAGACAAGTTTCTCTTTAGCCTATCACATCTCCTTTCGGTCTCAGTGAGTGTGTTTCTCTAGCAACCACGCCTATTTTCATGGTTGATTGCTATTAGAATCCTTGAAGTTCGAAACTTTATTGTCTCAAGGTTTGCTAGACTATTTTCATGTTTCGCAATCCTTGTCTATATTCACTTGTTCCAATATTAAAACTTCATCTTTCGATCGTTCGCTTAATATTTGTGATGAATCAATAATAACTATTAAACTTCATCTTTCGATCCTTCGATTAATACTTGTTATTGATTATAAGAACGGTGAAATAGATTAGAAATTAGGGTTACATAAAATTAGGGTTTAAAGCTTGGTTTGATTAGGATTATGTCATTAGACTTATCCAACAGTCCCAAGACAAGAAGAGTCTACTCACTCATGTTCATCGTAGACATGGAGAAGAAGAAGAAAAACATAAACTAAATAACAAAGAAATAAAGAAAGAACTTTTATTAAGAAAGACAATTGTCACTTATTGAATTCCAAGAACAAAAGATGAATTGTTGTGATAGCTAGCTACTCTATTTATAGTCTTAAGTCGACTTAAAACCTAAGCAACTAATCATTCGAATGTTCCACAAGAAACCATGGACTTTTAGGTCAGAAATAGGCAGCTTGCCCATGAAGCAAAAGCAGCAAAAGTGGGTCTGGGAGGTGGCACGGCCGTGTGGCTGGTGGCACGGGCCGTGCCATTGACTTGGGAAAATCATATTTTTGTCTTCAATCTTCGTATTTTCAACCCGAATCAGCTCCAAATCCTCTTTCTTTTGCTCCAAGACTCAATCTATCAAATATTCGTTCCTGAAATATAATAACTTGCAATTGAAGTAAAATAGTTCTAAAAGGAAATAATATTTAAATAAAATAAACTTAAATCTAAATAAAACGAAATCAAATATTATATTAAAATAACTAATTATTGACTCATCAATCGTGACTATATCGGTTATTTGACAACACTAACAATAATTATCACTAATAATTAGTAAAGTTGTAATTAAAGTTAACGTAACTCACATTGTAATAATAACTTCCAGGATCTTTCCATAATTAATATTTGATGATATCAACAAACTACAATTTAGAGAAGGTACATCAATGATTGCTCAATAGACAATGAAAAATGTGATACAAATCATACTCCAGAAGAGTTTATCAAAAAGCTTGATATAAACCCAATCTCTTTCCCCGCTCTTATGAATTAACTCATTTGTATCATTAGGCTAGGCAAAAAAGAAATTGCATTCATTCACAAACATCACACCATACTTAATTATTTATTTCATCTAACAATAATTTAGATAAAATATACTACCTCTATTTCTTTTCTTTTGATATTTTAGCTAATTGCACAAGTATTAGAAAATCATTAAAGTAGAATAGTTGTAAGGTTTAGACTAAAATATCCTTATTTATGTTTTTTGGTTGCTGTATATTTACTCCTTGCTTTTTTTTTCTCTATAAAATTCCAATCTTCTAAATTATCGACACTCACCACACAAATTGAAACTTCAATTGCATATATATGGTGTATGAATAGTTTTAAATACTATCATGGATAGTTGAAGTAAATTTTATTACTACCTCGAAAGTTGTATACTCCATCTAAATCTTTTAACCCATCTTTTAATTCAATTGTGATAAATGAAAAGTCACAACTTATTTAATTATGTTATGGTGTGTTTTTCAATAAGGATAAAATTGGATAAAAATATTAAAAATTCTAAAACATCAAATATTTTAAAATAAAGTTGAAGTGCTAAATTTAAACATCAAAAGAAAAAAAAAAAGGAGGGAGTGTATCACTAACCTCCTCATTTTGAAAAAAAAAGGAGGGAGTGTATCACTAACCTCCTCTGACATTCCTTTTTAACTTTAATGAGTTCATTTTTATCATTAATCTATTAGCATAAGATTCTATTAGAGATGTCGAACATAAAAGCTGACCTTAATCAATTTTGTAGTAGATGTTACTCATAAATACTACTTTCTCCGTTCCTCAATAGATGACCTAGTTGACTCCGACACACATACCAATGCATATGTTTTATCTTTGATATCTTCAATTCTCTACTAAAAAAAATTATGAAAGTTGAATATTTTAAAAATATTCATCGAGACGAATCCAACAACATCTTACGTGATATTATTTATCTTTGTGAATTAGTAGAAAAATATGGTCAAAGTATGCAAAGTCAATAATGTATATTGTCAAATAGGTCATTTATTAAGGGACGAAGGGAGTAGTTTATATAAGCTTACATCTTTCCACAGCAGTTTCTTTGAGACACATACTACCATTTTTCTTTATAGACATCGTAATTCTTCTAAATATTCTCATTTTCAATATAATCATTTCTACGAAATTCATGAACAAAAAACATTTCAAGTTATTATTATTCATTTAACAAAATAATTTTGGTTCTTTCAAAAAAAAAAAAAGTAAAATAAACTTGGTAAAACACTATGCAGCTAAGGAAAGACAAGAATAAATTCACAAATAAAATGAAATATCATTTTTTTCCTTCTTCATGTTTTTCAACCTGGATAGAAGTTACATCATCAAATACCTATAAAATAAAGGGTCATTAGCATCTTTGAATTATTCATTACAATTCAGCATCAGATATATATTAACAATATTGAATGAAATGGTATAGAGTTGAAAGTGTTTTTATTTGAATTGTATTGGAAAACTTTTTATTTGAATTGTAAATAAACTATAATAAGTGCCCATCAAACAAGCTTAATAAACATTAAATTTCAAGCAATAACAAAATTGGATCAGAACATCTTAATTACATAGACAAAAAAAGTCATACCTTTTTATCGAAGTTGTTATCTTAGAATTGGTTAAATGCAAAGGCAGGTGGATTCTCTTACTCTTTATCACAATGGTTCTTGAATCCACTATTATGTCTTGGTGTAAATTTGATACTGTGATTTATTATTCGACTATTACTTTTTCCATTCTATGAAATTCTCACGCGTCCTATTCTTTTTCCTTCCAAAAATGTCCTTGAAGTTTTCGGATTTCATAATCCGAATTGGTGTTTTCCTTTGTTGTAGGGTGAAAAAATGAGTTACAGATTTTTTTCGAATTTTGTAATCCAAAAATCTCAAAAAATAGGGCGCGTTACATAATTTTTTTCGGATTATATAATCCGAACACCCCCTAAACACCATTTTTCAAGGGAAAAACAGTTCAGATTATATAACCCGAACTGTATCAGCACAAATTCTAAACATGTTTGTAACATAGATAATCATTTTATGAACAATATTAATCTTCCTAACTTTCATCCTTCTGTTTTGGGTCATTGTTACCTGTTCTAAGTCAAAAATCGGGTTTTCAGCTACTTGATCGGATTGCTCCGAAACTTCCCCAGAAAATCAGAAAAAATTCAACGTCCATGACTCCCTTAGAAGGGACTTCTTGTAGGACTCCGCCCCTCAAAATCCAAAATTTTATCTTTTAGACCCATTTTAATTTTTTTTTTAATTTTTCATATTCTCAGAAAAATCCGAAAAAATTTTGCATTAGTTTTATTTGATTTTTAGAATTTTTTGGTGGTATTTTTATATTTTCATGATTTTATTTGACAGGTTTTTAGTATTTTTTACTTAGTTTTTTTTTGTTGTTTTTAAAAGCAAAACTCAAAACTGCTGAAATGTGAGAGTCTGATGACTGATTTTACATAAGCATTGTCCGCATTTTAGAATCCAAATTAGTGAAACATGAATTCAGACTATGAAATCCGAATTGCACAAGGGTATTTTTGAAAAATTTACAGGGTGCGTGTGAAGGCAATAAGGTGGGAGAAGTAATAGTGTAATTACTATGGTTGTGATTAATATGATGGATGTCTGGTTATTGTTGATGTTGGGAATGTAGGTAATGTAGCCTGTGGTAGGAGGAAAATCAAACATAGGGAGTGAGGCTAGTATTTTGAGAGCTTCCTTAGAAAATGGATGATACAGCAATATTGTGGGAATGGCAAATGCAACTGGTTTATGCGTGAGACTGTTATTCAGACACTATTGAGCATAGAAGCCAAATGTAACTAGTTTATGTTGAAGGGATGCATGAAGGTTGATCGAATATTACCACATGTATCAGTGTTGTGTCAGACATTAGACACACCTTCAATTTAGTGACGTGAATTGATTCAGTTTTTGGCATTCTATAAAGCGTCATAAGTGAGGTTTGATAACAATCCTGAACCTATGCAGAGGGTGCAACAAGAAGTGATCCATAGAGATAAGGATAAAGACTATTTTACAAATAAGAAACAACTATTTTACATATCAGTTTCAAGAAGTTGTAATGAAAACAACAAGGATACAGACTAGTATATTTTATACTTGTACTTTCTAACATAGTAATAGTGACTAAGAGAATTTTAACTCATAAAAGTTGCGAAGTTCAAGTACAAATTTTACACCATATATCTTAAGAAATTATCTAGGAAAATTTACAGGAGGTTCCAAGCCACCTACTAAAATTCCAAGATCTAGATCTTTATCTTCAAACTTTTTTATGAATGGATGATCCTGAAAGGACAATGAGATTGAAAGAGTCAGAAATGACGAATTTTAACAAAACATAGGAAGTAGTTATTTTTTTAATCAAAAAGAACAGCTTATCATATCATACTGACCAAAAGCTCCAATGACGTTGATCTTTCGCGAGGATCCTTTTTGATGCTGTAATTATGCCAAGAAATGAAGTTAGAAACAAAGCAAAACATAAATATGTTTAGAATCTAAAATGATTGCGGTGATATAATGTTTTTTGAACAATTGCGATGATATAATGTTAATGTAACTTACAGCATCATAAGACAAGTCAACACAGTGATTAAGTGAAAATAGTTCTAGTTTATATGCTAAAGGCACAAGGTTGGAAACTCCAGAAAAAAGGCAAAATATAATCAATGTTATCTACTTTTGTTATTCGGATGCGTTTTAAGTTTACCTATCACATTTTAGATAGACAGATAAAACAAGTAACTGAACAATTAACAAAAACAACTCACAATGCAGTGCTATGTTTGAAACACTTGAGTAAAATGTCAGGTTTTTCGGTATTGAAACTAAGCCTCTGTTTGAAACTACTGTGAATTTCTCATAGACGCACGTCCATATAGAAGCTCAATGCAGCTTCCATACCGATGAGTATTGAGGTGCAATTCCAAACACATCGTAAGAAAGTAGTAAAAAGGAAGAAAAAAATTACCAGGATGACACAAACGAACAGAACTCTGGGGAGAATTGATCAGGAGGAGCAGAAGGTGGTGGACTTTCAACAATTGCTTGCAAAAGCTCGTAGAAACTTGGCCATGCTTGCTGATCTTCAGACTGAATATAAGGAAACCGTCCTATGGCACACTCTAGTACTACCATCCCCAAACTCCAGATGTCACAGCTATAATCATAAGTACTCCCACTGATTCTTTCTGGCTACACAAGGAAATCAACAAACCAATACATTAAGTATCATAACATTCTCCATTTGACTGTGAATGCAAGGAAGAAAAAGAGGATGGGTGCATAAATTTGATAGGAGATGCTATGTAGTTTCCGGTAAGAATATTGCTTATTGTTACGGAGTCTCACAAGAAATGCAAGAATAATATGTGAAAAGAAGTAACACTTTACAAATAATAGCAGTGATGATTGGCCAAATATCCTATTCTCGTGCATTATTGTCTCGTAGAAATCCTTCGTAAAAAAAAGCATTGCTTTTCTGGTAATGTCAAACAAGCTTAATGAAGAAAAGTTACATACCGACATGTAATTATAAGTTCCAACAAATGTATCTCTTTGGCCCATTGTGCTTGCCAGCATAGCACTAACACCAAAATCAGTAATCTTCACCTCCCCTTTGTGGTTTACTAAAAGATTGGATGGTTTGATGTCCCTATGTATGACATGTCTTTCATTGTGCAAATAAACAAGGCCCTGTAAAACCTGGAACATAGACACAAATGATTAACATTTAACAAAGAAACAGAACATTGCAACGACGGAATCAGCCAATTTCAACGAAAAATAGAAGTATGGTCAAAGATACCTGTTTACAAACCACTGCAAGATATGGTTCCAGAATTGTATTAACTTGTCTGATTATATCTACGAGAGAACCACGGTCCATGTATTCTAATACAAGAGATATAACTCCATTGTTATAGAATGAGTGATAGCAAACTACGACATGTGGACACTGTGATGCTTGGTTTATTTTCAGTTCCTGAACAATCTGTTTCCGAATATCCTCTTGTATATTCATTGGAATGGCCTGCAATAAAAAGTTCAACAACATGCTTTAATTTCAAAAGGAAATAATTAACAACGATGCAAGAACATAATGGTAAACTGTTTATCAAAACATGGTTTTATGAATATTATTACATATCCTAAAACAATATGCATGATCACATGTTATTATAGAAAGGAAAATATTCCAAACTTAAAACAAGCAATGAGATGGAGAGCACATACATACAAATTACAATAATGTGTCAAGAATAATCATACAGAAAAATCTAGTGATAAGTTGAAAATAGCGATGAATAACAACCTTTAAAGCAAACAATTTTCCAACCCACTTATGGCGAACGAGTTGCACTACACCACCGCTGCCTTTTCCGATTACTTTGATAGTCTCAAGGTCATCCAACGTGAAGTCAAAGTCGAGATCCTTAGCGTCTGAAGGCTGCTCAAAGAGACACATTGCAAGTCTTTAGATTAGATGCTTGAAGCCAAAAACAATAAACAAACCAAACCCTAAATTATACAATTAAAAATTGTTGGTGATAAACTAAACTCAGTGTAAGCATGTATAGTGAAAATAATAAACATTTAACACCGTTGTTAAATAAATCAAGGCTGGTGCAAATGTAGGAATGGGCTGTTCAAAGTTCCGCATACTATTGTGTCATGGTGTAATTCATAGACAATACTCATCTCCGCATAGAGAGGATTGGATGCGAATTTCAAAATTAAAAGTCACAAATAAAGCCAAGTTATTTCATTGGAGGACTGCAAGAAATTGTCTTCTAACTAGAATTACTCTCCAACGCGTGCAAGTGGACTGTCCTGGCATATGTCCTTGCTGTGACAGTGAGGATGAAACAGATTTGCATCTGTTTTTTACCTGTGCACAGGCGGCTGAAGCAGTATGGCCAGAAGTAGGACCATGGAACTTGCTGACAGCCGCAATAAATTCTGCACGAGACTCTAAGGAGTCTCTTTAATCTCTTGGCCTCCATTTCAGCGCTACTTGTGAGTGAGTTTGTCATTGAGCTTTGGTGCATTTGACGTTGAAGAAATGACAAAGTGTGGGACAATATTTTTAGACCAGTTTGGGTATCAGTCTAAGTAACCGGTGAGTAACTACATGAATGGTGGCAAGAAGGAAGCAAGATTCAAACAATTTGTGCAGACACAGGAGAAACCGGGCAGTGGGAAACTTAAATGCAACATAGATGCTGTAATTTTTTCACAACGTACGCAATATGGTATCAGCATCTGAATAAGAGACGACTCTGGTAGCTTCGTACGCGCAAAAACAGTGGTTCACAGCAGTTTTGTTAGCTTCGAAGGTGGAAGCATCAGGGTGTTATGAGGCGCTGGTTTGCTTGCAGGAATTGGGTGTTCAAAGAGTCAACATCGAGCTGGATTGTGAGGTAGAGTAGTAGACGGGAACAAGGGAAATCAAACAAATGTAACTGAATTTGGCTCAATTTTGCAACGATGCAAAAATATTATCCGTCATTTACAAAACCTTAGGGTTAGTTTTATCATGTGGCAAGCAAGCATCAAGGACTCAAGGTTTTATGCTAGCTCACAAGTTTTTGATGTTATTCCCGAATCCCAATTGTATTGCAAATTTGATCTTAAATGAAATGCAATAAGTTTGTTACCATAAAAAATAAAATAAAATAAAAAATAAATCAAGGCATGCAAATTCAAGATTCCACAGAAAAAAGAAAAAAAAAATTCAATCTGAAATAGTATACATCTATAACTGAAACTATTAAAACAAAAACTACTGGAGAAGTGAAATTAACTTACCCTTGATTCCTTTTCTTCAGAAATAAGACGCATCCCTTTCTGGTTCAACATCAGATCTCCGTCATGAAATGTACCACTTGCAGTCCTAACAACAATTTCAACACAATCAAGTCAATTTCATAAACACAAGAAGAGGAAAAGATAGCTATTTTTCTGTTGGAAACACCAAAATATGAAATATTCATTTGGTTTTCTAACTGAAATTATTAGTTTCAAAATTCTGATAATACAAAAACTAAATTCTAAGCAATATCAGATTAAAGGGTAGTTAAATCCCTCAAAGCATTCAAAGCCTCAACCAAACCCTCTTCCACAGCACCTTGATCATGCATAGAATCATGGAACTTCACCATTGATCCATGTTAAGTTCCTCATCGCACCCATCTGTGGGTTCACCTATACCCTTGATTCCACAGACATCAACCAAATCACCCCCAACCCTGCAAGCTACTCCAGCTCACTCACCTCACTCATCTCTTAAATCACCCAACCTGTCGCATTATACCTATCTGACAACAACTTCTTTTGCTCAATCCATACGAAGTACGAACACGAACGCGCACACCAGACACGACACTAAAACATAGTAATAATTTGAGAAAATGACATGATTTGACCCCTCCTTCTATAACCACCCTCAATCTTTTGACCTTTCACACATTCCTCTCATAACCCAATCAATTCTCTCACAACCCAATCAATTTGAGCTTCAACAAACTAACCAATTCAGTCCCAAAACTACCACCCAACTTACCCAAACTCACACTCCAGATCAAATCTTTATCTAACCCTCTTCAAATAACAGCCTTTAAGGGATTAAACAAATTAAACCCTGAAACTAGCAATTAGACCATAGTAATAAATAGGAATAAAAATGCAAACTTTATAGATAAATTAGAGTAATGAATAAAAAAAAACAAAATGGGTTAGCAAAAGAAAGAGAAAAATGTATGAAATCAACTCTTTTTTCTGTTTTCTCCCTCAAAAAAAAAAAAAAAAACTCTTCTTTTGTTTTCAAATCCAAAATGTGAAATTTTCATTTCGTTTTCAAATCATGATAATAATACTAAAACTTTAATCCATTTCAGATTAAAGGGTAGTTGAATCCTCCAAAGCCTTAATCAAACCCTCTTCCATCACACCATTGATCCTTCTCAGTCCCACAACCTATGAAGCATTGACACATACATGGACGCATGACACGACACCAACACCAATAGTAATAAAAGAAAATGACATAATTGACTGTTATCACATGTGTCGGTGTAGACACGTCTTCAATAAAAAATGTCGGTGCAACAGTCCCATAATCGATTTGAGCTTCAACAAACTAACCGGATCAAAATGTGACTTATTTTGAAATGGAAAAAATCAAAATGTGCAATCTTCAACTTGTATTTTAACTAAAATAAAATCATGATAATAACACTGAAGCCCTCAAAGCAATCGAAGCCTCAATCAAACCCTCTTCCATCACACCCTAATCATGCATCGCATAGCATCATGGAACTTCATCTGCGAGTTCACCTGCACCCACCCTCAACCCTGCAAGCTACCCGGGTTCACTCACTCCACTCATCTCTCAACTCACCCAAGTCATCACACTAGACCTCTCCAACAACAATTTCTTTGGCTCAATTCCTATGAAGCACTGACATATACACAAGACACGAAACTAACACAACAGTAATAATTTGAGAAAATGACATTCATTGTAATCACATGTGTCAGTTTCTTCAATCTCACAAGACACTAACAAAGTTACACCGGACCTTGCTACAGAGCTCAATACCTCTTAAATCTCTTCCCTTCCAATTCAATTCCTTCTCTGGTTGAATCCCTCCTTCCATAGTCACCCTCAAATCTCTTGACCTTTCACACAATACCCTATCTGGGTCTCTCAAAACTCCATTAATTCTCTCACAATCCTTCACAGAATCAATTTGAGCTTCAATAAACTAAACAATTCATTCCCAAAACCACAACCCAATTAGCTATACTCACACTCAAGGCCAAATCTTTATCAAACCCTCTTAAAAAAACAACATTTGATGGATCAAACCAATTAAACCCTTAAGCTAACAATTAGACTATAGTAATAAATAGGAATAAAAATGCAAACATTATAGATAAATTAGAGCAATGAATAAAAAAACAAAATGCGTTAGCAAAAGAAAGAGAAAAGTGTACGAAATCAACTCTTTTTTTGTTTTCAAATCCAAACTGTGAAATTTTCATTTTGTTTTCAAATCCTGATAATAATACTAAAATTTTAATCCATTTCAGCTTAAAGGGTAGTTGAATCCTTGAAAGCCTTAATCAAACCCTCTTCCATCACACCATTGATCCTTCCCAGTCCCAGAATCTATTAAGCATTGACACATACACGGACACATGACACGACACTGATACTAATAGTAATATAAGAAAATGACATAATTGACTGTAATCACAAAATGTCGAACACCATACATGTCTTCAATCAAAAATGCCGGTGCAACAATCCCAGAATCCATTTGATCTTCAACAAATTAACCGGATCAATCCCAAAACTACAACCCAGCTTACTAAAACTCACAATCAAGGTCAAATCTTTATCTGGGCCACTTCAAAAAACAACCTTTAAGGGATCAATTAACAGAGACTATAATAACACATGTTCATAAAAATGCAAACTTTATACATAAATTAGAGTAATGAAGCAAAAAAAAAGAAATGGGTCGGTAAAAGAAAGATGAAAGTTGAAGAAATTACAGGAATGAAGTGATGGGTGTTTCTTGAGCTGGAACTGAGAGCTTGAGCTGCTTCAATGGTGTCTTGGTCTTCATCTTGTTGTTGATTGAAATTTTTCAGTGCTATGGTGTATATGGTTTTTTAGGGTTTAAGATTCAATGTTGATTTGAAGTTTTTTCATACAGTGAGAAAGAAATTGAAAAAGGGACTGAAAAAGAAGAAAGAGAAAGAAAAAAAGTGATTAATTTTGAAGTGTTTTGAATATAGAAAAGTGATTATTAAAATTCAAACTAAAGTGGCCGCGAAAATTATTTAATTAATTAAATGTATTTTATTTTGAATTGTTGCTTGCATATAGGATCCGGTTGTGCACTTGAACCGACCGGTTTTTCAGACCAACCTGTGAACCCGTGGTTTGTTGGACCGGACTGGTTTTCGCATTTTGCGTGTACAACGTTGGCGCAAAATTTTGTTGAAGCTCTCATGGTGGGTGGTGGTGTGTGATGCCATGCATTTTTTATTTTTTTTTTAATTGAGTATCATCTGTTCGTAATTGATAATATAGTAGCTAGATGCATGGAATTAGAATAAAATATATATATATATATATATATATATATATATATTAATTAAGCACATGTGCAATGAATTTATCAAATAATAAATTTGGTCTTTGATATCAAGATAGAACTGTGTCGGGATATCTTATCCTTCTCTCCGGGAAAATAGATATTTCCAGAAAATATTTTTAATTCAATTTTTTTTTCTTTTCGAATCGGACCAATCCGCCTACTCGACTTCTTATATTGAAAGTGATTGGTGTTCCTATTCCAACGAGACTATTATTCTGTACCATTATGGAAGAAGATTCGGGTAAAATATGCACTTCTTCGGGAATAAAAAAAAAATCGATCTACTTTGATTTGGTATTTTGGCTTTAATTCTTTGATTCCTCGATACTCAATGAAATCCTCTTTTTGAAAAACGGAATGAATTCCTATAGTTCTATATTTATCTTAGTAGTACATGACTAGTTTAATTGAATGACACTTTGCAATAATTTTAATCATGAGATGAACTTTTTACTCTTCCACTTTCACTATAAATACCTACACCCTTGGCTTAAGTTATTCACAAGCAAACCAAAAATGTTTCACTATACAAGCTAGCAACTAAGTACAAATTAGTCACCTTGCTTAGCCTCCTAAACTAGTATCATCTTCTAGCTTTCATTTCATCACCTTAAAGTAAAAATATTAAGTTGGAAGTTGTGCATCTCACTAGTAGATTCTAAAGGTGAAATTTTCTCATATTCACCACACTTTACACTTTCTGTTTATGTTTTTATTTTCTTTAGGTGCATCCCATTATGTTTTTATTTTCTAAAGGTAAAATTTTCTCATAATATTAAGCTAGCCATATAATTACTAAGATAAGACCAAATTTATTATTGGATAGATTCATTTGCACATGTGCTTAATGAATATATATTTTTTATTCTAATTCCATGCATCTAGTTACTATTCTATCAGTTCGAATGCATGTAGTTACTACTATTAGTTCATTTGTAAGAGAAGTCTAGTCTTTAGTAAGTGTATTTACTTGTCTTAGTTGTATGGTACACCTTACGTCACATTCTTTCTAAATTAGTTAATAGGTTTTATTTACTAAATGTAGCATATTTTTATATATATAAATAGTATGACTAATGAAACCTTAAAAAAGAGTATTTTCTTACATTCGAGACCGGAGGGAGTAAATAATATTTTTATCATATTGTCAAGTTTATTCAGGAAGTCAAGTAACAAAGAACTGAAAAGCACTGCAGAGATTGAAGAGAGCCTGCAATGTTGGCTCAGGTTCATAGTTTCCAACTCCAAAAGAAAAGCACAACAGTGCATGCTACCAATTGTAGTTGGTTTTTTGACAAACTTCGATAAAATCAACCAATCATCACAAAACTTGAAGAAAATAGTCGATTCAATTCAAAGTTTGAGAGACAAGTTTCAAGGCCATGTCGATTTCTACCCAACTGTGGATGCAAGATTATCAGCATTCTACGACTTTTATCAGATGGGAGATCAGAGAGTTACAAAAAGTAACCAAAGAAGTGGAAGGATTTTGGTGGGCTATACCAAGTAAAAGTCCCACCTTTGAGAATTCGATCAAGACATTATATTAAAGAGGCGGTAGAAATGAAGCGAAAAGATATTGCAACTTGTCTTCATCACATCGGTGATTTCTTTTGATGAGTCGTGGTTTCTAATTTTGGATTGCGAGTGGTTCTGTGGTGAAGAACTTGGTCAGCTCATAAAGTTGAATGTTAGAAAGCAGCACTCTTCAGAATACAACGGATTCATCACTAGCATGAAGGAACTGCAGAAAATCTTAAGAGGAAGTTTACAAAGCCGAATTCCTCGTTTGGGATCAAAGGTACTTGAGAACTTAGATGCTAGTGACCTTGCGAGAATGATGCTTAAACTTGAACTCTGTTATGAGCAAGATCCCTCAGATAGAAATTCGTCATGATTGATTACATCCATTCTTGAGGAAAGTTAGAGGAATGCCTCAGAGGTGGCAGATAAGCTCACCAGATTGCCTTTAAGCCGGACGCAATCTTGAATGTGACAATTCAAGTCATATTTTTCTAACTCCAGGATTCTTCCCTCTCTTACAGGCAATAGTTGCAAAAACATATAAAGTAGTTTGGAGAGGAACATCATTAGAATTTTCCTATTTCGATTATTTATTATAAGTTTATAACATCATGCACAAAAAACTAACTATATGCTACACATTTACAAACTGATTCTATTTTGATCTTTATTCATAAGTCTTTAAAGCTATAATCTCTACGATTTCCAGTTGGTATCCTGACTACAATTTTCTGACTGAATTCTCTGATTTGGTGCTGCCGGTGCACCTTCACAACAGAATTAAGGCTCTAATGAATCAACACAGTGCAACTTACAGTATTGAGAAGTACCTCATTTCAATCAGCATTAATGGAATCTACATCAGATTTGATCTTGGAGATGACAACTTGGTTACTGTATTGACATCCTTGCACGCTCCACCAAAAACTTGACAGAAACTTAGAGTCATTTAGAAACTTATAATCCCGATGATTCAAAGTGCTTTCCATGGGATCACCATGACTGAAAATGTCACTAGACCTGAATGAGTGTGAAATTTGACACCCCCTAGATACAGACAAACTCAACGTGCCTCTCTGCAGCAACTGAAACATGCACTACTTTCGCTTCCAGCGGACATGCAAGTAGGTCTGCTCATGGTTCACAAAAAACTGAACCAAACTGTGAACTGCACTTGAGCCAAACTGAAAATAACCAAATTGCTGACGAAGTTTATTGAACTGAATTGACGTGTGAGACACGATTCAGTAACTGCACATTCATAGCAGTTTAGTTTGATAACTGAATCACCCGAGGGTTGGAAAAGAATGAGTAACGACAAAGAAGTGAAATTCCAGTTCCAATTTTTTGTTGTAAATGCATCACTGCCACATGCTTACTGTTTCATAGACTCCCACCATTCCTTTCTTCAAGTTTTTCTTATCTTTCTTTATGTCAGAAATTGGCTTCAGGGATACTCACAATTTGTTGCAACTACAGAGAATAAAAACACGTGGTTGAAGGTTCCGTGTGGGTGTCAGTGACATATGGAGCAGTGCACTGAAGTTCAAAATCAGTTTGGTTTACTTCTCATAAATTTAAAACAGTTAGGTTCAGTTCATCAAAACTGTTTTTTGGGTTCAGTTTGGTTCAATTTGGTTTTCTGTATAAACTGAACCATGACTAATTGACTCTGCCTATGTATGATTATCAACACACTTGGAGTCCAATCTTGAACTCCAACAGGCCTATTCTCCGAGTTAGTGTCAGAATCGCTAACAATTTGACAATGGCATGGACGCACAGACTTGGCCTTTCCATCACAGTGTAAATCAAAGTCCGTGTAATAATCTTATTTAGCAGAAGCATATATATGTTTAGAACGCCTGGATCATTTTCTCATTTCAAAACATGGACCATAAAATCTACATCATAGTAAAAAATTGCACAAAGAAGCAAATATCAATACTTTAATCATGTGATGCATTCACATACAGACACGGTAGCAGGAGCGAAACCGTGAAACAACAAGTTCACCGATAAAACTACGATAAACCAAAAAGTAATTTTTCATCTAAGAATTTGGAACTTTTCTGGTGTACATCGTAACAACAAATGCAATACAACAGAACAACAATAACATTAAAAGGCGAACATCCTATTGACAGAAAAAACATCGTTTGAAATTATCCTACATTTGAGCCTTAGGAGGACAAGTTACCACCACTCTGCTGCCACAAATTGATAATATCGGTGGCTTGATTGAGAAGAATAATCATTTGCTTTTGTGATATCCACGGCTTACTCTCTAGCAACTCCTTGAGTTCTTCCCAAGCATCTTTCCTTGGCCAAAAGTAATAAGGGCTTAGAGGAATGGTTCCATAGCCAGGTATCATTTGGTCAAGTCCAATACCGATGTTCTTCTCCATCCAAATGAACTTCAACACGAGTCTTGGTTTGTCTGTTGGTTTCACAACCACTCCTAGCTTCTACATCACAACAACCATCGTAACAATTAAAAAAAGTGATTACATTAGAGAAACAAAATAACTTAGCATGTGTTTGGTTTCACATTGGGGGAGAGTCAAAAGTGATTCCAGACACATAAAATTGATTTAAACATCTTTGAGTGGTGTCTATTGAAATTGATTTGTTCTCTAGAATTGATTCTAACATGAAGCTGGATTTGTAGCTTTTGACTCCAAAGGTGATTTTTACACCCAAATTTATTGTTCAACTCACTTTTAGGTGAATGTATCCAAATATAAACCACTTTAGGTTCAACTCACCTTTAGCTTAAACCAATCCATTCAAAATCAATTTTTTATCACCACAGAACCAAACACCCTTATTTTTCAATATTTGAAATATCAGACATAACAATATCCTGAAATTTCATCATCCCTTTTAGTAAATTGCAGTATTGTTGTTACAAAGAAGAAGAGTGTAATGGCCTCTCATATAAAAAGGAATAAAACTGGGAAGAATACTTAAACTAAATTAATAACAAACAAAACTAACTAATAGTTCTACATCACAACCACCATAATAACATTTCAAAAAACAAAAGTGCTTAAACTAGAGAAATCAAAATGATCTTTTTCTTAAGATTTCAAATATCAGAGATAACAACATCCTAAAATTTCAGCACCCCTTTTGAACATTCTCATTGAAATTACAAAAGGGATGCTTAAATTGTTTTCCATAAATACAAAAATACTTATATTAGAGAGGGAAAAAAAATTCACAGATAACAATATCCGGAAAATTCAGCAACCCTTTTCATTGAAATTATAACAGGGATGATTAAATTGTTTTATATTAATATAAAACAATTCAAGCATCCCTCTTAAACATTCTAAGTGCATAATCGGTTCTGCGGCGATAAAAATTGATTTCACTTAGAAAGTGAGTGGAACGTAGAACATTTTAAGCACCCCTTCTAAAATGCGAGACATAACAACACCCTAAAATTTATTTTGGCCCTGTTTGTATTTGCCTATTTGAGCTTATCTACTGGCATAAGTTTTTTGAGACTCTTTGAGAGAACTTATGAAAACATCCGATGACAATTAGAAATTGTAGCTTCTCATTCTAATTTAATTTTTACAGTCAAAAACATATTGTTAAACCCATTTTTACATAAATATATCCAAACATAAATAATTTTACCTTCAACTCAATTTTAATCATAATCAATAAACTCAAAAATCAATTTTTCTCACCGTAGAACCAAACATACACTAAAATTCCAACACCCCTTTTAAACATTCACACTGAAATTACAATAACATGTTTCTGTATATCAACACAAAAACATCAACACCCTTTTGATACAAACTTATACAAAAACATCTTAGGACAATTTTCAAAAGCTTTTTTCAGCTTCTTTTCATGGGTTTCCTAATATAGCTTATAAAAAGACTTAGCCGCGCAGCTTCTTACCCGCTTGCCTTCCACTCATGTCTAATTTTCTATATAAAAATAAAATAAAAATGAAGGCCTCATTTAACTTTATATTATCCTTTGCTATAGAAATAGCTGCTTAAGTGAACTTATACATAAGCACTTATTATGTTTATCCAAACAGTCCCTTTATCTCAAAAAATGATTCCATATTGAAGCTTTTGCCTCTACAATCAATTTTTACTCAAGAATTTATCGTTCCATTCACTTTTACATAAATGTATCCAAACATAACTCATTTTACATTCACTTTTACTCAGAACCCATTTCACAAAATCATATTTTTTTGTCAATGACACAGTTAATCACCTATTTGAAACAAAATCACAATAAGTGAACAGAAAGAGAAAGAACCTGAGACTGAGGTGGAGTTTGGAGAGAAGGAGATAATTGAGAGGAAACAGAAGCATCTTCAGCAACAACAGCAGAAACAGTAAACCGGTTTGTTTTGATCTTCAACTTGTTCATATTAACGTTGTTGGGTTGAATTGAAAAAAGAGGTTTTGAAGTTGTTGGAAGAAGAACAGACATTGATGATGTTGTTGATGATGATGCTAACATGTTCATTGTTGCTAGAATCGAATTGGATTCGATTTGAATGTTGAAGTGAATGAAGGAACGACAGAACCAGAGTTATCATGTTCTAGATAAGGAAGCTGTTTTTACCTGCACTCGTGTAATTTTTCTACTTTCTTTTATTTTTATTTGTTGGAGTAAAAAATCATAGAAGATAAGGTATCTTATTTAAACAAGGTTAAATTGCAATTTTGGTTAGTTAATTAAAATTTGATTTATTTTGGTATCTTAACTCTCTCTCCTTACATATTTTGGCCCTTAAGGGACCAAAGCGATACTAATCAAATAGTTAAGGAGCCAAAAACATAATTTAGCTTTTAAACAATCACTTTTTTTGGAACAACATATAAAACAATGAAAAACACAGAAATATGTATATTGACACGAAAATCAAAACAATAGATAGAAAGATTAAGAACATGATGAAAATATAAAAGAGAGAGTTGTCTCTAAAAGTTTCACAACATGGTTGTACAAACATCATTTCTCAATAGTGATAGAAGATTACTTTTTAGGCCCCCTATATCTCTACAGGCCGCCCAAAATTACGATATTAACCTTTTTTACGGATACGGTATACAAATACCGAACAGTCCGGTAGGTACATACCGGAGGAACATTTTTCCCATTTACAAACCAAACACTTCTTTTATTTTAAGGTAAGGTGAGCGAGCATCTTGCCGTCTCTTTCTCTTACGAGGTCGTTCTTCGACATTTTTGCTTCGTGTGTTGCAGTCTCCATCTCAAAGATAAGTAAACATCAATCAAGCTTCTTCGACATTTTAAGGTAAGGTAAGCATCACTCATGCTTCGTACAACATACTCACTCACGTTCATCTTTCTCTTCTTTCCTCCAGGCAGAGAATCGCCGGAAACCCAGACCAGTGATTCACTCACGCTCACTTCCTCCGCCACGCACCAGCTTGTCGGAATCACTTCCTCCACCCCATAATCGCCGGAATCACTTCCTCTCGCCTCTCGTGATTGCTTGTGTAGATAAGACATTGCGGTTTGCCGGGTTTTGGGTGCGTTTCTGCACTTCTGTTTATGTTTATTTGTCTTTTGAGGGCGTTTTTTTGACAGGTGCTGCTGCTGTATTTCAATTTTTCTGTTCTGTGTTAGGCCTGTGTTGTGGCGTGTTATTTTTACTTTGGTGCATTTTAGGTGTTAGGCGCTATTGGTCTTTGCCGGTGATGTAAGCCTATTTGGCCACTTTGTTTCTATAGCCTTTCCCACCTTCTTTGTGGGTTGGCTTCTTAATAAAATTTTGATGTTAAAAAAAAACTAAGGCCTTGATTGGATGAACAAAATATTTTTTAATTATAACATAAGCACTTATCATATAGAAGCATTATTGTAAGACCATGTACAATGGTAAAATATATTCAACAACCCTCAACACCCACTTTTTCAATTCCCAATACTCCACATCATTTTCTCTCTCTTAATTCAACACTCATTCAACTTTTACCATCTCCAATAATTTTTTTCATTCAACACCCTACCCCACCACCTTTTATTTCTTATTCTTATTTAATTTTATATTTTTGTTTTTATAATTACATAAAATTAAAATTATCGATTATAATTAAATTAAAATAAAAAAACAC
>Ga0315914_1003944_pt1 | contig 22309 bp, 14 predicted proteins | sample MpolenodulesMG_FD_203920 | JGI IMG/M metagenome (GOLD analysis project Ga0315914, IMG submission 203920) | Medicago polymorpha root nodule microbial communities from Los Angeles, California, United States - elongated nodules | ecosystem: Host-associated > Plants > Roots > Nodule | place: USA...
GACTTGGTTAGTTATAAGAAAAATACTAACATGTGTTCTAAGTTTTTTTTGGTAAATAGACGAGATGACAAAGTCATCCTAAACTCACACACACAAAGTAGAGGTACTGAGGTTCGAACTTCTTAAAGAAATAAAAAACGGAAAATATATATTACTTTGAAAGTTGTATATTCAATTTTGTAATTCATAATGTTGTGTTCACGGGGATTGATTTGACCACGGTTGTATTTCATTCAAGCATAATTTTCATATACTATGCAAAGTATATAATCAATTGTGCTATAGTGTAATTCAAATGTCATTCAAGAGTTCTTTTCAACATAAAGTTTGTCTGTTTTCTTTTATGATTTCACAACAAGAACACTTATTAGTATGTCCCTTAATATAATAATTATAGTAGATTTAATGTGTCTTCATGTTCAAATTGAAAATGATCATGCATTCAAAAAAAGCATCTAACAGAAGTAGGTATAGTATTAATTAAGACACTAGCAGTGATAGCTTGTGAGCCACTATATTTTAAGAAATATGCTCGTTCTGCTTACAAATTTGCGTTCCTACATAAATGTTGCAGCAAGTTAGCGATGATAAATCAAACTGTGTAGCCAATCTTGCAACAAATCATATGAGAAAGCAACTCTTGTAACTTTTAAACATCCCTTGGATTTAATTTCCAACTTAATATGGTTTCTAAATCATATTTGACTGTTAACACTATGCCACAGCACAGCATTTCTGCTAATACTTGTCATTTTTCAAATGTGTATCCAAACACACTTAATCTCACATTCCAAAGGCAATTCCAACAAGTCTTTATCAACGCTAACAACTGCAGCTGCAACTAGCGGTAAACATGTTTCTTTAATTTTCCAAACATAGGCTAAATCACAAGTCTAAGAACCAACAAGAGTAATCCATAATGATGTTCGTTACACTAAGAATTATACATAAAGACAACCTAGAAACTCACAAATATTACAGAACAATACTACATTTGATATAGCAGAAAAGCCTTGCTATGCCCTGTCATACTCATACATATTCCACAAACCTTCGCTAGACATCCTAAACAAGCAGCTTCAGCAACATTTATCATTCATAGCATAAAGAACTAAAGACTGCGATTAGCAAGGGAATAGAATGGGGCATGGATCCCTCTCTAACCTATTATTCGATAAATCAAGTTTTTTCATCTTTTCTTCACACCAAAACAGCTGTTCTCTAGTCATCCTAGTCATTCTTAGAACCCTTGATAAGATTTTCGCGTCAATAAGGCCTAGCAATAGTTGAATATCTTCATGCTTTTGGGGCCAAGAATTTTTTCTCCAACCCTTCTTCCTTAGCTCTTTCAGTTTCACCACTTTCTGCATTTAAATGAAAATAATGTTTACATTATCTTAATCAAATAATAACTGATTATCCATGAAGACAAGCACTAAATCTAAATAAATAACTAAACTTCCAACTTCATCTTTAATAGAAAAGTAAATTCTGGACAACAGAATTTGCTAAAGATGGTAGTGCATAAAACTTTAGATCATGGGCATTAGGAACTAAATATTGATAGACCTATAAAACCAAATTATATTTCGTCAAAACAAGAAACCCCCTCCAAATAAGCTGTACTGCACTTGAATTAAAAGCAGAAAAAGTTCTCAGATCATATAACCAATAGTTAACATATATTTGCTGATAGTAAGCCTGATTAGCATTTAACCATTAGAACAAGCATATTAAAGAAGAACCATTTGAACCAATAGTTAATCATATAGCAATTTATGTAGATAACTAGAATTGATAATACGGAGTGCAGTGAAACATTCTAAAAGCTAAATAGATATCTGTGTGCTTCAAATGTTGGCGAATATATAATATAAAATTCCAAAGTTGGATCACAAGGCAAAGAATCAGAATTTACCTTCTCAAGAGTAGACTGAACCTGTTGTAGAGGAGTGGCAAGCTGATTCTGATTTCCAAACAGGTTGATAACGCTTGACTTTTTCTTGTCCCTTTTCAGGAATAGACGAAAGGTAAGGATAGAGTTTTCAATTATCCTGATAAGATCTGGAGCAAGAACTCTGATATCTGACTCATCTGTTATTTCATGATCTGAACCTGAATCCATTCATTAGCTTGAACACTTAATCATACAAACATAAACACCAGAAACATAAATGCAGAATTACATTACAAAATGACCAATATTTCTTTTATACTAATAACTTCAGGAACATCCATGGTGCAGGCCACATATGAGTTTAGATGATTTACAGAAAATTCACCTCGTATATTTGGAACCTGAAGTAGTTTAGGCAAAGTGTTCCTTGAGCGAGCATAAATTTCAGGTCGAGGGCCCTGCTCAAAAGGTTCATTTTCAATAAACCTTTGCAATAGAACCTGAAATTGTTGAAACTCCTGCGCACTACGGCTGTAACAGGTAGGATTCTCATGTTGCCATGATATCTTATAACTCATATGAGAGTATTGACAATGAAGAGCCTCCCAAGTCAAGCATATTTGACCTACATATGCCGTTTCAATATCCAAGTAGGGAATATTTTCAGGCTCTTGAAGATGTTCAGTCTCATCATCAGGTCCTTCAAATTTTTTCAAGGAAAGACACCGAAGGGGAGATGCCAGCTTCTTTGATGTAGATCTTGGAGATGGAGTTGAAGTGTTCTGTGAACCTGACACAGAATATGTTTCATATTATGAGATTTGATAAATGTGGACAGGAGATAACAGAAATAGTACATTTTGTTAGCAACTGGAATTTTCATGTGTTAAAAATAAAATATTGATAACTATCTCCAAATATAACACATTTGATAAACTGACATTATATTCAGATTAGGCATGTTCAAAATGTGGAACATAATTCCCTTAACTCCAATTAAAATCAGGATTATGTTGGTGTTGGGATGATGAAGCACAACTCTCCTATCCTCGAAGTTATTAATAAATTGAAATGAATCCAGGCAGCATTGAAGTTTCAAAATGCCAGCATCCGTTTAAGCATCATGCAACTCATGTAGCAGGAATAATAATTAAAACTCTTGTGAACTATAAGTCTCTGATTGATAGGATATCATGATACTTGTTAAAAAAAAAGGATATCATGACACTTAAAAGATCTAAATATGGGGTAGATTAAAAATGATTTTATCATTACCAAGATAAAATAAATCATGGATTTTTTCTTCTATTGTAATTTTTTACTTTTTTCACTACCCTCCCATTTCACCTAAAAAAGAAGTAAGAGCTAAAAAACTACCTTTTCCAATTTCACTAAGATGCTGCACATTCATTCGATCAAAGAACAACATTCTTTCACAGTACTTCTCAAAAACAGCATCAAAGCCTCGCCACCATTGCTGGCCTTCTGCCTCCACATCCCTCCATTCATTTGGTACTGTCTCTCCCTCTTCCTCTTCATCCTCCCCTTCCTCCAGACACGAATCTTCTTCAGGAATCAACACCATAAAACTGTTTCTTCTCAATTCCTTGAGCCTCCTCTTTACCTCATTGGTAATAAAATCATCGTCGTCCTCTGCATCAGCACAAGAATTGGCATTTTCTGACTTACACTGATCAGGACCACCAGTGATGGGCTTTGGTTCCTCAGGCTCAGGCACTGCCTTGTCTACCAAATCTTTTTCCACACCTGCTTTCTGAGATTTCCTAAATTTTTTTATCTTCAAAAAATCCATGCTTTACCACCTCACCTTTCAAAAACAAACTAACCTAGCCACAGCCCAATACTACAAAAAATTTAGATTAAAACCTACAATCACATCAAAACAGAAAGAGAATGAGTAATATTGATAACTAACAGACCAAAGTATTACTAATAGACAATAGTGTGGCACCAACCCAACCAACAATGAGTTTTTGCTTAACAAAAATGAGCTAAAAAAACAAAAAATTGAAACGAAGAAAACAACCTTTAACTTGATCAAAGGCCTAAAAGCCAAAAATAAAGCAACTTCCGTTACAATACATTAGTGTGTGATCTAATGATGAAATTACTCCAAACGTTAGTGGTGGTTAGTGTGATCTAAAGGTGAAGTTATGACATACATACCTATTAGGTTTCTATTATGGGTTTAACACATTCTAACAAACCCGGCTTGTACGGTGAGAGTTGTCACTTTTTACAAACTCTTACAAGAGTCCTATATTTTCTTTGTGGGACTTGGGGGGTTTTTCCCATTACACCCCGTCACACCCAACACTATTGGGCTTGGTGCGAGTTCCTAAGTCAATAGATTCTGATACCATATGAGAGCCTAAAAATACCATCATGGAAAAACATACCTTTGAAATTGATATAGATCACAAGAATGACATAGCAAAAGAAAGTAGATTCACATGAATGAACACAGTTCCAAAAGCAAAAGATAATGGAGTGTTTTGTTTGTTTTTGTCCACCTTTTGGCATAAAACATGGAAAGCATTGAACATTTACAGAGATCAGAGGCGGGTTGCATGCATTAAAGTTGTATAGAGGATTTTGTTGTGAAACAGTGAATGAATTTAAAGAGAATATGCAAAAGGATGAATGAAATAAACAAAAATGAAAAAGGGAAAGAAACCTTGAATAAGAGAGAAGATTGTTCCATTGATGAAACCCTAGCTTAGCTTGGATTAGATTGGAGCTTGGAGAGTGAAGTGAAAATAATAAATGTGTGAGAGAGTAATGTAATGTTAATGTATGATTTGTTTGAAATATCATTTCCCAATGAAAGAAAAAGAAAAGTTAAAACTGAGAAAGAATATACATAAAAAAATGGTAGTAGTAAATGCGTTTATTAGCATTAATGTAATCAAGTACACTAATGTAATGGGATGGTAAAGGAACACGAAAGCCTATGTCTGAAGAGAGAGAGAGAGAGAGAGTAGAGAAGACAGTGTCGTCGTACGCTACGCTCAGAGGAATATTGTCAGAAACCCGCGCTTAAAACTTGTTTTTCATTTCTCTCTCTCTTTCTTAAAGCCTAATCTCTTTTCCACCTCTTAAACTTATTTAATTTCAATATCAAATTCAAACTAAATAAATTTAAGAGAATCATTTTTATGTTATGGCAATGTCAATTTTTTTCTATTATGCATTCGATCAAATCATGTTATTTATACAATTTTAGAGATCTTTTGAGAACTTACCTCAAAATTTGATATTACTGTAGACATGCGAGAATCATAGTATAGTAACACACCCTGATTTTGCATAAGATATAAACCGTAACTTTTGGAAAATTACGGTTGGTCGCTGTGATTTTGACATACTCACCATGATATATTTTCTTTGTCCCAAAATAGCTGTGTTATTTGTAAAAAAATTGTACCAAAATAACTGTCACATTTCACTTTTCAATGCAATATTAATGACTTTTTTTAAATTATAACTCTAATTAATATTAATTTTATCACTCTTAATTCAATATATTCTACTTTGCGTTTATGATAATAGAAAATGCACTAATACCTTACAAGACACTTAAAACTATTTCTCTCTTTTCTTATACATTTTTTCTTAATAAACGTGAAATGAGCAAAAAAAACTCAGTTATTATGGGATGGAGGAAGTATAAGGTAAGTGTCTGTTTGGATTTGAGTTAGAAATTGTGTCACGTTGAAATATTGCGTCATAAAACAGCAGAATCGTGAAAATTGTGAAGCTGTTATTTGGAGCTTTTCGATGGACGCGTGTTTGTTTGCCTTTTCATCGTTAAAACAAACGCAATGTAAGTTAAATCCTAAATTATATAGTTTTTGTTCAATTTTGGATTCAAAGCAAATACGCTAATATCAAAGAGCATAATCTCCGTCATAAAACATGTGAGACACATAAGATGAGTTCTCACAATTTTATTTTTTTTTTATAGATTTTGTAGAAAAAATTATAGAAATTTTACTAAATCAAACTGATATATTACTCCCCCTACTTATTACCTCACCGGATATTATTACAACAAATTTTGATAACAGTAACTTCGATGGATTTACGGATCTTAAGTATATGGTTCATTTAAGTTTAATAGCTAACTAACAAATACTACCTCGGTTTCACTATGAGTGTCGTTTAAGGTTTTGGCATACGGATTAAGAAATGGAATGAAATAATCATTAGATATAACAATTTTACCAAACTCTCTTTACTTTATAAGAAAAAGACAATCTTAAAGTTGCATTAAAAATTGTGTGAAAGAAAAGTTTGAGTATTTATTGAGGGTATATTTGAAAAAATAAAAATAAAGTTGTATTGAAAATGTAAAGTGACATTCATTGTGAAACGGAGAAAGTATAATTTTTGCGGCGAAATGTAATTAACCTTTGAGCTTACTACTATCTTCAAATGTTTAATTATCCAGATCATCCCTTAAAAAAACCATCCAGTTCATGTTCAAATATATGTGTTATTCATTACACTACCAAAAAAAATATATGTGTTATTCATTAATCACAACTTTATTCTTTTTGCAATACTAATCACAACTTTATTTTTTTGAGGGATAATCACAACTTTATGTTGATATATATATGTATGGTATCCTATTAAAAAAATAAATATATGTATGGTATTCATTGATCACAATTTATGTTGAAATATATAGATGAAAATTATAGTTAATTTCGTATAAAGCCTTTGCATCTATAAGTTTTATAGGGATAATAATCATTTTGATTCATGAATGTTTAATTAGTAGTTAAAATAGTTCTCTAGTGTATCGAAATTTCAAAATAATATATGATTGTGCACTTCTTTAATCCAAATGGTCTTTGACATCAAAATAATCCTTCAACATTGACATCAACTATTTATATATAAAGACTAATGTAGTAAATAAGTTTTCATCGGGATAGATACGACAATAATATAAGAGACTATTTTGACTAACATAATGCATAATCAAAAACTATTTGAAAAAAGAAAACATTTTTTAACACATGTTTTCTTCTTTCAAAAAAAAATATCACATGTTTTCTGTTGATACATTGTTCTCCCATTAATTACATGCATGTAAAGAGAGCATAGTTGTGATCAATGAAAAGCTTTTGTCCACTTTCATCTTCAATGGAAGACTTTTTGTGATAATCAATAAATAAACATGATGTTCAATAGATATTAATGACACTTTTATAGCTTTAATTCTTAAAATTGAGAGTCCCCATCGTCTAAATCTAAATGATTTTCGACCCATCTCTATGGTTGGAAGATTATATAAGGTTCTTTTTAAGGTACCCGCCAATAGATTGCGGTGTATTGTGGTTAGTGTAATTTCAGAAACTCAATCAACTTTTATTTATGGTAGACAAATTCTAGATGAAATTTTGATTGCAAATGAGTTGGTAGAAGATGTTAGGTGCACGAACAAGGATATGCTTCTTTTTTAAAGTTGATTTTGAGAAAGCATTTGATTTAATAGATTGGAGTTATCTCACAGCTATCATGAAAAAAAATGGATTTTCCAACCTTGTGGGACAAGTTGATTATGGAGCGATTAGTACGGATTCGGCCTCTGTTATTGTAAATGGTAGTCTGACGGCTGAATTTAAATTTGAATGTGGTCTGAGACAAGGTGACCCGCTTTATCCTTTTCTATTTTTACTAGCAGCTGAAGGCCTAAAGGTTATGATGAAGTCATTAGTGGAGGTTGGTCTTTTCTCTAGTTATAAGGTTAATTTTCACAAAAGTATATGCCTCTGGGAGTTAACATTCATGATTCTTGGATGGCGGCGGGTGTCTACTCTTAATTGTAAATTGGGCCGATTACCTTTTATTTATTTGGCGCCACCAATTGGTGGAGATCCGTGTAAGTTAAATTTTTGGCGTCCTTTGCTTGATCACATAAAGTCCAAATTGTCGGATAAAAATCTCTCACTGGGTAGTCAATTGGTACTTTTGAAGTCTGTCTTGTCCAATACATGTAAAATCTATGAGAAGAATAATGATTAGGCCGTGGTGTGAAAATCTGAAGTTTGGTAAATGGGTTGGTTTGCTTCTAAAGCTTGCAACAATCAAATCTTTTAGTCTGAATGTGAAGTTTCAATTGCATAACAGAAATTAAGTAGTAGTGAACTAGAAGTATTAGTAAATTAGTTTATTTTAAGTATTAGTTTTACTTTTAAGTCATTTTACTCTTTTAGGCTTGATGGTTGTATTTAAGAAGACATTGTGTCTCATTTGATAATCAATCAACATTTCAAGAATTATATTCTTCTCTCTAAAACTCTCTTTCAATTATATTTGCATAACTTCTCCTTTGTATCGGATTTTATTCTAAATCTTTGGAATCCCAACACTTGAGACTTATTTTATCAGTTCGTCCCTAAAATCCTATTATTCCATCTAACATGGGTTTAATGTTGTGAATCAGTGGTTGTGCACTTGTGTTTAACTTATGCAGCAATAATGTTTTAGTGTTTGTTGTAAATGCGCACGCATTCAAAGTTTAGCATTTAAGAATCTAATTGATGCAATTATTTCTTGCATGTGTTGTCAAGAATTAGTTAACCTTGATGACAAAGACACTGAAATAGTTTAGGATCATGGACCTTAACAAGGGTTTTTAGGATGTTTTGTTTTTTGGAGATAGAGATTAGGCTTTAGATATGTATGTACTAATGTAGCAGTGCTTTTGCTTACAAGGAACTTGTGCATGGAGTGAACTCAGTGAAGTGGGTATTCCTATGCTCCATGAGTTACATCTCTTTCTTAGCAACAATACTTGTTCAAATCATCCAATTATTTTGTACTATAGACGATGTTGTAAATGTTTTGTACTCCAATGACATGTGTAGTCATCATATATAAAGGTCTATTTTTCAACATAATTGGTCTTGTACATTTAATATGCTTTGAAAATGTTCAGTTTGCTAATAACCTAACCAAGCAGATGGTATTGGCTGAAACCTACTTTTAGCACATGCCAACATATCATAATAATCTACATGGTTGAAGCAATCACGGAAATCTGTAAAAAGCTTCTCAAACACCCTCCATTGAACTTTGACTGATCTAGTGTAAGGATATGGAAGAAAAACCTGCTGAAAATTAATGACATGATCAAAGAGACAAAATGTTGATGAGGAAGAAGAAAGACATATATAATTGCAACCAGTAAAGATCTCATCCCTTTGCACAAATCTATGAAATAATGATAAAGAATATATAGGTATGACATTGTAAGTATCTTTAGAACAAGCAAGCAAATTAATACTAACTAAACTTACATCCCCTTCATGTGCAAGGCGTTTAAGTAAGCAAAAGGTATGCTGATTTTCTTCCAAATTGTCAAGAACAGCAAGCCAGATTCGTGATACAAGTTCATGGGCTACGTCTCTTGACTTTCCACTAGCAATAAACTGATCTGCTAAATAAAAACAAAATGAATGATCGAAGTTCTAATAACATAGAGCAAGATAAACCAACTTAGAGAACTAATTCATTTCAATTAGAATCATAGGATCAATTCAGTTTGATATGGCCGCCTTTGCTAGATTATGGGCGACCATATTGACCTCTCTCCTACAAAACTCGACATAAGAGTTGTTATAAACCAAAAGGACATAAAGATATAAGTGTAACAATAAAAGTAAAGAAGGTGGGGCATGCCATACCAATCATGGTTCCGTGAAGTATTCCACCATGAGGAGGCATAATGGAAAGTTGAAGCTGCTCTTTCAAAAACAGATAACTATGCCCAACAATCTCATCCACTTGTATATCAGGATCAGAAGCAAATATTTGTTGACTTATATGCAAGGCCATGAATCTCCTGAAATCATTAACATACAATATCAATTTGTGAAACATTAATATAATTATAAACTATAAACTATATAGAATCCTGATTGTAACAATCTTTGATCAAGTTTTACTTGCCTTCTGGCTAAACCTGGTGGAATAGGTCCAGGCCAAGTTTGAGAAGGATTGGTGAATGGATAGATGTGAGAAAGAGCAGCTTGCCAGAAACATTCTGTTCGGAAAAGAGAAGCCCACTGCTTCTTCACGCATGATATCTGTGTCCAATCACTCACTCCTGTTCTTATGAATATCTCTATCATCACATGATCTGGAAGTTTCTCTATATCAATTATCTCTTCTGAATTTTTACTCTCCATAGAGATTTCTTCTATTAGTTTCTTCTATCTCTTCTGTTCATATATAGATAGAATGAAAAGAATTTGGAGGTTGGATGAAAATATGAGAATGGAGTTCCAAACACGTCTTCATTATTATGATGTTATGATATGATGAGGATGATGGACATTGGTTGGTTGGTAAACAATTGAATATAATTTATATATTATTTATTATTAATATTTGGAGATGATGTTACTCTTGCTGACTGGCTTTTTTACCACCTAACCACCAATGATTTAATTTTAGTCAAAACTAGAAAAGCAATACAATCTATTCAATTTTACCACCCATAGTGTACTTGCTGGTCCATAGGTTGCAGTAATGGATGGGTTCCCATATTTTGGCTGCCAGCCCCATCACCTTCCTCATCATCAAATTCCTCTGTCTTCATTTCATCACCCTTTGATCTTATATCAGTATATCACCATTTCACTGCCACCATCAAGTTCCATTCATTTTCAATAGGTTTGAACACTTTTTTAATGGATCCTTCTAAGTTTCATCAAATGCATGTTTAGTATCACAGTTATTTGAAAAAATAGCAGCGAGTCATCATGACTCACCATGATTTCAATCTCCTAAACACAAATACCCTTCGTCCTACCGATTCCCTATAATTCAAAAAGAGCATTATGTGCTCAATTTTCCAATAAAGACACTAACTAATTCAACAAAGTGGCCCATCGCGGGGACTTGAGCTTTGAGAGAACGGTGATGTTGCAAGATCTGCAGGGGAAAATACACTTTATAAGTTAACCATCAAGCCTTTTACACTACCATATCACCAAAGTTTTGATTTGAAGCAGAAAATGGTATCAAGGTATTGAATATTGCTGGAGAAATTAGAGACTGCAGCTGTTCACTAATATTTATATCTTAAATTTACACATTTTATGTTCAAGATGCATTATTAGTTCTTCTTAATCCATTCTCAATACAATATTTGTATAAACATTTTGGGACAAACAAACCTTTGATCTCTTTTTTTGTTGCTAAAAAATAATAGAAAGAGAGTACTCCATAAAATAAAATAGGATTGTCCTAAAAAAATTTATACAAAAATTATGAACGAGTAAGTGAAATGAAGTGTGAATGAGAAGCTAAATTACCTTTCCCGAACTTCCAGATACGGCTCCTTAAGCGTCGCTCACATTTTTCCCATCACACAATTTTTTTATTTATTTAATTCGTTTTTATTATGATGATAATAAGTAAGATATTACAATCGACATCAACAACAAGTCAGGGTGGCCGAGTGGTCTAAGGCGCCAGACTCAAGTTCTGGTCTTCGAAAGAGGGCGTGGGTTCAAATCCCACTTCTGACATTTTTTATATTTCTTTTTCTTTTTTCTCTAGAAAAATGAATTCGTTACATATCTAAGAAATGGAAATTACGAGTAGAATGGTAATTTTTTTAGTGGAAGCAAAATAGTATTGATAGCAATAAATTTGTAATTAAATATGTAATAGGTTGAAAATAATAGTTTTTTTTTTGTTACAATGCTAAGAGAAGAGTATATGAAGATACAAAAACTACTCTCTAGAAAGAAAGAAAAAAAGTTTTGACTGCGTCAATTCTTAGAAGAATCTGAAGGTCTTCCGATACAGAAGCATGATCGTAAAGATCAACATGCAAGGATGCTCCAAGTTTGGTTATAAAATTTGCACGAGTAAGAATTGACACCAAATCCAATCCATTTATTTCATTCAATCCAAGGAGATTAATTTATACGTATACCTTTTACTACCAATGAACTCACCACATTTCAACTGATCACAAGTTAAGCTTCATATTGGTTCATCGGATTATCTTTGTTGAACAATGAAGACAACTCAATTGATCACAAGTTAAGCTTCGGATTATTTCATTCAATTAAGATGAATTGTTGAACCTGTATCGACCAAAGTTACAATAATGTTAGACATCTGATGCATTATTTCATTCAATTATTTCACTCAATTGATGAATTATCTAAAGAACTGTCAGCTAGACATCTGATAGTCAAAGTTACATTGAACACAAACTATATTAATATATACAATAATGAAAAGAAATCAATAGATACAAAACATATCTACAACACACCTTCCCCTTCACCCAAAAAGTAGCAAGTTCAAATAATATCACAACAATAGCATATTATCGCCTTATACAATGATGAGAATTCCTTGTGGACTATAGGCCTGCAATCTATTTCTTCCTCTCCATATGGCCAATTCCTCAACCGCTTATCGAGTGTTACTGTTATTGCAGTCAAACAGTAAGTCTTAAACTACTGATCAACACTCGTCAGTAAAGTGATTGGGCTCTCGTAAACACAAATACTCCTCCTCCACCAACAGCACGGCCCAAAAGCATATTATCATCCAAATAACTCAGATAATATAATCCTCCTACTGATTCCCTACAATCCAAAAGAGCATTATAGACGTAATTTTCCAATAAAGACACTAATTAATTCAACAAAGTGACCCATCATATATATACCTTCCCGGATCCCTCACGGGAAATTGAGCTTTGAAAGCACGGAGATATTGCAATATCTGCAAGAGAAAAACATGTTGTATAAGTTAACAATTATGTCGTATGCATATATTGTCTGCATTGATCCTCATGCAGATATACTACCATTAGGCCATTCACAAATATATCACCCAAGTTTTGATTTGATGCCGAAACAGTTTCATGGCATAAGTTATTAGTGTCAATGGTATCACGTATCGAATGCCAGTACGACAGTGCACACAAATGAAAAATGCAACAGATTAAATTAAGGTTGATTTACCTGCAAACTTATAAAAGATCGTGGTAGTATTGCTGGAGATATTAGAGCCTGCAGCTGTTCACTAATATTTATATCTTGAACTGAGATCTGCCAGGTATAAATTGCTCATTTGTTATTTAATCATCATACCAACCAAAGAAGGCAATGTCACATTCATACCAGAATATAAATCATGTATGATAAACCTTTTCTTAATCTTAATGATGTGGAAGTGAAATTTCAGGGATCACCATCATAATAACAAATCAGATTATATTATGCCTAGAGCATATATGTTTTATGCTCCAACATTTCTTGAGGAGTAATAGTAAACCATATGATAAAATATGGAAATGGGGCATGGAAAAAATATCATTAATTGTAATGAATATCAAAAGCAAATTGAACGTGGATGATCTCTCCAACCATTAGAACCAACCTTTTAATTAATAACAAGAGAAGAGAAATTATATGTTGCAAAACATCGGCATCTGCTTATGTATATTGTATCTCAACCAAAGAAGTAAACTTGTTCATGCATATTAAAATGATTACCTCTTGAAACTGAAGGTAAATATTTCGGACCGATACAAGAGTGAACTTGGCAGATACAACCAATGTAGCACCTTCTTGTTCCTGCACCAATGTATCTCAACCAAAGTAAACATGTTCAGGCTGACGAAGGAAGGACACTTAAGCTTAATTAGTTCAGGGGAAAATCAAAGATAGATTGTCAATATTTCTCCAAAGCTGAAAGTGAAAGATGCTACAGCTTTTAGAAATCAGAAAGGGATTTAAAGATGAACTGTTGAGGCTAACTTGATATAGCAAATTATTCCATTTTTGTACATGCTATTATAAAAACTAATATTATTGTAAACAGATAACAACATATTTAAATGTTCTCAAGATGGATGTGGATGGATCTCATTCTACTAGGAGCGACACTTCCTCTTGTGGAGGAATTTTGAGAAATCACAATGGCCACTTCATCAACGGCTTCTAAAGCAATATCAATTCTAGTAATGCTATATTTGCTGAGATATGAGCTCTTTTAAGTGGAATTAATCTCTCTCTCTCTCTCTCTCTTTATTATTAAAATAATCTTTGAAGTTAACTCCCTAGTTGTTTTCAATATGGTCAAGAAATGTCATTCATGATATATCTTGCTCTCCAAATTCTCCTAGAAGATATTAATGAGCTAATGCACCTTTCAAACTAGACAGTTATTCTCTGCCATGCTCCTTGAGAATCAAATAAGTGCGACCACTTCTTTGCGCAACTCAAGAATAAGTATTTCATCCAATTTAGTTTTTCCAACCATCTAAGGTTAGGCTAGGTGTTAGCAAGAGAGCAGTATGTGCGACTCCTAGAATCAAAGGAACTAGGTTTTGACTTTTGAGTAATGATACTATTTCACTTTCTCGCATATTTGAACAAAACCTTTAAGATAAAAACTGTGAAATTCTTAGCTAGCATGCAATCCTGGGTCTTTAATTTACACAACATGTCTACTGTGATGAAGGCTAAACTTTTAAAGCATGTGTCATGTTCAAGATACGTTATTAGTTCTTAATCCAGGATGAAGTATACTTATATAGTCATGCTCTCTGAAAAGCCTAAAAAAACAAATCCTAGTAATGCATATGTAGTTTCAATTATATAAAAGCAATGACTAGTAACAGGAATAAAAATGACATTTTTTTGGCAGCTTGAACAGTAAGAAAAGAATAATCAAGTATCAATTGAGGAGTAGCTAAGTCTGCATAATATTGCAGAAATTGAGGGGGGATGAAACAAGTTGATTGCATTTGCAAGAAGGTAAGTAAGAAAGTAAAAAGTAAAGGGAATTACCTCAAACAAATTAGGAATACTCCAGCGGACAACATTGCGAATAACACCTCCATTAGAGTTATGACGGCATTCAAATTTCTGAAATATTTGTCCAACCTATCTCATCACATAGAAGTAAAGAAAGTAAAAAAATAAAATGGTAAGAAAACAGGGAAAATGAAAACTTGTTGCAAATAGATAGTATTGAGATAGTACTTGAAAGAAAGGAAGATTAGCAGCAGCTTGGAAGAGAATGAGAACATCAGGAGCGGAAGTATATTGCAAACGCCATGTTCCATCCAACTTGTTAAAATCGATTGGGTCACCCATGTTCCTTCCTTCCACATTCACCTGACACATTGATGATTGATTATAAAGAAAGAAAGAAAGAAAGAAAGAAAGAATGGGAGAAATTGAAAATAGAGTAGTAACTAACAAGAGCTTCCTCAATAGAAGAACGTTGTTGAGGAGTTGTTAAGAGTCCTCTTTGTGTGTCTTGAACAGATGTTAAAAGCTCATGCTTCTTGTTTTGTAGCTCAGAATCATATGCCTTCAAAATCAAATGATGAATGAATGAAAGTGATTAACCAAATCTATCTATCTATCTATAATCAGAATGGAAACCTTACCTGGGTAACAGTAGATGATGGCATAGCCATGGAAATGGATTTTGGTTTCCTCCTATGAATGCATAGTGATGAACTGAATTTGAAATTGAAATTGAAATTGAAATTCAAAGCCAAATCCATTTCCCCAACTCAACTGCCAACCTAAGCTTCTCGTTCCTTTACGCTCGCGTTCTTGCCATCACACAATTTTTATTTATTTAATTCCTTTTTATTATTCTCATAATAACTAACATCTTACAATCGAACTCGTTATCATTAACAAGTCAGGATGGCCGAGTGGTCTAAGGCGCCAGACTCAAGTTCTGGTCTTCGAGAGAGGGCGTGGGTTCAAATCCCACTTCTGACATTTTTTTGTTTTGTTTTGTTTTTTTTCTTCTAAATTATTACACAATTTTAATTGTGTCATTAATTGATATGATTCAATTTACTTTTAGAACTGAAATAATAAAATTCAGATGAGAAAGAGAAATATTACTTTTAAATAATCTAGTTAGAGTTCAAATGAGATCTAACTGTTGATTATAATGGTTGAGCAACAGAAATTGTAAAGATAGCCTAGGTAATTCAAGACACCTAGAATCTTAAATTCATGTCATCACATATTGACCATTCCTTCTCTATATAACCATCACATACATGCCCACTAATCAAGCGGTTCCCCCCACTAACTTAGTTATGACATTTTGATTATCTACATTACTGTTTTGATTCTCTCCATTATTGTTCCCGAATTTCCTTCTATAGACTACCAATTCCTCCCTCATCAAATATCTCCTTGTCCTCAAGGAGGAATCTTGAAAAATCTTTCATAAACTTCTCCATGAGTTTATCGTGCTTTGAGTAATTGCTCTTGCATTTCTCTTAGCATCAAATTTCTTTCTTTTGTCAACTTGTTCACCTCTTGCACTGCTGAGAGGCTTGCTTCACCTACCTCTGATTAACGCATGGGGTTTCCTTCCATATAACACTTCAAAAGGGGTACTTTGTAATGATGCATGAACATCAGACTTAGGTCACTGCTTTGGTTGCCTTCCTGTCACACACCTTAAATATGTCTATAAACATCGATTCACAACTTCAGACTGTCCATCAGACTGAGGGTGATCCACACTACTGTATTTCAGCTTTGTACATCCATGCTTGAATAACTCTGACCAGAAGGTACTTAAAAAGACTATGTCCCTGTTTGATACCATTGAACTAGGAAATCCATGCAATCTGACAATTCTCTCTAACAAAGAGGTCAGTTATATCCTTAGCTGTATAACGACTGACATGTACTTGGATAATCTATCCACCGCTGCCATAATAGTGTCAACACCTTGAGCCTTAAGTAATCATCCTGTGAAGCCCATTGAGATATCTGTCCAAATTTGAGTAGACACAGGTAAAGGTTGAATGAAACCTTCCACATAATTCTTGATAAAATTAATATCTTTTTCACTCTTACTCAATCATAATTATCAAATCATGAAAAATATCTCTAACTCTAACTAATTCTAAAGCCACGTATATGAAAATTAATATCTTTTTAAAATTAAACTAACAACAAAGTTACATGTCTTAAATATTAAGGATCCACATGATTTGCAAAGGGTTAAACAACTTTTTATCTGACAAAATGATTGATGGATAACGGAGTGTACAAAGAAAATGAGGTGAAACATACTAGGATACTACACACTATCCTTTATGAATGTAAATATAATTAGAGGATAGGGGAAATATATAGAGGGAAGAGAAAGAAAGGATAGAGAGAGAGGTATAGAGAGATGAGATGAATAGAGGGAGGATAGTTGAAGAATCAATCAATAAATCTTACAAGGAAGGCTTTGCTGTTCTTCAAAGGATCCTGTAGATCGACCAATTTGCAAGGGTTTCCCCACCACCGCTCGCGTCCAAATTTCAGGCTCCCGTTGTCAGGGTACATCTTTAAATTGAATAATTGAGTTCCTTCCTCTGTTAATTTAATTTGTCGAGTAGCAGTTATGTGTGGTTCCCATTTTCTATATAAGCTCGCCTTGTGTGTGTCTTTGCTCCATCGTCTCATCCCTCTGCATTTTAGTTTTCTGTTTGTCAGCTTGGTCATGAAGATGGAGAAATCACTTGATTCTTTGTTGTGGGTATGGTTTTGATTTTTGTGATCCTGAAATGGTGTGGAACTTTATGTGGGCTATGGTAGTCTGGCTCAAAACTGTTACACACAATAGGAATTAAGCTGCAAGACTCAAACTTATATGTTGTCATTTAGTGGCAGGGAACATTTCATCGTCTATATTCAATTCAGGTGCCTAGAAACCATAGTGCTAGGTGACAGGTTTCATCAACATTGATATATTTTCTTGGTTCCAATTTCTAATATTCATACTCCTCTTACATCTTTCTTTTTTTTAACAATTATTCAATGCATCATTAGACAAAGGTAAAGGAGTTATATGTATGATTGTGATTCTCTTGGGATTCCCATTAGAACCAAGATACTTGCCTTAATGCATGTTATTCACTATATCCTTCCATCTATTCTATCTTCATGTCACATGCATCTTGATTTTTTCTCCCTAACTTTTGGAGATTTCACATTTCTTTGATTGGTTCCTTTTTATATATGTGTGTTGTCAACTTTGATCATGGAACCAATGACTATATGCTTTTATTATTGCTGTTCGATTTATTTGTGCAGGGTGTGTGTGATAGATGTAAAAAACATACAATGAAGTGGTGATAGATGTCAGAATTTGGCCATAAAAATTGCATTTTAATCAGGTGATATATGGTTATGACTTATGTGACAAGAGTGTTCTGCTAATTCTTTGTACCTCAATGTTACTTTTCCTTGCTTAATCAGTGTCAGTTCCCAAGATGATAAAATCACTATTGGTACATTGTAGTTATCTGAACTGAGGTTACTTTCATGTAGTGATAGGAAATTATGATTGGATTGTGTATATACCACAATACTTCAAATAAATTCACAACATGCCACCTTCACTTTCACCATGTTCAATAATGTGTGTCTTTTATGTTCTTTCTGCCGAACTGTGTTGTAATTGTATGCACTTATGTACCTGCAGAAAATGCTAAGTAATTGTATGCACCAAACATTTTGGCTAGAGCCATCATTGCATATGATAGTAGTTATGAGATGAAAGTGCAGTATGATGGGATGTGGGATGATGAAAGCAAGATGGAAAATGAGCTTCAAGTTGAGCTTTGTGAAAGGATAAAAGATGCTGGATTGTAGTGGCCTGCTCCATCTTCATAATTTGACTATATTACATTTGCTATTAATTAGTTGTACTACTTTTCAAATTGACTTCTATGTACCCTAACAGTTAGTGAATGGTGTCTTTTTTTCTTCAAGGTTAGGAAGTTTAGCATGTTTATTCTATGACAATGGATTAAGATTAAGTGAGTTGTTAATAATAGTAAACTAAACCTTAAATCTTGGCATGTTTCATTTTCTCTTTCAACTTCTTAATAGAAAATTTCTATGGTTTATGCTTTGATTTTTATAATAACATCAGTTATAACATTATTTTATTTTATAAAAATCTTTTTTGAAGGAACACTAAGGATAAAATAAAATACTTATAATTGCCTTTTTGTGACTCTTGAAATTGGGTTTTAAACTTTGTTTATAATTTTAAGGTGAATCCATTCCTTATTTTTTTCTTCATAAAATGTCAAGTAACCAACGGTCATGAACAATGTAAGCAAGGAAAATTAATTATTATAAAGTAACTAGGAATGTTTTAGTTTTCGTTGGTAAGAAAGTCTTAGTGTTGTGGATTTGATGTTCGTGATATAATATTCGCCTTTATTGAAAGTATTGAACGCCATAGTATATATATTTTTGGAATTTTATTAGCTCCGTAGTTATTTTTGTCCGAAGATACACACACTAGTTAAAAACAAGAGGGACAAAGGGAGATAGATAGAGATTGAGAAGAATTAAAAACATTTTTTAAAAGTTGTGTTATTTGAACAATCATCTATGTAACAATTTTTAATACAACTATAAATTTAGAAGAAAAAAAACCGAAAAAGTAAGTATTATTGTCATAAAATGTTGTAGAAATATCATTTATTTTTTTGTTTTTTTTAGCAAATCAAATAATAGAGTTTATGAGTTTTATATAGTCTAATACGTGAATGCGCCAAATTTGAAAGGTGGTGAATATGATCGATCTACTAGCAACGTTGGGTGAATAATGAAGAGAGAAAACAAGTTAAGTTAAATCCGGAAGGTAAATGAATGAATTATATAAATGAAGATAGTGAAAATGGAGATTGTACAAGAGGAATAATGGAATTGAATTGGATGGATAAAAATAAAATAAAAAAGTAGTAAACGAAGAAGAGAGGGACAGTTAAAAAATGAATGAATGAATGAAATGAAAGAGGAAAGAGCGTCCACCACGTACGTACATACATGTGTCCGCACCCGGTCATCATTTGTTTTGTTTGTTATAAAAATAAAATAAAATAAGCACCAAAACACAAACACAAACCCCACTACTACTCTCATCTCATCTCATCGTGAAATATCAATCATATATAAGTAAGAAAGAAGAAGTTCCCAATCTCTATATCTATACGTGGATCTCGTGTTGATCGGAACCCCCCTACCCCTGGTTTCAGATCTGTAAGTAAGTAACAAAATGCCTGCCGTGTATGGAGGAGCTCGTATGACCACTTTCGAAGACTCTGAGAAGGAGAGTGAATACGGTTACGTTCGCAAGGTCAGTTCACTTCCCAACTCACTCACCGATCTATCTCGATTTCATTCGTAATTCCAATTCCAATTCCATTTTTGTTGATCGATCGATCATACTTATACTTATATCTTCAACTCACTACACGATCTATCTATTTGAATCTGATAACAGGTCTCTGGACCTGTCGTCATTGCTGATGGCATGAATGGGGCTGCTATGTATGAATTGGTTCGTGTTGGTAATGATAATCTCATCGGTGAAATTATTCGTTTGGAAGGGGACTCTGCCACTATCCAAGGTTTTTACCCTTGTCGATGCAATCTATTTCAATTCAGAATACATGATTTTCTCTTCCTTTTGTTTCTTTTTAATGATAATTAAATAAATCTAATTCGTTCTCTGCAATTTCAGTTTATGAGGAGACCGCTGGATTAATGGTTAATGATCCCGTGTTACGTACTCACAAGGTTCCATTCTCTATCTCCATTTCTTTTCTTTTGTTTTCTCTGTTGCGTACTTTGGTTGATACCTAGTATTTCTTTTAACTTTAACAGCCTTTGTCAGTGGAGTTGGGACCTGGAATATTGGGAAATATTTTCGATGGAATTCAGGTTTGTCTTTTTCCAATGAATTTTTCGTTATAAATATCTGATTTCAATTGCCGGCTTTTCAAAATTTGAATATTTTCTATCTTAACAGAGGCCATTGAAAACTATCGCCAAAATATCTGCTGATGTCTATATTCCTCGTGGTGTGTCTGTTCCTGCACTTGACAAAGATACACTTTGGGAATTTCAGCCTAAGAAAATTGGTACATATTCTTCCATTTAATGCTTAAGTTCTATAAAGAAAACATACATGGCCCGTTTCTTCTGATATTCTGTTCTATTTTATTACTTGTGATAGGTGAAGGAGATCTATTAACTGGTGGAGACTTATATGCTGTATGTTTTCTAGCCAATTAGATTACCTTGTGCATTGTTATATGTTCTATTTGTAGATTTTTTCATTCTGAATCTTCTTTTGGATTATTTACCATTGCAGACTGTTTTCGAGAACAGTTTAATGGAACACCGTGTCGCACTTCCTCCTGATGCCATGGGAAAGGTTACCTATGTAGCACCAGCTGGTCAATATTCCTTGAAGGTTTGTCGGTTAAACTTCTGTTGTTTATTTAACTCTATTTCTGTTAGAAGATCATTCTCAAGTCCATTATTTCATTTTTTTCATTTAGAGTGATGTGTGTATTATGGCAGCTCTTCCAAGTTTAAATGCATTTATACATACTTTTTCCTGCACTCTCAAGCTTCTCTAATCTCTATATCTTTTGCAATATTTGGTTACATTATTTCTATTATTTGCAGGACACTGTGTTGGAACTTGAGTTTCAAGGTGTCAAAAAGAAGTTCACCATGCTTCAGGTTTTTTTTCTAGTTAATTGATATAAGTATTGGTCTTCCTTATCCTTCATTATAACTTAATATACATACTGTACCAATTTTCAGAGTTGGCCTGTACGTACACCGAGGCCTGTTGCATCAAAACTTGCAGCTGATACTCCTCTTCTTACCGGTCAGGTAAGCCCAATTTTTATTTTGTGCCTTGTGAATGATCAAATTTTGATAGTTTCATGCCTGATGACTTTTGTTTTGTGTAGCGTGTTCTTGATGCCCTTTTCCCCTCAGTACTTGGTGGGACCTGTGCCATACCTGGAGCTTTCGGTTGTGGCAAAACAGTCATTAGTCAAGCTCTTTCTAAGGTGATCCTAACACACCATGTCAAAGAACAACAATGATGCAACTATAAATCATTTTTAATAATTTGGCAGACCTCTTAATTTTTCCTTTTTCCCTCTTTTGACAGTATTCAAATTCTGATGCTGTTATTTACGTTGGTTGTGGGGAACGTGGAAATGAAATGGCAGAGGTATGCTTCCTTTTACGTTATTTATATTAAATATTTGTGCTTGCCCTTGCTGTTATGCGGCTGGTAAACCATTTTAATGTTTGTTCAGGTTCTGATGGACTTTCCACAACTTACAATGACATTACCTGATGGTCGTGAAGAATCTGTCATGAAGCGTACGACACTTGTGGCTAACACTTCAAACATGCCCGTGGCTGCTCGTGAAGCTTCAATTTATACAGGTGATTTCTTACCTCCTAAAGTCTTAAAACAACTTTTTGTTCATAATTATTAATCTTTTACCAGTTTTCT
>Ga0315914_1003945_pt1 | contig 22306 bp, 15 predicted proteins | sample MpolenodulesMG_FD_203920 | JGI IMG/M metagenome (GOLD analysis project Ga0315914, IMG submission 203920) | Medicago polymorpha root nodule microbial communities from Los Angeles, California, United States - elongated nodules | ecosystem: Host-associated > Plants > Roots > Nodule | place: USA...
AAATCATCTAAATGTTCCAGAACATCTTCAAATTCGGCGTTTGCTTTAACCGGAGTGTCATCAAACATAATAGGATTGTCTTGATTTGTTGGTTTTTTTGGTGGAACCGGTCTCTCTCGTAGCTCAATCTCCATGAGTGTTCGGAAACGATCGTGTTTAGCCAAAAATTCATCCTCCCATGTTGCCGCCTCGATGCTCCTGTGATTTCTCCACTTTGTGGATGATGGAGGTAGTGGGCAACCATCTTTCAACTTTAGAAGGACAAAATGATTTGGTATTAGACCACGGCAAATCATGTTGGTTTTCGGGTTAACCGGAGGCCTACCTCTAAGTGGGAAAAAAGTCTCTGAGACTCCAATATCAAGGGTGGTCATCTCTAACACCGGCCTATTGTAACAAGTTTCAACGATGTATCCCATATCCGGTAATGTCAACCATTTGTCGGGAGGTGCAAAACTACTAGCATTTTTGGGAGGGTGCAATCCATCCAAGATGTAGTTGTAACGATGCTCGCTTGCATATATCTCGATGTATTTGTTCCTATGTTCTTTCAACTCTTTAATAAGTGCTCTTCGTACCATAACATGACTTTCTTCCGTCAAACCCACGAATTCAGCTATAGCCCTAAACCCACAATGTCCATCGCCAATAACATCCACAATTCCCTCAATGTATGGTCTCATGGTCTCGTGAATTTTGGCATGTAATACATAGGACTCGTTGGATCATAATTTCTTGAAACCAAGCTAGGCTTAGGAACCGGAGAAATGCCAATGCGAGCACCTTTCCGTTTAGGTTGTGAAGATTGACTTTCCGGATGTTGAGAATCAATAGTCTCCCACGAAGATGGGATCCTACGTGTCGTTTTTGGTGTAGTTTTGATTTTTTTGGGAGCTCCTTTGGTTGGCATCTTTCTTGGAGGTGGTGACAACATTGTGGTCTCCGGAAACGCTAACAACCGCAAACCCTCTTTGATTTCTAGTTTCATTTGGAACAGAACTCTTTCGAGACGTTCTTGGATACCACGCCACTCCTCTGCGATCGAAAACAAATCTTCATTAATTTCTTCTTCACCCATATACAACTTATGCCAATGCGAGTGTATCTCATCCAATCGAATGAGCTTGTTGTGACGGATTTTCATAGCAATGAAGCATGCACAAGGTAGGCCATATGACATCCTTTGAACACAACCACAAGTTTTCTTCTTGATGCACAAGGTTTTCCTAGCACGCTCTTCTTCCACAAAAATAAAGTTTATGGCTTGTCTAGACATGTGAACCCCCAACCCGGCGTACAAAGTGACATCTTTGTATCTATTTTCCAAGACCGTAACACTCCTACCAAATGATGATTGTATCTCCCCAAATTAGTTTGCCAACATCTCATCTATTTTTTTCCCAACAAGTACCCAAATCACCCTTGGAGGTGGACAAATATTCCTTCACCACACCATGAGCTCCTTCAACTCTGTTCGTGGTCTTGCACCCAAGATGTAACACAAGGTCTGTCCATGCCCTCACTAGTTTGTCCTTAAAAGGCTTCAAAATGGTAGTTTCAACATAGTGAAGAAACTTTGGATAATCCTTAAAAGCATCTTGGAATTCCAATAGATTACCCGCATATAACTCTTGAGTCGGAGATTCAACCAATTTTTCCCATGCATCAAATATGGTATCAACTAACTTACTATGCTTCTCCTCATCGACAATCTTCTTTTGCACATCCACCACAACATTTTGTTTAACTTTACAATCGGTGATGATTCTTGATCTAACAAAGTATTGCACTACTATCGGGAGAACATTTGCCAACATGGAAATAACAAAGTATTGCACTACTATCGGGGAGAACATTTGCTACGACATTCATCATACTCGTGTCCCTGTCGGTCACTACCCACCTTAGGCATATCACTATTTGGTCCAAGAAGTTTAAGCAACATTTGCAAAGCCCAAGTAAAGTTATCCTCCTTCTCCGACGTCATAAATGCAAAACCAACCGAATATGTCAAATAGGTTGAGGTGACTCCAACTATTTCAAACAATGGCATCCTATACAAGTTGGTTTTGTACGTGGAATCCATTATCAAAACAGTCGGAAAATTGTTAAACAACTTTACCGATGTTGGATGAGTCCAAAATATATCTTGAACAGTTTGACTTTCCTTCTTTTCTCTTACGTAATAAACATATCCATTCTCTTCTAACTTTGAGATTAGAAATTGCATCTCCGTCAAGTCACCCCTTTTTGCCTTTTTGAATTTATGACGTTCATTGTAGATTTGCTTGATATTTGTCATGGACTCTTTCCTTTTATTCTTCAAATTTGTCAAAATATTTTTTGGTTTCACCGAAGAATCAGTCAATCTTCTGGCAAGAAGGTGCCCTGCTACATACGGCACCATCTCATGGTTGTGAACACCATTAAAAATAGCCAATTTCCAAGCATTGCCTTCCCTGATGACATATCCACGCACCTTGAACAAACACCCACATTTTCTTGATCTCGTTGCTTCATGCTTCACTTTTCTCTTCGATACTTTGTGCTCGCCGCTCTGTTCACAAACCAACTCCAACATAGAATTTCTACCTTCACAAGATCTTCTAATGATAATCGTAAATTCAGCCCTATTTGCTTGTCGACGGACCCAACCGAGCAATTCGTCTTTATCTTTCCATGTGTCTCAGGTCGAAAAGAAATGAGCCGTGTCCACTTCGTTGTCACGAAGTTTCCACACATCGGAATTGACGCTTGAAGCCTCAACTTTAACGGAAGCTTCAACCTTCACGGAAGCTTCAACCTTAATGGGAGCTTAAACCTTAATGGAATTGACAACTCTAGGTTTTCGATCACCCGGATCATCACCTACATTCTCAACCTTATCTATAAATAAACAACATATAATTACTAAACTAATTAATAAACATGTATCTAATATCATATAATAACATAAACAAACCAAAAAAAACTAAAGAAACAAAAATTTGGAATTTTTTTTTAGGTAGTAGCACTGCCATTTGAGAAATTTGGAAAAATTCTAAGTGTCTAGCGGCAGTTAACAGCCGCTAGAGTTTGTGACATTCCAAAAAAAAAAAACTGCAAAACCCAATCAAATGCAAACATGTTAAAACTTGCAATACCTGTTTTTTGATGCATATTGTGTGTAGAAACGTCCTAGCAATCGATCAACAATGATTTTAAACCAAGATTTTGACAAAGGATTTTTGAAATGAGGATTTTTTGAGGTATGGTAATGGTGATGAATGAATAGGACCTAGGGGTTTTCTGGAAAAAAAAGCAACGATAGTTAACTACCGTTGGCACCAGCGGTTGTTAACTGTCGGCGGTTTTCCCAACGGTATTTAACTACCGCTAGGGACCCTAACGTAAATTACTTGTGTCAAATGTGAAGTTTTTATGTCAACAAAGCAATCTTCTTCCCAACCCCTATTCATATTCTTTTCAACAATTCTTAACATAGCTGAAAGTTGTGGCAAGGATTTGTCCATATCATTCATAATGAAACTCATGAAAAAATGATTGAAGTTTTCCAATAAGATTGCAGGACAAAATCAATATCAAGTTCAGACTCGAGGGGTAAACCCAATTGCTCGAGGTTCTCAACATTCTCAATCATTTTGAGTACGTGAGTTCCTACATAACTTCCCTCTAACAACTTAATTTGGAAAAGGACCTTGGAAACTACAAACCGCTTACACTTAGCTTGCTCTTGGTATAACATCTTAAGGTGTTCAATCATATCGAACACTTCAATGTCCTCATGCTGCTTTTGTAGCTCATAATTCATGGTTACTAGCATGATGCAAGAAACTTCTAGGGCATTATCTACGTGCTTCTCGTAAGCATCCTTATTAGCCCTCGAAGCTGAAGCATGTGGTGCCTCTTCGGGACAGGCTCATCAATAACATACAACTTCTTTTCATGTTTGAGGAAATCACTAGATTTCAATGATAGTTAAGATAATTTGTTCCAGATCGTTTATCCTTCTCAAGGATTGATCACAAAAAGTTTGTAGCCTTTAATTAAATACGCTCCCACTATTTAATTTAGCCTTTAATTAAATACGCTCCCATTATTTTATTCAAAACAAACATCCTTCAACATTTGATTCAAAAAATCATGTTGGTCATATTACGCAGAGTTTGGCAATATTTGACGCGGTTTCGCAAACCCTAACAACCATCAAATATAAAGTGTTCACGATAACACAACTTTTGTGTCGTTTTGAACCTTACGGTGGTAACGACCATCAAAAGCTTCAGTGGCTAGTTATTCAATATGGGTGATTGAAGTGTTGATGCTTCACTAGAATGACAGTTGCGAAGCTCAAACACTGATCACTCAAGTGAACAACAATTATTTGGCTAATAGAATGGACGATTCAACCAGTATATCATATATAATGATGTCACACAATACTTATACATATATATATATATATATAATCGATCAATATCTTTATGTTTTAATAGACGATTGAAGTGTTGATGCTTCACCAAAATGGGTACTAAAGCTCAAACAAATCAAACATCCAAATATACAAAATATGATGCCAATTTTAATTTCTCTTTATTATTTAATTTTCTTGACATGTTTAATCAAATTAAAACATAAAACACAATAAACAAACCAATTTGATTCATGGTTTTGTTATTGACTTCGATACTGCTGAAGTGAAGGGAAATCTTGATTTAAAACACTCACTAGAAATTAAAATTTTGTTTTTCTCTTCCTTGGATCAATACAAATTTGACATGAATCACTGATAATATTAAACCTCTTGAAGTGCAAAAACAATTTCGATCACAAACAAAAAAAATCAATGACGCCTCTACTAATTCACACGAGCAAATCGTATTTGGTTCATGGTGTTAGCCAAGTGATCAGAGCTTCAAATAGATTAGGGTTTGAAGTTAGTGTTTGTTAAAGTGGTATCTTAATTTTGCACAAGTATGTTTGATTTAAAGACTCACTTGTGTGCACCATAAGTTACATTCTACCGCATTCAACTTAAAACGTGTCGTACCTTATGATATAGTAACTAATAAATCCTATTTATAAATTTAATTTAAAATAAAACCCACTTATTAATTTATAAATAAGTTTTATTTATATATCTATCTTCTCTCATACATCTTTCCTATGCGTGTGACCTTATAGATTCTCGTCATGTGTGTGACTCAATAGTTACCATGGTTTCAATGAATCCTATATTGACCCAAGCCGGGTGACGTGAACGATACATATTTACAGAAAACACATCAAGTGAGTCTTTTGGAGTTTATGTCCATCTTTTCAATAGAAGAGATTGTTGTAACTTCACCATGTCCATAGTCACAAAATCAACAAGTTATGTCTAGTGATTCAAACCTCTCACGCCTCTCATAAGAAGAAGATTAGTTAATTAAATGTGTCCATATGAAATATACTTTTAAGTAGACTAACAAATCATATTAAACTTACCTTTTATATTTTATAAAATTTAGAATTTTTAAATCCCTCCAACCATCTTTATACGAATTTCTAATTGTATTATAAAGATGGTTGCAGGGTGTGTATTTAGAAATTCCAAATTTTGTAAAATAAAATAGGTATGATTTGTTAGCCTATCTATCGGGTAGAACAAGGTGGATGGCCATTAAAATTTATAATGGTCATCTAAATTAGTGCTTTGTGAAAGAGGCTCTTGAAGATATTGGATTCCCCTCTAGTTTCATATATCTTATATGATATTGTTTATCTTAGTCTAAAATGTGTGTGTTCTGGAACTGTAAATCCCTTGAAGAATTCCATCCGACTAGCAATCTTTTCGAAGGTGATCCAATATCTCTTCTTCTGTGTCTTGTGCCTCGAACGGCTATCTCAAACGATTGATAAAGTTGTTGACGAGCGTTGTTGGAAACCTATCAAACTAACAACTCGCGGGCCTCCTTTATCTCATCTACTTTTTCTCAACAATCAGTTGTTCTTCAACTACTCAAATTCTCCTAAATCCATTTTCCCAATGTTCCTATTATTTCTTTTGTCCATTAACGAGTATACATGTTACTCGTAAAGCTTTGGAAATGAATGAAAAGTATGCTGCAAAACAAAAATGATTTGCCTTGTTGCATGCATTCAACATTATGGTTCTACCATTAATTAGTAATTTCGGCACATAATAAGCACTACTTAAATGATTAGAGTACTACTTATGTGCTGAAATTGTGTTTTCACCTATATTTTAGCACATAATTACTAAAACTTAGTTTCAGAAACAAAGTTCAGGGAACCAACAAGCTATGTTTCATATCTATTAGGAAAGTGGCACCTAAGCTCTAAATTTGCACAATGTCCTAAATTTGAATATCGATTTGTGTTAAAATAGAAAAAGGAAACAATTTGTTTCATATCCATTAGGTTCCAATGTTCTTATGGAAAGGCGAGGCATAGACCAATTTGTTTCATATCCATTAGGTTCCGGTGTTCACATGGAAGGGAGACGCATAGACCAATTTGGTTTATATCCATTAGGTTCCATTATAAGGAGTAAGATAACCCAAATCCAACCTGTTTGCATCCAAAATTTCTCTGTCAAAAATAGTGAAGCAATTTAAGATGTAACCAACATATTCAGTCTAAACAGCATCATGTTATGCTATTGTTAGCATGTAATTTCGACATACTCATTTAATATGGTCAAACATTTGGTTGACCTTTAACTTTGCAGGAATCGAAGAGTTTTCTCATTTCAATTGGAGGATTTCGACAAGACATCAAGCCTAGCGCGCATAGTCAGAGTTTCGACAAAGCTAGGCTGAAAGAACGGTTGCATCGAAGCCATGCATTCAAGGAGGGAAATCACGATTTCAAGCTTAAAGACGGTTTTCTTTTGTGGAAACGTGGGGCAAGCGGTTGTCCAAGATGGAAGAAGTGTTGATCATGGGATTAGTAGTTCGCCAGTTAGGTTTTTAGCATAAATAAGTGGCCGAAAAATGGGTCACAAATCATTTATAGAATTCTACAACACTCAAACTACCAGCGTCTAGGGAAAAGAGTTATACAAAATGTATGTAAACTGATTTGTAGACCACCTTTATTTTTAATGCAATGCATTTTACCTTTCCTTTAAGTTTACGTGCGTAAACCTTTATCTTTTCCTTTTATTTTATATTGCTTTTGTTTGCAATCTCAAACTTGTCGAGAGACAGTGCTCTTTTATTTCCAAACCCGTCCTGCCCTCTAAGCAACCTGAGTGCATCACGTGGCCCTTTTTATTCAAACTCTTTTTGATAAAAACCTTTGCACAACGTGTCCTGAGATCTCTAGTTCGGTCTCGCTTGTAATAATCAGAACTAGCCCCTGTTTGCCGAAAACAGAGGCAAACAACTATTAATTTATGTCAAAATTTCTCTATCAAAAATAGTGAAGCAATTTCAACTTTCAATGGCATCTAGGTTGTTTAATATCATTGGTACTGTTTTGTTTCAAGGGCTGCAAAGGTTCTTCAGATCCTCTTCCTTCGCATACCAGGTTGGTATTATCTTTGAAACATGGGTGTAGAGATCCTTGTATGAGTTCCTAATGGTTCCTTCTGCAACTCCAGTAGCAACTGATATATTTTTCAGGGTTTTTTATCATCCGAAAGCTGAGTTATGATGTATATAACTGCTGCAGCAATTGATATTGGACTTCTCCTTATATCAAATTCTTTTGATTTCTGAACAGATACCTGAGTAGCTTTAACAGCTTGATGATTCATACCAAGATTAGAACAAAATCGTCTTATAAAGTCCTCATCATGAATTGTTCCCATTTCTACAGATTTTCCACCATTCTCCAAACCCAGTTGTTTCATTATGTATTCTTTTGCGCGACCAATTTCCTTCTCGGTGGCTCCATTAGCAATCGAGCAAATTTCCTTTACAGTGCGTGACTTGTCTTCTTGTCGACAAGCAATGTAGAGGCAAACAGCCAATAACCTCTCAGCCAATAACCGTAAAATTAATTATTTGTGGCTGGTTCATGGATTTCAATTTTGACAAAAAGATCAAATGGTTAGAATTAACAAAATTTAACTAGTTTTTGGTGGATCATCTATAATGTTGGTCCGCCTTAGATATTTGAGGTTAAATATTGTCGGAAGGGGTCTTACTTGAGTAATAATGATATAATTAAGAGACTCGGATGGAAAACTAGTTAAAAGATCAAAGTGAAACTAAATAAATATTTATTAATAAAAAAGCTAAATAAATATTTAAAGGACCACAAAAGTAATTTAGCCTGCCAAATACGTTTGATTTTTTTAATCATTCTGAAGTTAAATAAGATTTTTTTTACGGACAACGAACTTGATAATTTTTTAGTGACGAAATTTGATTTAAGAGTGGCTCTGTATATTATATATAACTCACAAGTCACATTCTATATCTTTGAATTTTATTTTACTAACTAAGCTAAAATACTAATTTAACTCCTTAACTATTTATTCTTTTAGGCAATAATCTCTTAAATAATTTTTTTACCAAATAAAGAGAGTTTTTTTTTTCTTAATTGGTTTTTTTTTTTTTTTTGGGTTTGTATGAAGATGGATTATGAGTTTGATGATCAAGATGAAGAAGAGAGGCGAGAAGATGAAGAAATGTGAAAATAATTATTTGTGTGTGGTTCATGGATTTTAATTTTGACAAAAAAATTAAATGGTTAGAATTAACAAAATTAATGAGGTTTTTGCCTTAGATAATATTTGAGGTTAAATATTGACGGAAGGGTTCTTACTTGAGTAACGACGATATGATTAAGAGACTTATACGGACGGAACGAAACTTGTTAAAAGACCAAGGTGAAACCAAATAAATGGTTATAGGACTAGAAGAGTAATTTAGCCTACTAAACACCTTTGATTTTTTTTTTATATCATTCTTGAGTTAAATAAGATTTTTTTTTACTGACAACAAGATTTGATAATTTTTAAGGACGAAAAAATTATTTATCCATCATTCAATATATTTGATTTTGTTTTACTATGCCTTTGATTCTTTACTTTTTTTTTCCTTTCAACCCACATCAGATTCAGGCTATACTAAACTCTTTTTTTTTAAATAGAAGAGTTTAAATTTTGCTAGAAGTATATTTAGTTAAACAAACCTAGACCACAAATCAATTTTTTGAAGAAGCTAAAATATGATATATTTACACAAACCGCCAATAATAATATTTACATCAAAATCCTAAGAAAACGCAAAACTGAAACAAAACTAGAAAACAAAGCTGGTCACTAAAAGAATCCAAACACATTAAATGATTAAACCACTAAAAGTGATAGTCAAAAGCTGTATATTTCACTTTTGACCACAAAAAAGTTTGTAACTTAATTTTGTCTAGTAAACATTGCAATGTTTTCTCCTTATGTTTGAATTTTTTTGAGTTTCTTTCTTTCCATATAACCCAAATAGTTGAGAGCCAAATTAGCTGCATTAGTGAACTGAATTTTTTTAAGAATCCGCCTAAGCATCCGAATTGAAGTAAATGATCCGAAATACGCGCCAGATTAATCGTAACAAGACCTAGGTAATGAGAAATAGAAGACCAAATTGTGTTTTTACATATATTTCAGCACATAATAACCCGGAAATTGTGCTCTTATGGAAGGGAGAGGCACTTTCAGTAGTTTGCATCCAAAATTTCTTTGTGAAAAATAGTTAAACAATTTCAGTTGAAACCAACATATTCAGTCTAAACAGCGTAATGTCATGTTATTAATATCTATACTCAGTAAGCTATTATTGCACGGACACACATCGTGTACATAAAAAAAAAAATGGCATTGAAGTCAAATTCATGAATTAATTCCTCATGCTTCTCTTTCATTTTAACTCAAATGTTCATATTTTGGACAACATGTGGACTTGAGCTTTTAACTAAAAAATGAATTGTATTTGTCAGCAAATGAATTGTAAATGGTACCATCAACTCAAACGCGCGCATAAACTTGTTTATTTTGGAATTGTGCTGTCTAACGAATTAAAAAGGAAAAATGTACATAGTTATATGCAAAAGCCAACCTCCTGATAGAATTGTTGCAATCACACTCAGTTTGAGTCTTCAACTCTTTTGTTGTTTACATTTAAAAATAAATAAATAAATTCTTTAAATTCAACGTACTAAAACCAAACACAGACACATCTCACCTTGAAACTAAAAACAAGGCATTAATTAAATTTGGAACAAAATGCACCTAGCTTACATTAACTCCGAGGGATTCTTTTGCTATCTCAACCATCACAATGACCAGGGGCATGAAAAAAAATGAGATTGGTGGGCCTAAGTGTGGGGGTTCATATTGGTGAAGCACTCAATTTGCTTTCGGTGCTCAACAGGGTTCACAAATTAAATATGAGATTGGTGGACTTTGAGTTGGATTTGAAGGTGGTTGACAGTTTTTGTTCTTCTAAGCATAATATTACTGAATTTGGAGATATCATCATTTTTATAATAACTCCAGCATTGAGTTTGTGTTGTGCGGACAAGATGGCGGCTGCCTTGGGGCATGACAACTTCACTTGGTGGGATGCTATACCGCACGGCCTCTTGTTGCAGAATATGATGCTCCCCCGCACCCCTTGCTCTGCACTCGCTGCGGATTCCTCATTCGTTGTGTATCATCCACTCTCAAAATTACTTTTGATTTATCGATCAGTTTAGTTTTCTGAAGGTAGTTTTGCCTGCCACAACCGAAGCGAAGGATACATATTTATGGAAAACACATCAAGTGAGTCTTTTGCAGTCTTTGTCCATCTTTTCAACACAAGAGATTTTAGTAACTTCACCATTTTAAAGGTCACAACAACTGGAAGCAAAGTGTTGCCAAGTTATGCCTACTGTCTAGTGACTCAAGCCACTCCCGTTCTTCTCTGCTGTTCTAATTCGATTTTCCCCTTTTCTCAACAATGAGTTTCTGGTCAACTATTCAAATTCTTCTAAATCTATATTTCTGAAGTTCATACTATTTCCTTACTCGTAAGGCATCACAAGAATAATAATTTGCTCTGTTGCACTCAACCATTCTAGTTCTACCTCTAATTAGTAATTTTGGCATATATTGTCGGTGTCTAGATATATCACTAAAATTCAATTTCAGAAACAAAATTAAGGGAACCAACAAGGTAAAATCGGAAAGCACAGTATCATGGTTCTAATGTTCTAATGGAAGGTCCGAGATAGATCAATTTCATTATCTATTTAAATTTAAAATTGCAGAAGGAAACAATTTCTTTTGTATATAAAATTATCTACTTGTTTAGATATGTTTTGCAAGAGTTCAACTCAGAAAACTAGTCTAGAGAAGACTAAATTCTTCTTCTCATAGAGTCAACTAGAACGTTCGGACAGAACATTGTACTTAGCTGAGTAAAAATTGTATGCTACCAAGAAATTCAAACGATTTTCAGACCGAACACACATGAAAATGAAGGATGGTTGCTCAACAAAGGACCACATTGAAAATTCACATCTTGTCCTGGACTCTAGTGCCTTCAACTTGCAATTTTGTTACAGAAATGCCAAAAGTATTACATTTACTTTTTTCTCGTTGGAGGTGGCATGCTAATATGTTTGTACACCATTTTTTTTCCCTTGAGAAGATGTTTTAGTACAACTAATGGTATATGAAAACATAATATATGCAGGTAAATCATAGATCATATAAAATATGCAAAGAATTCCAACGTTTTATAATCTCAGCAACCAACATCAGAATTGTCCAAGACAAACTTGGTATCAATAAATAAAAAAGCATATTCTACAATTACAAACACATTTAACTGGAAATTTATCATATTTTGTTGTCATCACGGGTAGCTGCCGTACTTGCTCCCAAGCTGCCCATTTTTATAACCTTATCAAAATGGGCCTGCCATAAGCGAAGACCGTAGGTACCATCCTTTTACTACGTTCGATGAATCCTATTGACATAGGCCGGGCGACGTGGACTACAGAAAACATATTAAGTGAGTCTTTTGCAGCCTTTGTCCAAGGTCACAATAACAAGAAGCAAATTAGTCACAAGTAATGCCTTGTGACTCAAACCTCTCACAAGCCACAAGCCACTCCAGTTCTTCTCTTCTGTTCAAATTCGATTTTCCCCTTTTCTCAACAATGATTTGTTCTTCAACTACTCAAATTCTTCTAAATCCATTTTCCCAATGTTCCTATTATTTCTCTAGTCCATTAATGATGAGTATACAATTTACTCGTAAAGCTTTGGAAACGAATGAAAAGTATGCTGCATAACACAAATGATTTTCCCTGTTGCATTCAACCATTCTGATTCTACCATTAATTAGCAATTTCGGCACATAATAAGCACTAATTAAATGATTAGAGTACTACTTATGTGCTGAAATTGTGTTTTTACCTATATTTCAGCACATAATTACTAAAACTTATGCGGCGTTGATTGAGGCACAAAGGTTTTTTGGTATTGGTATGTGCATTCGGAATTCTAGGGGCCATTTTTTAAAGGCAGCAACATTTTGGCATGAAGGCAGCCCCCCTCCTCAAGAAGCGGAAGCAATAGGACTACGTGATGCTATTTCTTGGCTTGGTAGATTAGGCCTATCAAAGGTGCTTATAGAACTAGGTTTTAAGCGAGTGGTTGATAGCATAGTTGATAGGAATACGAACCAAGCGGAGTTTGGTAGTATTATATCCGATTGTCAAGCTCTTTTACAACAACATCCAAACTTTAAGATAAGTTTTGCTAGGAGACAAGCTAATTCTGTCACTCATACTTTAGCAGGGGCGTCAAGATTACATGCTCGTCACTAACAGTTTGATTTGATTCCATCTTGTATTGAGACTCTTTTGAGAAGGGAAATAATATGAGATTTTGATTGTGAAAAAAGAAAAGAAAAAAGAAACAAAGTTAAGGGAACCAACGAGCTATGTTTCATATCCATTAGGAAAGGGGCATCTAAGCTCTAATTATATTTGCACAATATCCAAAATTTGTTTATCAATTTGTGTTAAAATAGAAAAAGGAAACAATTTTTTTCATATCCATTAGGTTCCAATGCTCTTATGGAAGGGCGAGGCAATTTCAGTTGTTTGCATCCAAAATATCTTTGTCAAAAATAGTGAAACAATTTCAGCTGTAACCAACATATTCAGTCTAAACAAGATCATGTAAATGTTATACTACGGGGACACATCATGTACCTGGAATAAAATGTACATTGAAACTCTAAACAAGGCATTAATTAAATCTGGAACAAAATGTACCTGGCTTACATTAACTCTGACGGATTCTTTTGCTAATAAACAATACTAATAACCATATAAGTTTATATCAGAATATCAAACCTCAAACCATCTAAAGCAATGGATACTTTTGAACTATATAAAGTGAAATGCATGATGAGAGAACAAAAACCTCTAACAAACAAATAAATGAAAATAACGAATTTCTCATGCTACATATTCAAATGAACATTAATTGACAATGATCCTTTGAAGCAACCAATAATCAGAACAGGTACAAATATATAGGTTCTGGTGTACTCTTATGCTTAAGTGACATAGAACCACATTCTAGAACAAGGTGATATCAAACTCTCAACACATACTTCACACGTATATTCAAATTGAGTAGACTTATAAGTACCATTTCTAGAATTGTAAAAAATCAACTTCCATGTCCTTCCGTTTGTAGACTTCAACAACACTTGACCATCCTCAAACATATGTACTCCTTTGCTATTGACATGAGACGTAGAAAGATATCGCATGTAAGAAATAGTGAACAATTTAGTCTATGAGTCTTTATTTCCATGTTCCTTCACAACCTAAAACATCATGACCAATGACCACGCATAAGCAATCCCTCAACACACCCAAGTAAAAATGTAAAGTATATGCATCTACCTCCTTAGGCAGCAAAACTTCTTTATAGGACTCATGTTCCAAATCTAGAGAAACAATTTGGATTTTGTTATCATACTCTTTAGCAACCAACCAATTGATCGTGCCACTCACAATTTTTCTAAAATATTGCAAAGCATCACAAAAAAAAAGGGAATTTTAGAATGCTTTTCCAAGAATTGGTGCCCAAAGTATTTCTTCCGCTTGCGTCTTCCTCTTTTTTTTTGTCCAAACCACTTCCCTCCATTCCCCTCCAAACTCGCAAACAAAGCCTTAGGGAATGATCTCTTAACTATTTATTTACCAAACAAAGAGATATGGTTTTTTTTCTTAATTAGTTTTTATGTTTTAATTTCTTTTTCTTTTGTTTGTATGAAGAAGGATTATGAATTAGATGATGCTGATGAAGAAAAGTGGGAAAAAAAATAAAAAATGTAAAAATAATTATTTGTGGGTTGTTCATGGATTTTAATTTTGACAAAAAGATCAAATGGTTAAAATTAATGTGGTTTTTGGTGGACCACCTATAATGTTGTTCCACCTTAGATATTTGAGGTTAAATATTGAGAAGGAAAGAGATCTTACTCGAGTAACAACGATATTTAAGAGAATTGGACATAACGAAAACTACTTAAAAGACCAAAGTAAAACCAAATAAATAGTTAAAGGACCAGAAGAGCAATTTAGCCAACTAATTACCTTTGATTTTTTTTAATCAATCTAGAGTTAAATAAGCTTTTTTGATACGGACAATGCAATGAAGTTTGATAATTTTTTAGAGACAAAATTTATGTATCTATCATTCAATATATTTGATTTTGTTTTACTATGTCCTTGATTATTTTATTTTTCTTCCTTTCAAAATTAAGGATGTGGATAAATTAGACCGATAGGGCTTATAGTTCAACCTACATTAGACTCAGGGCGTAAAAAACTTTTTTTGGCTAAATTGCTCTTTTCTTTCCTTAAGTTTTTTTTTTATCACTTTGGTCCCATACGTAATTTTTGGTCCTTTTAAGTTCCTTAAGTTCATCGATCTGTTTTACAAATTAATCTCTTCCGTCATTTTTAATAGAGAAATGTTAACTCATATTCTTCCCACCTATATGCATCTTCTTCCCACAACACGAGATTAAAGTTTAGCCAACTTTTTTTTTAAATAGAAGAGATTAAAGTTTTGCTAGAAGTCTATTTAGTTATAAAAAAAAAAAAAATTAAACCACAAATCATTTGTTTGTGTGATTTTAAAATGACTTTTTCATATTGCTTTTCTACCAAAAAAAAATAATTACGGTTATGAATAGGTCAGACCGACCGGCATAGATATACTGCAAAATGATAACTCTTTTTTTAAATAGGGAATGATAATTTTGATAGATGTTATTAGCTAAAAAAAAGTTAAAACATATTCTATAAAATGATCTTTAATATCTATCAGACTAAGCAATCTTTATACAAGCCAAAGGTATCTTCTGCATGCAATTGTGGAGACCAACCACCTTGAGGTAACTAAGATCCATGTAAAAGATTGACTTCTCCTAACAAATATTTTTTTTCCATACGCAAATCGAATCTTTGACCAAATGGTCAAGGAGCTAAAATATCTACCTCTTCTTTTTCAACAAAAAAATATCTATCTCTTGTGCCACACTATGTTGGTATCAGACCGGCCTATTTTAGAAAAATGTGTTTGTGACTGTTGGATGATTTTTTTGATTGATGCCAAGGACAATTCTGATGTTGGTTGTTGCAGACCAGATCTATTCTGTGGTGATTGGCATTTGTATGCGCCGCTCTTTAAATTATAAGTTTATCCCTAAGGGCTACATATGTATCTCTTATAAATTGTGATTTCCTAAGCTGATTATGTGCTGAAATTACTACATATGCGACAGGATTTTTAGTGCATCAGGGATGGAATACTACCCTTTCTAAATTTAATTTATAGTAATGTAGTGAGTCAAGAAAAGTTTATCTGCCATAAAAACTTAAGGTGTAAATTTGAGACATCGCTTGTGAATTTCTTTTGAGAAATGTTATTTGGACAACAATTGTTTCGTCCAACACTGTATTTATCTATGGTGCACACCGATTTAATTTTTATATGAAATTGTAAAATGTTAATCGAGTTTGTCCTTCTATCCAAACAAGTTATTAAATGATTGTGACATTATTTACTTAATTTCAAATTTATCTCTTCAATATGACAAGCTTAGTATAATTTTAGTTCCTACAAATACCAATGGAGGGACACATTTGATTAAAAAACTGCAATAGATGTCCAAGAAGCAAAGTTTCCTTCATCTTCATCTTGCATAGATGTGATTTCCTTCATGCTACTTTGGATCATATTCCAAGCTTTTTCCAGCGGAATCCTAAATTTATCTTAAGAGTAGTTCTTCAATGAAGTAGTGGAAATAGAATTTATATTCCCATTGTGGAATTAAAATTGGCATTTTGATATTTCCTGACAACGCAAGGGTGGCTGATATTCTTATACATGGAAGTTGATTTTGCACGACAACACTAGGGTGGATGATATTTTTTCCTTACTCCTAGAATTGCCAATACTCGGTTACCAGTTATAACTCTAGATGATGGAAAACAAATGTATTTGGCGCGTTGAGAAAAATCGAGAGTTAAGGTAAGGAGTGCTTATCGCTTTTGCTTTCAAGAATTAATTGACACCTCTCATTTCAGAATGGATGGCTCATTGAGTTTGATTTGGAAAATTAAAGCTCCTCTGAAAACTAAAATTCTGGTTTGGCGAATTAGTAGACGGTGCATTCCAACGCAGTTTCGACTACGTGAAAAAGGAGTCAATTTTCCAACTACTTGTGTTTTTCGCACCACAAACAATGATGATAGTAATCATATTTTCTTTAATTGCGCCAATAGTCAAAATATATGGAGAATGTGCACATTTTCACAAACAGTTGCGGATTCCAGGGATCACTCAATTCTGCAGCAGATGCTATTTTCAAGGGATTATATTTTGTGGAGTATATTTGGTGCAACACAACAATACAATCTGAAACAATACAATTGACGCGCAAAATTCAGTGTTTGTGCAGACAAAACTCTTGCTGCAAGACTGGAAAGTATTCCACTAAATCACAAATGGGGCAGAATTGGTGCAGGCTGATACAAAACTGTGTCATCTGTAAAGAAGGCATTGACATAGTATTTACACAACTTTATCTTTGTCAAAATATTAAAACAATTTCAGTTGTAATAATCAACAGAACTATATTCAAATCAGATTATTAATTACCACCCTTTATGAATAAGCCATGTCTGTCACCAAATGGATTGTTAATGGCACTGTCAAGTCAACAGTGACTCTAACTGATTTTACTCTGAGGGTTTCTTTTGCTATCTCAAGCTTCACAATGACCAAGGGCATGATAAAATATGATTCGTTTGCGTCACAATGTATTTTGAAAGATTTGATGCAATTGCAAACATTATGAAATTAAGGCATCTCAAAGCAGTCATTTTAACAAATATACTAATGACTTGGCATAACATCTAAGTTGATATTTTAATCTAACCTCAAACCATAGAAAATGAAATGCATGACGAAAGAACAAAAACCTCAAAAAAACAAATAAGTAAAAAATAAATTCAATTTCTCAAGCTACATATTCAAATGGACATTACTTACCAATGATCCATGAAGTAACCAATAATCAGAACAAGTACAAAACAAATACCATAAACAGAAATTAACATATAATGTCTAGTTTAGTCTGATTATCATGTGATATTGAACCACGTCTACATTATAGCACTAAGATCAAGGTGATATCAAACTCTCAATGCATACCTCAAACGTGTTTTCAACCTTAGAACACTTAAAAGTGCCATTTCTAGAATTGTATAAATTCAACTTCCATGTACATCTGTTTCTATACTTCAACAACACTTGGCCATCCTCAAACATATGCAGTACTTTGAATGTGGCATGACACTTTTGAAAACCTTGCTTGCAAGAAATAGTGAACAATTTAGTCCACGAGTCTTGATTTCCATGTTCCTTCATAAGCCAAACATCATGACCAATAACAATGCACAAAGAATCTCTCAACACACCCAACTGCAAATAATTATAAGCATCTACCACTCCATAATCAGCAGGCAGCAAAATTTCTTTGCAAGACTCATTCTCCAAATCAAGAGAAACAATTAAAAGTGAATTTTTTTCGGCAGAAACCAACCAATTAACAGTCCCACGCATGAAGTTTCCTGATGGATGTCGGGCATCATAACCTAAAGGGAACTTCTGAATGCTTTTCCAGAAATTGGTGCCCAAAGTATGAACCTTCACTTCATGGCTGTCAACAAATTTATCACGGTGTTTTAAAACAACCACTACTTAATATAAAAAATCGCCAGTACTTTGGGATAAATTTGTTAAAACAAACCTGTTTTCAAAATGTTATTTTCAAATGCTTCTGAAATCAAAAACAACATATCACTCCTAAATATAAAAAATCGCTCCTATTTTTTTGAAAAAATAGACCGCTCCTATTTTGTTAACAGATCGCTCCTACTTTTTTTTTTAAAATAGATCGCTCTTATATGTTTAATATGGTACATGCCTATTTTTTATGAAAAACAAAAGAAACCTATTTTTTATTAAAAACAAAATAAAATCGTCCCCTATTTTTTTTTTTAAACCTAAACTAAACTAAATAACCTATTTTTTATGAAAAACAAAACAAACCTATTTTTTATTAAATTAAAAACAAAAGAAAATCCTCCCCTATTTTTTTATGAAACCTAAACTAAACTAATTACCCTATTTTATTTATAAAAAACAAAACAAACCTATTTTATATTAAATTAAAAACAAAAGAAAATCCTCCCCTATTTTTTTATTAAACTTAAACTAAGCTAATTACCCTATTTTTTGTGGAAAAACAAAACAAACATATTTTTTTTATTAAAAACAAAAGAAAATCGTCCCCTATTTTTTGTGGAAAAAAAAAACCTATTATTTATTAAAAATTTCTTAAAGTTAACCCGAACGTAAAATTTTGCCGTAGATTTAATCTAACTTCTTTGCTTAATTTTACTATATTAACCCTATTTAATTTAATCAAAATGTTAATTGTTATGGAAATCAAAATAAACAAATCGCTCCTAATTTTTCTCCTTAATTTTACTAAACAAATAAACAAATCCTCATATTCTTATCCATAACAAAAAAGCAGCACATCACTCCTATTATTTCCTTTTATTAAAAAACAAAACAAAATCATTTCCAAACTAAATATCAAGAATCGCTCCTATTTTCTTTTGAAAAAACATATCACTCCTATTTTGTTAACAAATCGCTCTTATTAATCCAATCGTTGCTTAACAAATTATCCTATTTTCCTACCTCCTCTGGCAAACAGATAACTCCTATTAATTCATAGTTTATTTAATCTGCCACTAAGGCAAACAGTACTTTCACTCTTTTATTTCAATTACGCTCAACAACATTAAATTGCATAAACTCTTTTATTCGTTAATCTCTTCCATTGTTGTAAAGAGAAATTTGAGGGATTTCAGAAAATTTATCAGAACGTGATTATAATGATCGTTGATGATCTAGATTGGTATTCTTCAGACTACTCATTGGTTGAATTGGGTGTATCTCTCACTCTCTTTCTCCCATCTAATTCTTTTATATTTTTTCTTCCCGTTTTTTTCAGCTTTTCAGGTCACGCTTTTCGGTTGGACGACGTTTATTGAGATATATGTATAGCTTGACTGCAATACTGATGTAGACCAAGAAGATACATAAACTACTAGTATTGGAAAAGGCATTGAACAAGGTGCAAGCTTTAATGATTCACTTTTTGTTTTGTGATAGTTATCTCACAATTTGTTCATGATCTATCAACTAGGTTCAGGATTAGGTGCAATATCCACCAAATATGGGTGAAAGCTTTGTTTTAATCATGCAAAACAAAAGGAGTGGTGGCAGCAAAGTGGAGGGGACTTCAAATGTGGCACTACAAGTTTGTTCTTGATAGTACTGTGCACTATGATTTTCTCTCAACATCCAAGATGCTTTCTTTCCTCTAATATATGATTCAGAATAAGAGGAGTTCCATTTTGATTGTAAATAAAATAGAATTTTTAATTTTTCACATAAATTTTATGGTATTTTGTTTGTTTATTCATTATTCAGATTGCTTTTTAGTTGTGTAGATATATTGTCTTCCCTACATGATCAATATGGGGTTGCTAAAGTTTCTAAATGTCTCATCCTTTTAAAAGGGAATTTAAATACACCATAGAAAAGGTCTCTAAATGGGAGTTGTCTAATTTTATTTGCTTAATTAGATTATTCATTAGCAACCCCAAATTGTATGATTATTTTTTCTTAGTTTTCTTTAGGCATTGTGATGGTTACTGATTTGATCAGATGTAGGATAAAAGTAATCTTATATATTAAGTGATCTCTATTTTTCCTTAGATTTTTTGTTTTATGAATGATGTTGTTTGATTGAGTTTTCAATTGTTCTGTTGTCATAGCAGATAAACAAAATGACATAATTGGGTGAAAGAAGACAATTAAAGATCATGAATCTTGATTCATTCCCTTTGTAAACCCCTTCCGATATCTCAAACATTTCCTTTCTATGACTTTTTTTTGAGGTATTTTAGATATATCAGATTTTTTTTAATGTTATTAATGCATGAATGAGAGAGAAGTTATCTCATTTTCTGATTATATATGGTATTCTTCAAAGGTTTATTTAGTTTTGGTTGGGGAAAATCTTTGTTTTTTTTGTTTTCCTTACCTTCTACAGTGCAATTAATTTCCTCCATTCTCCATTTTACAGGTGAAACAATAATTTTGATACTCTTTGGATTATCTACAGCTCAGAGGATACTTTTGGGGGTTCTAATTTCTCTAAATATATAATAGGTAATAATGCTTAATTTGTCTCCTACTTTTATACAGTTGAGCTTATTTTGAGGTTTTAATGTTTCTAACTTCTCTAAATATATTCTTTAAAAAAAATAAAAAAAAACTTCTCTAAATATATGATAGGTAATCATGCTTAAGTTAATTTTTTACATTCATTTGCTTTTTTATTTTCTGCCAAGGTTTTTGCAGAATCACTGTGAGGCACTGCATTAGTTGTTGTCAGTGAGGCATTGCTACTTTTTCATTCAGCATTAAGAGTAAATGGAGTCCTTTTTTAGTCTTGATCCACTTAAAGGACTAAATTCGTGGACAAACATGATTATATTTGCATGTGATTCACCTGTGCTTAAAAAATTTATGTCAATGCCTTTGCATCTGAGAATTTTACTTAGTTGGAGTAATTTTTAGTTCATTTCTATTTCATTATGTATATTGGTATATGTTCTTCCTATATTGATCACCCTTTTTACAAAAACATATGTTAAATGGATGTAATATACTCCACACTTTGTAATTATAAGTTTCTTTTGAGAAAAAAAATTGTGTTCCTACATGTAAGTTCCTATGAGAGTTATTTTTGTTTTTGTTTTGAAAGGATAGATAAATGTGAGTTGTATTTATTATTTATATGTTAAATATATGTAATATACTTCACATTTTGTAATTATAAGTTCCTTTTGAATCCCTGAAAAAAAAGTTCCTTTTTTAAAAAATGCATTCTTCAATACAAGTTCTTATGTGAGTTGACTTTATTTCTTTCTAAACTAAGACCTTATTAAGTCTAAATCTTAAATTAACATTTTTGTAAACAACCAATTTTACTATGTTAATGGTTAGAATTTAAAAATCACATTTTTAATCGAGTCTTTAATTCTCTCTCTGTGTTTTTTTATTTTATAAAACACTTTAGATATTTTGATTTCCATAATCTCAAATATTTTTATCTCCCTTAAATTATTTCGTGTTTACGGGTTAAATCTATAATGTGATATACTTTATTCTTATATATTATAGTTAATATGACTCGTGCATTGCACGGGTCGATGGTCTAGTTTGGTGAGAAAGAGAAGAATAAAGGGGAGAGAAATAAGAGGGGTTAGGTATGCAGAGCCGATTAGGGTTTCTATAAAGAGGGGTTAGGTATGCAGAACCGATTAGGGTTTCTATAAAGAGGGGTTAAGTATGCAGAACCGAATAGGGTCTCTAATAACCTAACTAGATTGTTGACCCGTGTGTCGAACGAGTTTATTGTTAAGGGATTGACATACTAATAATAAAATGCAATATATAATTGGTAACGGTGAAAAAAAGAACAGGTGATAATCCATAGTAGACAAAATAAAACACTTAATAAAATGTATAAAATCTGAAAATATTATAAAAGAAAATTCGGTAATCCTATCAATAATTCGGTAAAAGAAATATGAAAATTTTAGTACATTGGCATGT
>Ga0315914_1003946_pt1 | contig 22302 bp, 14 predicted proteins | sample MpolenodulesMG_FD_203920 | JGI IMG/M metagenome (GOLD analysis project Ga0315914, IMG submission 203920) | Medicago polymorpha root nodule microbial communities from Los Angeles, California, United States - elongated nodules | ecosystem: Host-associated > Plants > Roots > Nodule | place: USA...
CAAATCAAACCGTATATAACTTTTTAAGCTACTTCTAGATATATGTAAATACCTCATTGTCCTTACTTAATTGATTGAATCCATGTGTAAAAAAATTTGACAACATTGTATGGAGATGTAGATACAAATGTAATATGGATGCCACTTTCTCATCTCTCAATCGATTTGGTATTGGTATGTGTATCAAAGATGATGCAAATGACTTTGTGGTTGGGAGAACTGATTGGTTTTCTCCTCTATGTGAACTTACGATAGGAGAAGCAGTTGAGTTACACACGGCGTTGCAATGGGTATCAAACCTCCGATTTGATGATGTTGATTTTGTCCTAGATTCAGTCGTAGATTCTTTTCATACACAGGTAGTTGATGATAGCGAACTTGGTTGTATTATTACTGCATGTAGACAGTTGTTTCTGGATAGTTTTCAAAATTCTCATGTTAAGTTTAATAGGAGGCAAGCTAATGAGTCACTCAAGAATTAGCGAGGGTAGCCGTTGCTTGTGACATTTGACTTATCACGTGTGAATTTAATTATAAATAATGATTTTTTAGTCCAAAACATACAAATATTTATATACATTAATTACTCCTTAAGACTTGTGTCAAGAGTCAAAACATAAAAAAATACATTATTCTTAAATAAGTTAATTATATTATAGTTTATCAATTTTTGTTTTAACTATTTGGTTCCCACATTTTATCAATGATTCGCGCGAAAGTAAGTTATCATAGGTTTGAATTTAGATCTAGATGTTGTTGAACAAATTTCAATGTTACTTGGACGAGGATTTGTCGAAGTATATGAATTCACTCCACCAATCAAAAACACGTTAACGGAAGAGGCATCGACATTTCCTAGTATTTTTTTAAGAAGTAAATTAGCCCACCCAAATTAGTATCAGAGAGAATCGAATCTGAGACCTCAAGGAGGAGCACACTCCCAAGTCCCAAGTTAATTACCACGCCAACCCAAGTGGGTTGACATAAACACTTCATAATTTTTACCACTAAAGTATGTATTCCTTTCATTTTGTGTAAAAATGAAATATAAAAACAAGAAATCTCCACGAGCTACCAACAGAGCGAATTAATTTTAAATAAGGTAGTTATATTATAGTAAAACTATTTTTTTTTTAAGGAAGGAAGGAGGTTTGGATTTAAATTTAAAAGTTGTTGTTTGTGTTTCAATATTAATTAGAATAGAATTTGTTGAAGGATATAGATTATCTCCCATGATTAGAAGGCACGATAATACAGATTTACCTTCGATAGAAAAAAATTCATTGAATACTATATACAAAAGCACCACTCTTATTTCTAACACTAAAGTATATGCTGCTTTAAAAAGTGGGAATTAATTTTCTTTGAAAAGGTAATTATGTTATAAGATATCTATTTATATGAGGATTTGTTGAAGTATTTGGATTCTCCCCACTGAGCGGAAGGCATAATAATAGAAGAGGTATCAACATCCTAGTATTAGATATGCACCTCATAATTTTCACGACTAGAATACGCATTCCTTTCATTTTTGGGTAAAAATTATTTATATTTAGATAAAAATCTTGATGAGATAAAACGAGAGTGGATTAATATTTGATATAACTATTTTTGTTTTAACTGTTGATTCCCATGTTCTATCAAAAAAGAAAAAAATCACTCGTTCCTGCATTCTAACAAAAAAGAAGGAAAAAAACTACTGGTTCCGTTGAAATAAAATAAGATTGTTTGGATTTACATTTAGAAGTTGTTGTTCATTACTCTATTATCTCCGTCGTTAAGATGCTTAAAAGCGCAATGGCCAGAAATTAAACATAGTCTTATTTCTTGTGAATTGTAACTCACTAGACAAATTATTAGAAATGAGACTCTGCTTAATTTTGACCATTGTCCTCAAACCATGTTAAGTGACCATGGATGTGACACATGGCTCGTTTCTTCTCCCTTGTCATTTTCGATTTCTCTCTAAGGAGACACTATGGTAGAATTTCTCTCCAAGAATCTTAGCCGATGAATCAACTCCTCTAAAGGCCCACAATAAAAACCCCTAAATCAAAACTCTGACCAGAACGTGGTTTTCGATGACCACCATTTCTAGAAACTGTTTTCCTCCATATGGAAGCACATGTTTACGACCACTCGAAAGTTTAATAGTATCTCTTCCTAATTTTTAGATATCTAACCTCTCAAACAAATTGAATTTTTTTAATTAGAATTTGAATTGAGTCTCTAAATAAAGACTAAAATGTTAAGTTTTTTTTAGGGAAACTAAAATGTTAAGTTAAATGCATGAGTATCATTTATTCGGACCTTTAGGGTGTGTTTGATGGTCAGGATAGGAAAGATATATCATATCCTGATTTAATCCTTTGTTTGATGCACCAATATGATATGATAAATTATTCCTTTAATTTATCCTATTCTATTACTCCTTTGTATTTTCTATCCTGAGTTTGAGCTGGGTTAAAATTAACCTGTCAGGTTTGATAAATGAAATCCCAAATTTACCCTCACCCTTATCCTCTCTACCTGATTCATCCACAACTTCCTCTCATCTTCTTTTTCCTGTTGCTAATGCCATCATTTTCAATTTCAATTCATCCATCACTATTATTATATTCTTCCTGTTCATGCCATCATTTTTTTATTTCAATTCATACATCATTATTATTGATATCAATTTATTTTTGTATGAATTCATATCATTATTCTTTCAATTCCTTTTCATCCCTTTCTTTTTATAAATTCCATCTATCTTTTTTTTATAGATTCATTTTTTTTTCTTTTTCGATTTCAATTCCTCTTCGTCCTTTTCTTTGTATGCATTCCTCTTTTTTTTTTTTTTTTTTTTGTGATTTCAATTTTTTTCTTCTTCGTTTTACAAATTTCTAGATTTTTTTTTTTTTTTTTTTTTATAGATTCCTCTCTTTCTTTTTGTATGGTTTTCAATTTTTCTTCTTTGTTTGATGTTTTTGTAATATAGACAATATAAAAATCTGTTAAAATATGTTAAAAATGTAATTGATTATAAGCGTAATTTTGTTATTTAATATGATAAAATAATGTTATACGGGTTGTTATCATGTGCGTATCAAACACATGATAGGATAGTGTTTATCTTGTCAATATCATATCTTATCTTTATCCTATTACATATTATATCATGTCTTTATCCTATCCTAACCATCACACGGCCCCTTAGTTTTTATTTTCGAGAGGTATCATTTCACATTCATTCACTTTTTTCAAAAGGGTATTATTTGCTCTTATTATTTCTATATACAATAATTAATGTATTATTCTTTTTTTTCTTCTGTGGGGTTTGATTTTTTATTTTGTTATTTTAGAATATTTTCAATAATGAACTTTTAAATTGTTGCTCCTTGAATTGAATTAAGCTTTATTTACCTGAATTTGTCACTCAAGAGATGGGAAGAAAAAGAATGGAAGGGGGTGAAAGTAGTAAAACTGCGAATTTTAAGGAAGTATGAGAAAACTCTATTGTAGTAATGACGTCGTTTTCTTTCAAAGAGTTTATATGAATATTTGTTTGTACAAAGAAACTTGATACTGGTTCTCTAGCATGATGAAGCTAAATAAGGGAGGATCCCTACATGGATGAGGATCAAATTGCACATAGGTAATTTACATGTCGTATGTGACTTGAACTTCCTATACATGAGATCCTTGGAAGCTCAGAAATTTCTATACAAAATAGAAGTTACATAAACAAGTCTTTTTTGTTAGGCACCTTCCTATTATTCACAACAATGTGGTGACCTTAGGATTGGTGACTCTATTAGGCACCCTCGTAATATGAATCTAGAAATAGTAGGAAACCATAAGGGAAAAAGAGGGAAAATGTAATTGTCTTTGTTATCTATATTTGATATTCTTGATTACAACACACTAAGTTTCTTATAGTTCCGTTAGTTACAGATTCTGATACCAGTATTACAAGCCAAAGCCCATTGGGATTGTTTACCTCTTTTCTATACTACTCGATAATTGGTCTATGCGTCTCGTGGATTTGCTACACCTTTGAAATAGGCTGATCGGGAGATAGCTTCTGATGCTAAAAAAGCCGATCAGACGATATCTCCTGATAGATTTTATGCAATCGGACCTCACGCTCCGATAATCGAGGGGTTTTTTGAGCAAAACCGAAGGGCCAATAGAGCAATTTCCCTACTACACTCCTACTTCCTACTAAAATCAGTACAAAATTCAAAACATTTCTTCTATCAAGACTTTTCTCAAAGCAATTTCTTGTAAAAATTAAACATCATATAATAACCCATGGTGTGATATAATTTGAGAGAGCTCACCAAGTTTCCTTTTGAGCTGCATTTCAATTGGTTGTTTGGAAAAAGGGGAAATGAAACACGAGCGGAATAAGGAGAGAATAAAGTGTTTCGGGTGAAGTGAAAAACTTCTTTAACCGGAGAGAAGATGAGATGGCCAACGGCTGTGTAGATTCTTCCGGGTAGGGAAATCGAATATACTAGTGGAGATACACAACCTAAATCGCGTTCTTGACAGGATATATAGTTGTTTGTCAAATTAAAGCATAATCTTATTTCTTCCAATTCTAGTGGCATACTTCCTCCTCCTTTGCAAGCAATTGCAGGCTCAAATCCAGTATAAGCTGCCACTGCCTTTTGAGAATTATTCAACTAAGTTATGGGACAAGCATCTCCCATGTCGCAACCACTAAGACCTCCAAATATCCTCATTATTCCCAGACAAACCTGGCCAGGCAGCATTCAGGTTGTGCATCAGAGTATCAGGAAGATAAAATGAAGAAATTGTAATTTTATGTAAGACATACTCACCAAAGATATGTTAAAATCAGGCCCCTGACAGTATATCGGCATGGGCCTCTTGATTATATGAGGCACATGAGGCCACAAGCTTCGGAGTAGAAACAATTGTTTCCATCGAGATGTGTTTGTTGATGGAGGACTGCACAATGATGCAGGCCTACAAATGGCCGGTGGCCAATACACGGCAACAACAAAACTGTCATAGGCAGGTAATGCATCATAGGAAGCAATTGTTGATGTTGTAGCTGCCAGTGTAATAAGGAGAACAAACCACTGAGCCATTAAAGAAACTGCAAATCCAACAAATTAAAGAGCTAGTGAAGAAGAAAAACAGCAAAGTTAAAACTCTTAAAACTATAGTATCACATTACTTCCTAAAATGACAATAAACATCAAAATAGACAAGTTTTTAACTATATGTTTGCAGCTAATAGACGCAAAACATTAAAAAATCTATTGCCATATTGCCATGATAGTATCTCATTCCACTCTCAAATGAAAATAAGTAGCAAATAAACAAGTTCTTTTGAAAATTTATAGCTTACACCATGAACAGTCAATAAATCAACTAAGATGCCAAAAATGTGAAAAGAAAAATAACTTAACATGCTATTTGTTAGAAACAAAACGAGTATGGTGTGAATTGCAAGTAATGCCTATCCAAATGTACATATTGAGGTAGGTTGGTCCCACTTAAGGTTGCGACGATGAGGGACGGAAGAAGCAAAATCAAGAAGGGCTTGCTTATCAAGATTCAAGGCAGCAAAAACAAGAAGAGAAAGAATAACAATGATAAACAGGAAAACTTGCAATGTAGGTGAAAGAATTTCATGGAGAGTTTTTTTTAGTGTAAGATTAAGATATTGACAATTGAATTCAAGTAATCTCTTTCATCTTTCATATTTTCATGCTTTAGCACAATAAACACAAATCAATGTGAGGATTTCAAAAAGTATTTACAAAGATTTAAGTTAATTTAAAGGAGCATCCACTTCAAACAAGAGACATATAGATAGTTGTAAGATCTTATATATAAGTCATGTCTACAACAAAAGATAAAAAAAAATCAAATTATTTTTTTATAAGGTGTTTTTATAAGATATCCTAAAGAGCTTATGGAATTAAGTTTTTTTTTTTTTTTGAGGAAAAGCTTATGAAATTAAGTTAAAAACAGCTTATAGATATGTCATAAGTTGTTTTCATAATTTCATCCCAAGAGTTTCACAAATACTTATGACCGATATAAGATCACATAAGTCCTCCAATCAAACCAAAAGAATTAGATAAACTTTTAGGAAACACAAACTATGTATAAGGTAATAAAGCTTTTTTTTTGGTATATGGTAATGAAGCTTTTCTATAAAAATTGATAATGATATAACCATATTAATTAAAAACCATATTCTCAAAAATAATAAATAATGATATAAAAGTACAAAAATTTCAATAGCCAAAAAGCTGCATCAGCAAAACACAACGTCAACATTGCATCCATTTTTGTTAATCCGTTGATGGACTGGACATTGATCCAGTCAAAAACAATAATTTTTTTAACTATTTAAACAATTAATTATCAAATTAAAATAAATTGATTTTAAATATTATGACTTGAAAAAGTAAATTGGTATAAAAAATAATTAAAATCACAACAGTTTATTAAATAAAATAAAAGGAACAAAATGTTTATTCATAGGATAGGATTGTATGACAACATGTTTAGAAGATTCAGGGGTTGCGACTAGTGTTACCTGTCGAAGATAAAAATGAAATGGTTAGTAAGTTCCACCAAAAATAAATTGTTTAAAAGAATTTAAGTTCGATTTTTTTAGTCAAGTTTATGAAACAATTTTTGATCTAGCGTTTACTTATTTCCCAATCAAACTTCGTATATTTCCCTCAAAAAAGGTTAACAAATAAAAGTAAATAGAAAATCCACCGTATAATTTCGCGTGTCAATATATTCATTAATACGCATTTTGATCTTCAGATAAAAATATTCTTTGGTTTTAACCAACCAAAATTTGTAGTTTGTCCCCTTCACCCATAATAAGAACTGCTTGATGCGGTTTATAGGGATTAACCTCGTACATCAAAAAAATCATTGTAGTAATTTCATTGAGTCCTTTAAAATCTTATAACAGGTAGAGAAAAATAGCTATGACCAATTGTTTACTTAAAGTCAAGACGTTTTCACAAAATAGCTTTGACCAATGTCTTAGCTCATCACAACCCCCTATTGTTTTAGGTGAGTTGATGATCATTGAAGGTTTGATCGTACGTTAAAACTAGAGAAAAATACACTCACCTCCCCTGAGTTTTGTTTAAATGACATAGACACCCCCTCTAATTTTAAAATAGACAATAACCTCCCTTAAATTCTCAATAAATAAACACATACCTCCTTCTCTTTTAACATTGCTCTCTTTCCTTTAAAATACAAATAAACATGAAGTTGAAGTCCTCACACTGCATTAGAAGCATAGAAGGCAGTTTAAACAAAAAAAAATATATTCTAAAACCCATCAAAAACAAACTTTGAATATTGATAAGATTAACTACAAGCCAATTTTATTTTATTTTTGGTTTTATGCCTAATAAATCCCTAGCTGGGTTGGAAGCTTTTGGTGTGCTTGGAAAAAAGGGGTTAAATTGACTTCAAAATTGATATTTTTTTTTTACTATTTCTTTGAATTACTACAAAACTCAACTAAAACGGAAGAAAACTTACTATAAAACAACTCTTAAAAGACGCTAAAAACATTGTGTGACGCACTGACATCGACAGTCAAAATCAAGAATCCGATATTTTTTACCAAATCAAACATACTTTCTTTTTGAACTCATACACAGTTTTAAAATCTTTTGTTGAAGGACAACCAACATTTCTCAATATAGTGAGAATGCTATGCACATCACTTAGGTGATCTTTTTCGAGACTCATCACTTAGAAATTGCGGAGAGAGTTTAACAAAGCGCTTTTAAGCCCATTTTGTTCTGTCTATATATTGACATGAAATCTGCTAAGCCTCATGCAGTAATTATAAAGCTTTATGCAGAAACAAAAATCTCAGTATCTTCATTGTGTCAAACAAAAAATTTAAAACTAAAAAAAAAAGAAGTTCACATATGTTTAATTAAGCGATAACCAACAAAAAAGAATGAAAACTTGCCATAGTAAAAATAATATGAACTTATGCTATTACAAGTTCTTATTATTTTTAATGAAACAAATCTAAACATTGTTTTTTTGAATATTTTTCAGTTTCAAGTTTTTTTTTGTTGTTTGATGAAGTGAAGATACTAATTGGATTTTCTTGTCTGTTAATGCAACTTTTAGTTCTGCTAAAGGCATATCAAAATTTAATGTTAATAGGGAGAATAATGCGGCTAAAGAGACCTTGGTTGAACTCTCTACCTTTTCTAAAGAATACCACAAAAAAGACGTTCATAATGTTCTCTATACACCGAAAATGTTAATTATGCGTCCGTTGAAGATTTCAAAACCGCGTCCAATTCCAACATAAAATAGTCAAAGGTTTGATTTGCTCAAGAGATATCAGATTTCGGATTTTGATTGCATAAAATTGCAGACCAAACAAATTCCTAGTAGGAGAAACATTAAGACATTTACTGAAAATGTAAAAAAAAAATGATGGAAAAAGTGATCAAGAAGCCAATAATTAGTCTTGGGAACGCAATTTACACAACTCCGGTTAGGGATGAGAATTGGAAGAACGAGGAAGAAGAGGTTCCTCCCTCAACAAAAAAAAAAAGGGAAGAGATGTTCCATTGTTTCTTTTTTTTTTGTTTGTCAAAATTGTTGTTGCTTGTAATTTGTCTGGTTTCAAATTTTGTTTACATACATGACATTTTACCTTTTTTTTTACTTTTATTCATAATAATAGTACCATTTTTTTTTTGACGAATATAATACTTTAAACATCCCCGTGGTATTTTAAGTTGGATGTTTATAACAAGTTTTGGTTGAGGGGTGGGTTATGGTTTCATGAAATATGTGGTTCTATCCATGTTACAAGGTGCTATTGAAGGCTTAAAGAGATGGAGGTGTTTTGGTTTGGGGTACCATTACCAAGATGGAGTAGTTAGTGATGTGCGTGAGTCAAGCAAGGTGTGGAAGCTACTAGTTCAAGTCCTCTCTACATTTTTTCTCTTTTTTTTTGTTTCCTTTCTTTCCTTCCAGCCTCCCTTTCCTTGTTATGATTTTATCCTTTTATACCCAAAAAAAACCACGTTAAAATCTTTGTTGGAAGGTGACAAAATTGCATAGTTGGTAGTGTAACAGAGATAAAAAAAATTTAGAAAAAACTCAGGACTGTAAAGTAGTGCCAGAATGGCAAGGCAGTAGTTGTAAAAGCTACAGAGTAGTGAGCATAAACCAGTGAAACCGAAAAGAAATGGTAAAGATAATTGGAATGTTTTCTGAAAATAGCACTTCATCAAAAGTTTGGTCAAAGAGGAAAATATTTTTACGTGGAACAAAAGAAAGAGAAATAAACTTCATATAATTTTTATAATTAAAGAAGAGCAATATAAACAATTTTTTTGAAATTTTTTAGAATTTATGAGGAAATTAAAATGATGCCTAAGTAAAATGTTAAATTTTATTTACTCGGATAAAATTGATGTATTAGACTCTAATTTCTAGGTTATAAGGAAAAAGTGAGGGCACTGGATTATTTGAACTTTAATCCTTGCATATTGTAATGTATCAAGCAACTGATAAACAGCTTTTAATAATATGAAATAAATATCTTTTATAAATAAAAAATGACAATTAAAACTTGTGTATCCAAATCATCAATAGCTAGACGTGAGAGAAGACCACTTCGGACACATTTATATAGTTTGTCGTAAATAATATTCCATTTGCATCAACAATTGAGAAATCCTATTTGAGAAAATAATCCCAATCCCACTTGAAGATGATTTATTTATTATATATGGGTGGTTGAAGGTGAGCATTTTTTAGTTTCCAAATATGAATTTCTACCTAGAAGCACTAGATAGTTGATTAAGATGATGATTATAAAAATTGTTGATTGTTTTTTTGTCTTGCTAACATATGCTTTTTAGGCACTGGTTAAAGAATGCAAAAATAGAATGTACGTCTTGAAAATATATAAATTGTCACTTTTTATGAAGTAATAATTACATTACTTTTTAATAAAAAGTTACTTTTTTTACGTTTAACCAATGTTCATACACTTTTTAACATTCCCCTTTTCTTTAATAGAGAATAACATAATATAAAGAAAAGGGCAATGGTATCAACATTTTGTAACATAAAGCAACTTAAAAATATAAAATAAAAGATAATTTAAAATTTGAAAGTAAGTTTACAGATTTTGGATGTAATTTTGTAGAGTTTATATAAGCACAATCGAGACATTATTCATCAATTGGCAACACTTTTTTTCTCTCTATAAACCTTATTAGTTCTTTTCTCTTGACCATAATAGCTTTATTGAGAACAGAGTCCCCATTAAAATCATCTAAAGTTGTCATGAAAGAGACACTCAAACTAAAATATCCTAAAGCATTGAAACCTTTATCCTACCACAAATGCTTTCCATCATCACCATTTAAGCATATTACAAAACATCCAAAACTTTTAGGTACCAATAAATAATTATAAAGACAAATTCTCGTCTGCATGCAATGGTTGGAGAAAGAATGAAAGATAAAATGGTTATAAAGTTCTTTGTTAAAATACAAGATATAGTGTTCCAAAAAGTATAGGTCGCATATTCCATATATAATATATTAAACCTCAAATTCCATCACCACCAAAAAAGAAAATCACCGCCAAAAAAGAATCTCAAATTCCAAATTTATCACCTAAAGTATAGTTTGAATCATATGGTTTACATTTACATCTTAATAAATCAAATTTAAAACATCTTTAAAAGTGTAGCCCAGTGATATGGACGAAGACATTGAAGAATTATTAAGAAGAATGTCCATAATATCGATCACAACTCCTAAACAAATATAAATATACTGCAACTTATTTTGACATCACTAAATTTGGAGAATTTTTTTTTCCGACCCTGATACGATTTTCTTTTTCATGTTTGACCCCCCAATAAGTATTATTTATACAAATGATCCACTTTTAGATTACTTTTTTTTGTCTTTGCCGCGAAAAATTACCTCGACTAATATTCGGTTTCTGCGAAGAGTAGGACACGTGGCTCTTTCTGCGATTCCTGCCACCAGAAGTGGCGGTATAGCGCAACAGACAAAAAAAGACAGCTTGGCAGTGAAGCGTGTCTTCACTTCTGACAGTACTGTCACCTAATGTGGTGGTACATACCACTAAAAGAAAAAAAAAGTAATCTAAAAGTAGGTCATTTGCGTAAAAAATACTCACAGGGGGTAAGACATGAATTTTTTTTCGTATTAGAGTCGAAAAAAATAATTCAAATTTGGATCCGTCATTTAAATGTATATGACAAGTGTTCAGGTCAAACACTAACACATATGATTACTATTAATCACTTTTATTTTCTTAAATTATTATCGATGTTGATATTTTAATGTCATGTTTGTGTTGGTGACGGTACTTCATAGACCAAGGGAGACGGTGCTAATAGAATACTTTCATAATTTCTTTTTAAAAAAATTATATAAATCTGACTAAATCACATAAATATCACTCTGTATGGTAAAACTCAAAAAATTCATCCAATAATAAAAGTGTGTCATCTGAAAAACAAGACTAAAGAGAGGATAATATTTATCACTCTATTTGATGCAATGCACATCTATTGGTGGCACTAACAATAATTAAAGAACAATTGTTCCTGAATGAAAATCATGAATTGAATCACAACAAAATAAGTCAAAGTAATTCCATTATAGAGAAGTGTTTCATCTTCTTTTATATCCCATTGAATGTTACTTCCTAGACAAACAAGTTCAATAAATCAATTTGTTTGGAACACAAGAAAAAGGGCAGCCAAGTTAATCATGGAGTTTGAACATTTAAATCCTTGGATTTATTATCATCAGAAGACGGCCGGTTATCCGAGTCAGATTGCCGAATTTCTTCAATCATTCTCACTACTTCCTCCATGTTAGGTCTCATATCCGGAACCTTCGCGACACAAGCCATGCCAATTTGCAACATTTGCACCATTTCTTCTTCAATGTTTTGGTACCTCATTAGCTCCACATCAAAAACCTCGGCGGTCCACTCCTCCCTAACAACGGACTGAACCCATCTAGGGAGATCAACCATGTCATCGCGTACGGGAGACTGTTGAGGCGCTTTACCTGTAAGCATTTCCAAAAGAAGGACACCAAAACTGTAAACATCTGATTTATGAGTGTGCTTCCGAGTCTCAATTACCTCAGGAGCACGGTAGCCCATGGTTCTAGAAGGGGTTGCAGGAATGTTCATGAGTGGCGTCAGGCCGAAATCGGAAATGCAGCCATCGTTATCTTGGTTTAGGAGGACATTGGAGGATTTCACATTTCCATGTGTGAATCTTGGACCACCAACTGAATGTAAATGAGCAATTCCTCTGGCAATTCCGAGAGAGATTTTTACTCGTGTGTTCCAATCTAAAGTAGTTCTTCCGCCTGTCCTGGTACCTGTCATCAAGTTCAGATGATAACAATCATAAATATTCAAATGGAGAGTTCCAATGCAATTAAGAAAACATGAAATTAATTTAACTTAATCAAATATCATTTTTTTTTGCAGAAGTGCATATTATTGTGACAGATTGCTGTATATGTGAGAAATCAATTTTTTGTCACATTTACATTACACCATTTACACTTCAATGTTCATGCACAATGTTTATAAGCTCAAACAAAGACTAAAATAAAAAGAGTTCAATTTCATAAGCCTAAACTGAAATTAAGAGAAACAGAAAATGCATACCATGCAAGAGTATAGATAGATTGCCATTTGGGAAATAGTCACAAACTAAAAGCTTCTCATCCTTTGAATAATAATAAGCGCGAAGTGGAACGACATTCGGGTGATTTCCAATGCTTCCAACAATCTCCATCTGCTGTTCAAATTCCCTCTTGCCAACCACAACTTCTTTCAACCTTTTGACTACAACCGTCGTTTGCTCCTCCAATATAGCCTTATATGCAGTACCATAACTACCCTTTCCAAGGACCTCAGCCGAAGCTCTCAACAAATCCTCGAGATCAAAATTGTAAGAGCATCCCTCAAAGAAAACCAATTTGTTTCTCTCGGATTCCTGCACTCCACTTCCAAACTCTTCTTTCGGTTTTTCAGTCCTTCCTCCACCACCACTAGGACCTTTGGCTTTAACTACTCTTGAGGTTCCATTATCTTTTTTCTTTAAACAACAAAGAACAACGACAAGAGCTACGAAAAATAACAGAACAGCTCCACCAACAGCAATTGCAATGATAGCTCCTTTACTCAGTTTATTTTTCGAGTTGTGTATTAGAGGAGCCAATGTAGGAGGAGGCGATGGAGGAGGGACTACGGAGCACGGCTTTAGAGGTAATCCACATAAGAGAGAGTTCCCTTCAAAGGAAGAACTTGAGAAACTATGAAGAGATGAAGGGATAGATCCATTCAAATGGTTGTAGCTCAAATTCAATTGTTTGAGGTTTACATGGAGATCAGGTATCGGTCCAGATAAGGAGTTATTCTCAAGGCTCAATCGAGTTAGTTGCGTTAAGTTTTGCAATGTCTTCGGAATGCTACCGGCGAAAGAATTGTATGACAAAATAAGTGCATTGAGTTGCAACGGCAATGATGTTGGTAATTCACCGGAAAGGTTATTATGTTGAAGGTAGAGATATTGTAGAGACGGAAGAGAAGTAATATCATGAGGTATACTTCCACTTAGTAGGTTTGAGCGGAGGCTAATAGTTTTAAGTGAGTCAAGTTTGCCAAGTGTATTGGATGGAATGGTGCCTACTAGTCCGACTCCAGGGAGCCGGACAGAAACTACACGAGTACTGTTTGGATTGCAAGTGATGCCTATCCAAGATGTACATATTGAGGTAGCTTGGTCCCATTTAAGGTTGCGACGATGAGGGACGGCAGAAGCAAAATCAAGAAGGGCTTGCTTATCGGAATTCAGGTCAGCAATAACAAGAGGAGAAAGAATAACAATGATAAAAAGAAAAGCTTGCAATGGTGAGAAGAATTTCATGGAGAGTTTTTTTAGTGTATGGTATAAGATATTGACAATTGAATTCAATGTAATCTCTGTCATCCTTCATATTTTCCTGCTTCAGGACAACAAAAACAAATCAAAGTTAGGATTCAGTACTGTGAGAAAGTGAGCACTATATCACAAAGTTTGATTGTGGAATTACAATGACAATATTTAGAATGATTCCGGTTAATTTAAAGAAGCATCGGCATCATCAAAGAGACATAAAGGCCGTTGTCACATACATATTTGTTTGGATAAACAACCTAATTAAGCGCTTATGTATAAACTATTTCTACAACGAAAGATAAAATGTAGTCAAATTGTTTTCATATAAGCTATTTTCATAAGCTATCCTGAAGAACTTATGGAAATAAGCTGAAAATGGCTTATGGACATGTCATAAGCTATTTCCGTAAGCTCTCCCAAACTATCTCACAAGTGCTTATGCTAGTAGATAAGCTCAAATAAATAGATCCATAATAGCATTACTAGGTAGACTTTGGCAAAACACAAACCATGTCTTAGGTAATTAAGCTTTTCTTTAAAAGGTAAAAAAAATACTAAGGTTTTGGCTAAGTAGGAAAGGAAAAGAACTTGAGGATTATATTCAATGCAAAATTAATTCATATGAGTAGACAATTTCAGCTTGATTAGGAATTTATAAGCTATAACTTTCACTATTGATTAGGTTTGATGACTTGTACTAACATTTCTGCAGTTAATTCTCAATTACATATAGTTTTCCAACCAACTACTAACCAATGCAAGCTTTTAGTTTTTAAAGCTTTTCTCCTAACTCTTCATTAAGGCAAAAAAGGAACTACTTAAAATTTCTACATCAAACAAAATGAACTAACCCAAATTTTCTTCAAACACACACCATACACATTTAATAGATTAGAAAGGATACTTAAATACTAATAATACTTAAAGTAATCCTAAAAAGAACTAAAAACATATTTTGTTTTCTTCACAACTTTAGATCCTAAAAAAACAAAACAACCCAACAAACATGTTGAAGTACAACTTTGAAAATTGAAAATTTAAAACCAAACACACAATGTGGGACCCATTTCAGAGTTAGAAACACAGGACTCAGCATTCATGAACATCACTGAAAACAAAAACATAAACCAGATCTAGAAGCTAACTTTTTTAACACAAATTGTTATGCAAGTACAATAAAAGACAAGATTTTTAAGCAAGTAATCACCTTAAAGACAGCAAAAAGGAAGACCAAAGATTCATCTCAGAAGCTATATCCAAAAGTGCTTATCCACTGAAGAAGCTATGAAAGCTGCTACTTTGCTCAAGTGCTTCAAATTCTCAAGTGCTTAATATATCAAGCAAAAGTGCTTATTCAGTTGAGAAACTATGCAGAGAAATTTGCATGAAATGAAATAAATGAGCATGTGAAGTTTGAGATTCCAATAATAAGTGTTCAAATTTTTAAAAAATAGTAATAGTAATAAAAAGGCTCAAGATTCAGGAAAGTGAAGTAATTTTGGTTTAAAAAATGAAGAGGCAAAGAGAAAACAAAAAACTTTAGTTAGGAAATGAGTTAACAAGTGAGAGAGTTGTGTCAAAAAGTCAGAGGACAATACACACGTAATGGGACAATGATACTGTGTGAGTGTGATAAGATATTAACTTGTTTAAATGGCAAGATAAAAAGTGATTCCATTTTGTAGTGTTTGGCATTTTGTAAAAATGATTCTTCTTAAAAACAAGTCAAATATAAAATTAGTTAAGTTTGGTTTACAGAAATAGATGTTACAATTGCTAGCTTTTAAGTTCATGAGAATCAATTCTCCATTAAATTTTATATTTTAATTATGGGTCTTGTTAACTATTGCCTTCAGGACAATGGTTAAGGAAACCAAAAGTAGCATGTTTGCATTGGTTTCAACAACATTTTGATTTTTAAAAAGTTAAATTTATTACTTTTCACCATTTTCCAATACTATATTTCTATTTTTATCCCCTTATCCAATGCCCCAAGGGCAATGGTAACATTCTCCTTTAATTATTACAACCCATTATTTTCCTTTATTGTCCTTTATCAATTCTCCTTCATTTTGGTTTGTATTTAATTTGATGAACCAAATTTAATCAAAATATATAACGAACCAAATTAGCCTCTGAAAATATTTATGGTCATGAGTTGCCAAATTTTGGATTTTTGCTTACGATTTTTCCGTCCAAATTTACTGTATTTTTTCTTTTACGCTATATTTTATCATTTTTAGCAACTAGCTCTATTATTATTTAACTTAAATATATTTTTTTTATCAAAAAATATAAAGTACATAGAACAAATATTTTGTCAAAAAAATTTAGTTTAATGATCATATTTATTATTTTAAAATTAATATATAGAAAAATTTATTTATTTAAATTAAATAATATATTTGCATTTAGTATTGGTCTACATATACATTCAACTATGTCCATTTTAGTAATTATACATTCAAAAGCAATTTTGATCAAAACTATCCAAACAACATCCATTCCGTTTAATCAATTCTATATTATTGTATCCAAACATAAATCAATTCTCTCAAAATCAATTATGTCAGAATCAATTCTTTTAAAATCAATTCTATCAAAAGTTGAATCAAACACACACATAGTGTTTAACAAAAAATAATGTCAAACTAGTCTCTCACATGTTCATGCAGGAGATAAATTAATGCATCTATTAGTTGAATTGAGGGATTAATCTATCATATGTATAAAAATGTAAAGGATTAATTTGATATTATTTTTTGTCATGGCAGATTAGTGTGCAAGTAAATTGTATAGATGAGATTGAGTCTTAATTTTTGTTACATTTCAGATTGAGTCTTAGCATTGTAACCAAAAAAACATTTCAATTTTTGTTTGTGAATCGAATATTCATTGCACGCATACGTAGAGTTCTCTTATCATACTATTGGGTAAACTATAGAGTATAGACAGACACACATTTTCTTTTTGAAACTGAGAAACTTAATGAATTTCATTTATCATAATAGTAGAGATATATGATGAAATTCTGATATGAATACAGAATACAAAAACTAACATAACACAAAGTCACTATTGCTAAATTATGAGCGACTTCCTTGGCTTGACAAACACACATGTGTGTTTTTAAATTCAAATTAATTTTAAGATTTTGAAATTACTATTCAAACATGTAGATCATGTCAAAATTTAATTCCTAAAGCTTTTTAGACACTACTGAGTTTGAAAATTTTCAATTTCAAAATTTATTTAATTTTAACTAAATCTGATTGCTATACATTATCATACTCATTAATTTTGTTCAAAATATATGTGTAAAATATTTTAACTTTATATCAAGTGAATCAATTTTATCTGTTCAGTACGTTTTGTAAACCTTCTTTTTCTTTCAATCTCTCTTCCTCAATCTAGCCAAATGGAGAGGCCAACTTTTTCCATACTTTTTCCAACCAATAAGGAAAAAGACATTTTGAATTAGCCTTTTTGGTTTTAAACTGCGTCCTCATTACTCAGAAATTTCAACTGAACTCTCTCTCACCAATCACTTTTTTTTTTGTGTGGGTATATGGGAAAAATGCCAAATTTGAAATTAAGAGAAGTGGTCAGCTTTGCTTTTTATTTATTGTTTTCTTCAACAGTCTTATTTCCATGTGGAACGTTCACTTTAGATGGTTACGTTGAAGCCATGTGGATGTCTTTATTAGAGTCTTAGAAATTTGTTGGTACCTAACCGCATGGATGGATTGGCCACCTATTTATTTTCAATGAATAAACCATCATTGGTCCCTATAGTTTAACTATCCCATCTCTCCAATTTAGTTACCACGTACTCTTATTTTTATTTTTTAAATCGATTCAATTGATGATGTATGTGGTCCATAATATCATATACATCATCAATTAAATAAACCTAAAAAGTAAAAGTTTACTTGTAATAATTGACTACAGAGGGAGTAAATATTAGTAGTACATCAGCTATATAAAATTTGCCAATTTAATCCTTAACTATAAAAATATATCAATTTAATCTATACCATCTTAATATCATAAAATCCTAACAATCAACACTAAATTTGATGGATTTTATATATTTTAGAGATAACTATTATGTTTACACAATTTATGGACTAAATTAAAGTGAAAGATATAGTTTAATAAACTAAATTGATGATTTATTCCAACATGATCCTCTCTTTAAACGAATTATATTGGGTCACACTCTACTAAAATTTTAGACTCAAATATGATCCTTAACTTGAAGTCACCAAATATGTATAGTAGCGTAACAACTTTGACATAAAATATTTTTCTTTTATTTGACATGACTACTTCAGTTATACAGTAATGCAAGGTGCAATGCAATTGCTATGTTTTGGAAGAGCAACTCTTGTATAGTTACAATCCTAAATAAAATTTATTTGAGCATCCACACATGAATGATAAAATTTAAAATAAAAATAATAATAAGTGATATGACCTCCTTGCGTTCACCGTCCACCGCTCTCGCTGTGCAATTATGGTGGTTGCCAATAAAAAGTTTTTTTCCCTAATATTTGTTATACAACTTTGCAATTATGCTGAAATTTGATGTAAATAGCATTCTTGAAGACGACTTCAACAATTTGCTCCATCCAACATATACAAATTTAGCAGAAAAAATAAAAACAACAAAAGAAGAAGGTGAAAAATGGGTAGCTACAACTTTGTCGTCTCTTTCTCATCGTTGCCGTGCGGTTTCTCTCTCATTTCTGAGTTTCAGATCTGTGACGATGGTGGTGGTGGTGGACGGAGGTGGTGGTGGTTGTGAGATTTGAAGGCGAGAACGACGATGGCGGCGGCGGATGGTGTTGAGAGAGAGAGAGTCAGAGAGGGGAAGAAAGAAGATGGACGGTGGTCGGTGGTAGGTTGGAGGCTGAGGGAGGGTGGAGGATTTGAGAGAGAAACTGAGCTATTGTTTTTTTGTTTTTGTTTTTATTATTGCTTTTGCTGGACCAATGAAAGTTTGCCAAGTCAGAGTGGTGGGAAGGGTGTACAAATAAAAGTGTGTCAACCTATATTTTTCCCATAACATAGATGACATACCACAATAGAGGAGGAGTTTGAGACAAATTACAAGTAAAAAAGTATCTTGTGCCGTCACATCACTAACTAATGAGACTGAACATGTGATTTGAGTGTCAACACAAACTTGAGGTGGCATTTAGCATGGGTCAGTGGAGTTTTTTCTCACCATGGAAAAGTTGATTTATTACCACTAGATTAAAGAGGTACACTGATCATATTATAGTCTGCCCGCACTGTATATCTTCTCACTTGGTCTTCAATCTCACCACCATCATTCTCCTTTTCACCACCACCACCAAACTCAAGCCAAGGGTCATCGTACTCCAAAAAAACTCCAATAGGCACTCATTGCTTAGGAGCTTCAACTGCCATAAATCATAATCACTTGTCTAGATCTAATCTTCAAACAGACTAAATAGATAGAGACATAATAATCAACACATTGATAGCTCAACCACACCAAGAACATAACAAACTCAGATCTGGAATTTCATGAAAGGACAAATTTGTTGGTCTTTTTAAGAATAAAATAAAATAAAAAGTATTGATGATGAATGTGATAGTTTTTTTAATTTTGAGAAAAAAAAACGTTGATTTTCTTCCAAATATTAAGTCTATTAAACTCTTTCACTTTGTCCACTCTCAGTTCATACTTCATAGTTTGCAGAAATAGCTAACTTGTTCCATATTAAAGGCATGACATATTCAAGTGGTTCACCACAAGACTCATAGATTTCCTTAAGACTTGTGTAGGTGTGAAGATTAATGCTTCTAACAGAATCGAAAGCGCAACTGCAACATTTTCAATCTGAAACTGCCACTGCCGCCGATACTGTTGTCGGCGCCGGCATACTTGCTTGTTGAAAAACAACGGCGAAGGAAGGATGAGGAAGCTAAAAAGGATCGGAGATCATGGAGTAATATGAGGAGATTGTAACGGAGGAGAGAGGGAAGGAGCTGATGGATCTGGTTGAAGGTGAAGTTCGTCAGAGAGAAGAAGATTAAGAAACGAGTTAACCGTGAGTGGGGAAGAGAAGAATGGTTGTGGAGAAAGATTGTATGAAAAAAATATAGTGATGAGAATGTATGACAATAGTGTGTGTCAGATTTAATCTAATGGTTGAAATCAACTTTCTTTCGTTTGGTGGGAAACAACTCCCCTTTCCAATGCTAAACCCCACCCAAACTTGATTCTTTCTTCTATTAGGTCAAGTCCTTAAACACCTTATTGTTTCTAATTTTTTTTGAGTTGGGGTCAAACTCAACCCTGATTTCTAAGACATGACATGTTCATGAACCGACCTGAATTTATACACTCGAAACTATATTCTACATCATTTCTTCTTTGCAATGGATTATGCATGAATGAAACTTTTATTGGTTGTTACGAACAATTTATGTGTATTGTCTAGTTTGATAAATTTTAATGTTACGGATCATAAATTCTTGTGATTGATTATCGGACCTTATAATTTCAGTCAAACAAATCATCAACTTTAACTTTAATTAAATAATGATTGTGTCTTCGTTAATTCAGTTAGTACAGGGAAGGAGGGAAAACCCTCCAGAGGTGCCAATTTATACATGAGCACAATCACATCGCATAAAGTTAAAACAAAGTGAAATTACAACAATATAATGCACAAAAACAAAATATAGGGGTGTCATGACCAACCTATAGGTCACATCTGTCTCCTCCCCTGAATAGTACAATGAAATTAATTATTTTTAATCAAATAAACTTCACATATACTTCTATCCAAACAAAGCATTGGATCCAACAAGCTTGGATTCTAAATACCAAAGTAAACCGGTTCAATTTTAGCATAATCATAATCAAGCATGATCTTTAACTAAAATTTAATTTGCAGCATACACAGTTATTTAATGAAGGTAGAAGAAAACTAACATAGGGTAAGAATAAATCGATTCAACTAAAAGTCATGTATATATATATAGAAGTCTAATCTTTTTCGTTTGACTCAATCTCTATCGGTAACACAATCCATTATTTATTCCTTTCATTCAAAAAAGATGATGCATTATTTATGAGAATGGTGCTACTGGGTAAGACAATCTACATCTAACAACTCTAACTTTATTTTATTTTATTTTGCCAACTACTTCTATCCGTTTAATCATGGATCTAGATCGCCATATATTTTGTTGTACATGAATACAAACTTTTCAAAATAATAGCTCAGAAGTATATAAAACTATACGCGAATGGGGACATAAAAAACATGAATTAGGTGTACAAGACAAATCAATTAGTAATTAGTAGCATGTGTACATGCATGTTTCTTAAAATAAATAAAAAAAAGTGTACATGCATGTCTCTCAATTTCTTTGGTTAATATGGGATGTCAAATTGTTATACTTATGTTTTAAATATTTTATGCACAACGCAAATTTAACAAATTAAAAAACATTCAAATGTGGAATCATATCGGTAATTATGTACTTGATAAAAAATAATTGGTAATTTGTGTGGAAAAAATTAAAGATTTATGATCTTGGTATGTAAGAAAAAATTAAAATGACAATTTAGACACTGTATTAACTTGATAACATTTGCTCAAAAAAAAAAACTTGATAACATGACATTTATTTATGAGATTATTAATATGCATTTTCGAAGTAAATTTTTTTTACATTTAATCATATTTCACTGTGTAAGATAAATACTTATGAAATTTGTTAGTATGACATACAAAGTTAGTTCATCATTACTTTTTCTACACTATGAGTTTTTCGCACGCTCTATTTGCCAACTCATTTGGGAAGGCATTCTCGCTATGTCTAGCATTATGCAAAATGATATATTTAACCAATACAATGTGACACAAGTGGTAGTTATTGTACTCATATTATTTTTTTAAAAAAATTACTGGACTCACTAACGATTTGGTCTAGGGTATGATTCTTGGCTGGTGCGTATGAAAAAACATTTGATCAAATATGTCAATCCTTTAAATTGATCTCAGTATTTTTAAAGGATTAATCTCTGAAATTGTGCATGAAAAATACCTTTGATTTACCTAATAAAAAACGAGGTATTCGGGTTCAATTCATTCTACCATGATTGAGTTTCAACATGTAATTGCCCTTTTTCTTTAGGCTTAATTGCACTTTTGGCCCCCTATGTTTCAAGAAGTTGCGATTTTGGCCCCCTAACTAATTAAAATACAAAACAGCCCCCTATGTATTGGATCTTT
>Ga0315914_1003948_pt1 | contig 22299 bp, 16 predicted proteins | sample MpolenodulesMG_FD_203920 | JGI IMG/M metagenome (GOLD analysis project Ga0315914, IMG submission 203920) | Medicago polymorpha root nodule microbial communities from Los Angeles, California, United States - elongated nodules | ecosystem: Host-associated > Plants > Roots > Nodule | place: USA...
CAATGAAAAACTCATTCAAACATTTCATTAAACACTTGGAGTGCAAATTATACATAAACCCTAAAAATGATAACTACAACATAAACATGCAAACATCTAAATAATTAAGCAATATTACTCATTTGCATGTAACATTGTATCATATCTTGCAAAAAAAAATAAAAATTTAAACAAACCCTAAATCTGAAAAAATCTAATCTAAGTGTAAAAAATCTAACATAATCATGCAAACATCTAAACATCATAACAATTAAGCACTATAAGTCATTTGCATGTAACATTTTATCATTTCTTGCAAAAAAAATTAAAATTTTAACAAAACACTAAACCTAAAAAATTCTAGACTAAATGAAAAAATCTATCATACCAACATAATTTAAGTGAAAGCTTACTTGTTCTTGTTGTTGGAGTTTTGTTTGATTTGAAGTTGAAGGAATTTTGGAGTTGGTTAATTTGAGAGAGAATTGAGATTTAAGTGTGTGTTGTTTGAAAATGAGGCAGAATGAGGCTCTTCCTGGGCTAATAACAGCACATAGCGTGAGTTAACTCACGTTACGTGACTTAAGTCACGCTACTCTTATAACTGGCGTGAGGTAACTCACGTTACGTGAGTTAACTCATGCTACGTGAGTTAACATGCGTAAGGGCATTTTGGACATTTACTTTGGGAATGAGCGAAACCATTTGGGTAAGGAGCAGAATTCATGGTTGGGAACTTGGTGGGTTTATGGATGTGGATTGTGGGCCTTACGCAATGTTATGGATTTTCAACTCGAGAATTGCTCTTCTCCCAACTGTTTTTGCTTATCTCCGCTGAGAAATACACCTGCGTGAGTAAACTCACGCTGAGAATATACCCCGTGAGTTAACTCACGCTCGACTATTTTAATGGAAATGAGAAAAAAATATGGAAGAAGAGCAATTTTCTTTCAACTCCCTTCCTCCCCCACTTCTAGCACATCTTGTGTTTATGTTGTGTTTAAATTTTATTAAAAAAAAAATACTTTTTTTTTAAAGAATTAAAAATAAAATATTTAAAATATGGATTTTGCGGATGGACCTCCAAGGTTCATGATATAACTTCATAACACTAATCACTTAGAGGGGTATGATACAATATTTAGAACATGGATTGAATTGATTATCACCTTTTGGGTTAGGCTCCAACTCCTTACAAGGATAACTCATTCGCTACGATTTTTATTATTATAAAAAATTTCTTCATTCCCCTTTTAAACTACCCTTGAGCAAGGAGGAAAAATACGATCTAATAGAGAGCAAAGTAAAAGAGGAAACAATTGTCAAAGATATGTGAATCTTGTTCATCTCATATCTTTACAAAATCTTTAACTGTCTGACCTCTTGTGCACTTTGGCCTTGCCTAGATTCCTTCCCCATCATTTATAAATATACCCTTTGCTCTCAGTAATTTCTCAAGTCGCTCCATCATACGTTCAAATTTGTCAAAAAAAAACTACCGAAATTCTAGAAATGCCTTGCCCTAGTAGACAAATGCATTTCTATGGGGATGATTGTGAAACATCTTTATTCTCTTCTTCCCATCTGCGTGTGTTCTGGGCCTAATTCTGTTGAGGAGATGGGGGAGCGTCGGGAGCAAGAGACGGAGACGCCATATTTCCACCAAAAACCTCAAGACATTAGGTATATGAGTCACCTCAGTTATATATGTTGAAATTATAAACAGAGATGCCTACAAGAGACATAGATGCCATATTCCATCCAAAACCTTAAGACATTAGGTATGTGAGTCATCTCATTTATATATGGTAGAATTATCAATAGAGATGCCTAATATACGAGTCACGGCACAACTCCTTACAAAGATAACTCATTTTCTACAATTTTTATGATGCTAACACATTTTCTCATTCCTCATTTAAATCATCTCAAGCAAGCAGGAAAATTACAATCTAACATATCAAGAAGCAAAACAAAAAATAGTTTGAGAGATTCGTGAATCGCGCGCAACTCATGTTGTTATGAAATTCTTGAAATGCCTTGCCCTATTAGGCACACTAGCCTCATATGGTTCCTTCCTCGATCTTGTGGAATTATACCCTTTTCTCTCCGTAACTTCTCAAGACGCTCCACTATATGTTCATATATGTAAAAGTACACCACAAAATTGTGTTTATGGTAAAGAGTCACATTTATGTAGGGGTTGATTGAGAAGTCTTCTTTATTCTCTTCTTCCCCATTGTGTGTGTGTTCTAGGCCTAATTTTGTGTAGGGGACCAGGAAAGTGCCGAGAGAAAAAACATACCAATGCTTTAGGACCACAAGACATGGAGGCACCACATTTTCATCGAAAATCTTAAGGAATTAGGTTTGTGAAGTAACCTCTCTTAAATATCTAATATTTTACCCACTCATAGACGACATGGGATTATCCACTCACATTTGAACCCAACAATCTTGCCTTCTAGTGTGAGTTCCCACCTCATATCCTTGATCCAAACACCATGATCCCACTCTCCCACCAAGTCAAACCAAACTCTGATTACACTTGTTGGGGAATTCAGAGGAGAAACAACGAGTCAATGCTCTAAGACCACAAGAGATGGAGAAGACATGATATCTCCATCCAAAACTTCAAAACATTAGATATATGAGTCACATCTCTTATACATGTAACATTATATCCATTTATAGTCGGCGTCCGACTTAACCACTTACATTTGAAGTTGAAACCCAACCAATTCTTCTTGGGTTGGTTTATCAGCCTACTTGCTCAATTGTTTCTGAACTCCTTACCATTTAGGACTAACCTATTAATCAGGGTACTACTACTACTACATTACCTACTATGCATTATGCAGCATAGCATGCAATGAAACAAACACAAATATAAAACATTCAGTATGGTCTTCATTTTCATAAATGATTTGTACCTGATGACTTAATTTCTTGCTTGATATAATCTTCAATAAAACCTTACTTCTACAAAGAATTCTGGATTAACAGAATATTTTTTCCCCCTAAGAACTGGATATGCTTAAGACAACAAAAACTAAGCACTCTTGTAAGGAAAATAGAATAATGTTTGATAGACACCTTTTTTTCCATACATACATTGTACCACCCTCATGTGAGAGTGTGTGAGAGACAATAAATGTGAGTTTTTTGTGTGTGCGGGGACCACATGGACACATGTTACAATTGTGTGTGGGTGTATAAGTGGTACATGCCACCTAAAGTGGTCTATGTATCACTACTCATGAAAATATCCAGACACTTGTGTAGTATGAATAATAATTATTAAATCTAGTTCACAATGCTTAAACTAAATCATGTACTATTGGGCAAGTAGGTATATTGACTAGTATTTAAGAACATCTATATGTTAAACTACTTTTAGGGAAGAAAAAAAAGGCCTATTAACAACCATGCAGATTTTCCTACTCCAGAACAAGGCCTATGAACGAGCAGTAATAGCCTTAGGCAAGGTTCTTTGATCATAGAATTCTTATTTAAAATTTGACAACATACTTTGATATTAACTTCATACAAAAACTATGAAAATAACTTCATACAAATTTTGGATCACTACATTTATATTTCTCCTAAAAAAATGTCAATTTTTCAGTTTTTGATACATTTAAATGTCAATAGTTTTTTTTTTATTTTTTTATATACAGAAATGTCAAAATAGTGATCTTATCAAATGTCTCTTTATGTCAATACTCAATAGTTGAAATTTTAAAAAAAAACTACTTAATTAATGTTATAATAAAAATATTAATAGTTGAAGATGTAGAATATTTGAAAGAAATTTTTTTATGGGAAATTTTGATTATTGAAAACAAGAAGGGGTATCATTGGGTCCTTCCTTGGTAATGCATTGCTGTGCTATTCTTTCAATTTTGTTGGGGGTACACAATTTTGTTTCCCTTGTAATGAATTCTTTATGATCAAGGAAAACATTAACTAGCACTACAACATATATGAAATTTAATAACACTTCAAAATTGTAACTAAATCAAAAACAAATGTTACTATTTACATCTTGTAACATTTGACAAATGTTAAGTAAAGCCCGTGTTACTAAATGATTTCAGTAACACTTAAGTAGCCAATTTGTAGCTAATGGTTTTAGTTGCAACTGTAGCAAATTTTGTTGCATAAATGTTACTGAATAGTGAAATAGAACAGAAGATAACTAGTGTTCTAAAGAAACCTGAAAGCACCGGGACGACAGAGGAAGGCTACTTTGCATGCCCATGTATTTGAAAACAGGATATGAAAAAATCACCACAGGTAGATTTGACTCCAATGTGATACACCAATAAGCGAATAATACATCTCTCCTCAGATTCAGGGCTGTTAGTTTTTGCCTACATGAATTGAAAGTGAGAATTAGCAATCAAATCTAACATACTGATCATACTATACTCATATAGTATGATGATACTATGCTCTAAATCGATGACTGAAAAAAAAATTAAGCTGCAACAGCAATACTCATATCATATAATAATATATGCTGGTGTCGGAAAAGAACCTAGAGAGACGGGATTGATGACCAACATACCAGATCTCAAACACAAGCATAAACATGATTTAGACGCATAAAAATAAAAGACATATTATGTTGTTGCATATAAGGTAATAGAAACATAAAATAAAAAATTTGAAATGGAAAACTGTATACCTTTCCACTTGATTCGTATTTGCTATTTCTACCATTGTTGTGAGCAGTGAGTTGGTCCTTCAATTGTCAGGAGTTTTGTACATTATTTATCATCTGAAACAGGAGTTTTGTAGATGTTTCTGAATCATGAGAGCAAAGTCAAAGTAACTCATAATAATCATGACATCAAGATCATTAAACATTAAGATCACTAAACACATTGAAACGGATTTCTAGGGAGAGACTCACGCACATCCGATGCCTTAATCGGTTTCCCTATATCAACTCTGACCTAAATCAATTTATATTATCATCAATCAAGCTAAAGAAGCAGAAACAATACAAAATAAGCTTGACATTAAACAACTTATGGGAAGCACCATGTTTATGCCTCTGAACAAACTACATTGTCAAAAAGTAAATTGCAAATATTTGTTGTATATAAGAATAAGACCATACAATTCCATTCTCCAAGACTTCAGGAACAATCTTCCCAGCACCAGTATGTATGGTGAAACTGCACCTAGTCAACATATCATATTAGTAACAAACTACTAGTTAACAGAATCTATAAAAAGCAAAAAGACAATCAATACCACTTAGACAGTAGATAGAGTGGGTAATGCACAATTACTTGAATTCCACATCAATACAAAAAGGAGAGCCTATAATTTCTGAATCAAATAGATAGAACTATTGTTAGCAGATAACACAGTTCACAGAAACAAGCATGTGCTGGACTATTTATTAGCATTTGTGAAGATAAAAGTCATAGAAATGACCAAATTGGCAAATTAGACTAGCACCGGCACCTACACCACACACTATTCATTAATTCAATTTGCTAACTACTACTACTAAGCATGAAAAACTCAACAAAAATGATGTAAACACTGCTGAAACTACTGAAAGTGTGTACTATTAGCTCTGTCCTTTGAAATTGTCATGATTGTTCCTAAAGATATATGAAAGTTATTATTTAAAATCACATCATTTTCATACAGCATAGCTTATAAAAAGAGATTTCTAAGTATATTTTATAGAAATATAAGTTAAGAACTTTACCATCATTTAAAATGGCAATAATCAAAACCATGAATGGAGAGAAATCAAACTTCCATATCAGTGCAATAAACATAAAGCCAAACTGCATTAAAAAAATAAATCCAAACTCATTAGTATTCATATCATACCTTGTCATAAACTATCGCATATATAATCAAAACAACACTATTTACTTACCACTATACGGATAGTGATAGACAATGCATTTATCTGAAGTACAAAGAAAATGGTGTCAAATGATAATACTATTAATTCAACATGTAATGTAATAAACCGTATAGTTCTTCATTCTTTGAAAAATAGCTCTACTTGTTAACACAGCACTTAGGATAACACTCAAACCAGGTTCTGTTAAGACTATATCAGAAGCACCACTTGCAGCATCAGTAGCATCCGCAACGGCAATTCCAATATCGCCTTTTTTCAATGCAGGAGCATCATTCACACCATCTCCAGTCATTCCAACAATGTGCTTCCTCTCTTGTAATTTCTTCACAATTTCATACTTATGTTCTGTATAGAATTAAACAATAGGAGATATTAAGGATATAATTAAGAATCTATGTTGCACCAACACTTCAGAATTAATGTGTCACTGTGAGTGTCTTGTCTGGTTTACGTGTATGTGTCAGTGCTTCATAGGAACTGCACCTTTTCAAAAAACATTAGGATAAGACAAAAGGAAAAAATTTCAATACAAAGTTCAATTATGAATCCAAAAAAAAAAAACAAACCTGTCTAGCAACACCAAGTGAACGTAGCCCTCTTCCTGCAAATTTTTCAATAATCGTATGAACCTTCTTCTTTTCATCTTCCCTGAGGTTACACAAGTTCATGATCTGTTTTCACATATATAAAAGTACTATTAGCATCAATGCAAGTAACTATGAATCTCAGAAATTATGAAAACAAAGATTACCTGTTCAGGAGCACCTTTGCTAGCCCTATGCCAACTTCCATCATTATTATCAACATAAATCAAAGCAGTTCTCTTATCAACAGGATTGAATGGCAAGAAATGCACCTCTCTTATCCCGTCCCTCGCCTGCGCAAGCCATACATATCAAATATCGAATTCAAGCCATCATAATATTAATAATCAACTAAGCATAGTTCTAAAAACGTTTTAGAGATCTCCGCAACAACATCGCAACTGCAGAATAAGATCTAACAGAGCAACATAGGTCATAACCATTAAGCTACCAAAGGACTGAATGTATAGATTTTTTTTCATCCTCATTTTCTCCATTGTATACATTAGAGTGCAAAGGAGTTGTCAATCATAGGTCATAACCATTAGCTACCAAAGTATTTTTTTTTTTGAAACGATTAGCTACCAAAGTATGTATATCATAAAGTAGAATGAAACCAAAGTAAAATTACCATGATTCAAACCATGAACTGCACTAAAAAATTCCACCAATCCCGGAGCAAGCCTATTCAAAGAAATGCACCAAAAGAATAAGCAAAGAGAATTCATACAACTTGAATTAGAACAATATTAGAATTTGCATTCAGTAACACAAAATCTATAAAATTCAATCTGAAATTCTGATGATACTATAATTTAAAATCAGTAAACACAAATTGAAACAAATTTCTATAGAGATAGAGATGTGGTCACCCTTGATAAAGCCTGAGCTACTCTATTTGCTTGTCTTTTAGTAAACTCAACCTAGAGTTATTAAAATAAAGAGAGGACAAATGTCTACAATAGTACAATCAAATCTAATAATGCTAAACTCCGTCACATCTTCCTTTGTGGAGTGAAAACTATCAACTCTCACTTAGAATGAAGCTCAAATGTTACTCTCAAGCTGCAAATCATGCAACCACCGAATAGTGGAAAGTAAACGATATTCTTCACCTTCATCAACCGAATATATAGGAGTGTCATTCCGGTCGAGAAAGGACAAAGCAGCTGTTCTCATCTCTGATGCACATCCCTACACCGAATCGGTTTTGATTGATAGTGAATGACACATCTATATTGTATTTTAGTTTCAACGGGTCTGGTTTTATCCACTGCAACTCTGCTATCCAACCCGCGCTGATACTGGTACGTGTTTGCACCCGATCCTGGGCTGCGATATAGCTCTGTAACAGCTGAACTGCGCACCAAAAGATCTGACAAGGCATCTTGGAAGTATTCTCCCAAACACGGATATTGCGAGCGACTTTTACTCTAAATAATTACCACAAAAATAGACACTTCATCGGGTTGAACTGACGTAATGCAGTGAAAAAAAATGCTTTTAAAATCTGTTTCTTGCCGCTGGAAATGTTCAAATCACCATCTCGCCAGCATTCTATACTCAATTCACATTGAAAAAAATAGGTGAAGTGCATTATCTCCTATTTCTTCACAGACAGCACATAAAGGAGAATATTCCCCTGCTCTTTCTATCAATCGAATTATATGAAGCAGAACGTTACGAATAAATTCTTCACTTTGGGAGAAACTTTCAATCGCCAAATACAATCCCAATCGACCTCCACATTCAAATGATCAATATAAATCAATTCATTGATCCACAATTAGTATGCACTTTGCACAGAATACTTTATATTATATCGAAAGTACTATTATTCAACATTAAATAAATAATTTGTTGTAACTTGAAATGTTTAAATTATTAAGACTATGTGAAACTGATATTAAGAATATATGTAGACTTTTTTATGATAAAAAAAAAAGGTTTGTATTTCATCAGGGATTAAAGGGGCCATACAATCTGGAAAACAGTTCAAAAAATGAAAGCAAGATTTATCTATGGATAATTGGTTCTAATAATAACTAAAACCTAGGTATTAGATGAACCTTCAAAGGGTTCTTCATGACAGTTGTGAATTGAAGCATCTCTGACAAATCAATCTCATTTCCATCCACAAGTTTCCACTCAAAATTCCAAACAAAATTGGCAACAAAGTATTCCAAGTGCAACAATGCTAAACTATAGCCAGGACACATTCGCCTCCCTGCTCCAAACGGCATCATCTTTATCTCTTTACTCCCCATTATATCGAAAGTACTATTATTAATAAACCTCTCCGGCTTAAATGCCATAGGATCATCCCAAGCCGAAGAATCTCTCCCTATCTCTGCCACCAAGAAATTCACAGATGCAAAAGTAGGCACCGAATAACCATTTAAAACAACTTCATCTGTCACTCTATGAGGAGCAACATAGTGTAACGGTGGATGACGTCTTAACCCTTCCAAAATCACAGCTTTAAGATATGGCATTTTTTTCAAATCTTCTTCTCTAATTTCCTTCTCCTTTTTATCATCTCCAATCACCCCTTTAATCTCTCGTAAAAGCTTTTCTAGTATATCTTGGTACTTCACCAAATTCGCCATGATCCATTCCAATGCAGTTGAAGTTGTATCTGTTCCCGCATTTAGAAACTCGGAACATAAAGTACAAATTTTACCATCATCAAGTTGGCTCCTTTTATTATCTTCTTCCAATAACTCCAAATCCAACAATGTATCTACATATGACAAAACAAATTCACCATGTGACTCATTGACATTGTTCTCTCTATCAGTCCTTAATCTCTCTTCTTTGATTTTCCTTCGAGCGTTTATATAAGGATTCAACACAGCTTCCTGATCACTTCTCAGCTTCAAAAATTCCTTCCATCGATTCTTATACAGTATCTTTGTAATAGGTGGCCAAAAATTCAAAACATTGTATCTAGAAAAGTTAAGAAGCATGATGCGTTGACTTTCTTCAATTTCTTTTATTTGATTCTCATCTAGTTTGTCCCCAAAACACATGAGAGCCAACAAAGAAAACATTCCATATCGAAAATGATCAACGACAAAAGTCCCCTCGGTGTTTCTTTCTTTTGAAACATTTTTGAGACGTTGTAGAAGAATGTCTAACACCCACTTGCGTGCTTGAGCATAGGACTTAACCTGTGAAGGGTGAAGGATTCTTGAAGTGAGGTTGCGTCTTAAGAGGCGCCAAATGGGACCGTAGAAGCTAAAGAGGATGTCATGTTGATTGCTGCTAATTATCTTCTTTGTGGGAACCGCCTCAGGGCGACCGGCGAAGATGGTGCTATTTTGGATTAATGCTTGATGTGCAAGAAATCTATTGGCAATGAAAATGTCGGTGTTAAAACCCATTTGAAGAGTGAAGATTGGACCATATTTGGCATGAAGATCTTGAAGAAGGGTTTTAGGATCTTTAAAGAATTGATTTAACACTGTGAATGTCCCTATGATGGGTAGTTTGGGAGGTCCTGGAGGCAGGTGAGATTTAGGGAAAAGAAGATTTCTTATGAATTTGAGAATTAGTGAAAGAAGAAGGCACAAAATTGTTATTACTAACCAAGTTTCCATGAAATGTATAATTTTACATTGGTAACAAGACATGACTAACAAAAAATATATCAGAAATAAAAATATGTAGGGGAAACTGTTTATGTTTTGGGGTGATAATTAATGAGTATTTATATATGATTTTGATAGATCAATACTTTGTTTTGGCGTTCTGGTATGTTACAATTTCTTATTGTCATTAAAAACAATTGAATTGTAATCAAGTTGCATACTGATAACTGCCAAGAGATTGTAATGTGTAATTTGGTAAAATAAAGAAATCTAATCTGTAATTTTAATAAACTACCGTGATTTGAAAATGTTTAAACTATTACCAAAAGAATGCTTAAAAAGAAAATAAAACTGTTACTAAGAATGTGGAAATGACAATAAATTCATGAACAATGAAACTGACTAGTTAAAATTTAACTGCACTTTAAAAATTTAACTCCATTGTGGTTAACACTTTCAAATAATATATCACAAGTTTTTTAGAATGGAGATTTTTCAAGAAGTAACCCTTAAGAAAATTTAACCTACACACAGAGAGAGACTAATTACTGCAAGTGCCAATCACCCAAAGAAATAAACCACTAACTAGTAAATGAAAAGGGAAAGACATGTTTCCAATTTTATAGGCATGACAGGACCACAGGAATGAAGATAGGAAGAACAATTTATGAAAATCATATCATAGGCAAATGCACTAATATAACCCTACCTGTAGGTATGTCACGGCCCTTCATGAAAGGAGACTAGTATTTTCGATTTCGTTCAACTTTCCCATTACCCTGTGAAGATGGAGACGAGACTAATGGCAGTGGCTTCCTGTTTTTGGATAGGTAGCACTACAAATTCCATCTTCGTTGTGGAGTTTTTGGCTCGACACTCCTTGATGTGTCGACCATCAACTGATCTTCGTCTTGATGGCATTGTCGTCCATCCCTTCCTTAGAGAAGAGTATCATATGGACATTTAGAATAAGAATACCTCTTCTTTCACTACTCTTTTTTATGTCAATAACATGAAGCAGGGTGATATTGGTAAGAGTTCAATACTAAGGCAGCATTTGGTACCATATTTGTGTTTTTAATGTAGTGTGGAGAACACTTAAGAAAAAAAGTTTAAGTGAAAAGAAAAACTCTGATACAAACTTAAAGTACTTTTATTGGTACATCTTCTAATGAAGAGTTATGACTCATTTATAGTGTCTTGGTCTTCATCTTCCTTTACAATACTAAGAAATTGGAGACTTTTTCAGCATGTATCATCATTTCAACAAACATCAATTAGTTGGCTTAATTATAGTTTTTGGTCGGTTTGATTTATGCCCTCGCCTTTTATTTTTATTTTTATTTTGTATTGGCGGTACCAACATAGTATTAAAACAATATCACTTCTAATTTTGAAAAGGAAAAAAACTTCATCACACTTCATTCTAAAATAGAGCTCACCACATATCCCATCAATTAACTAATGTTTAATATTTTGACCCTATTCTCAATTTTTTGTAAATGTGACACACTAATTAATTTAATTAATGTGTTGGACTGTGTTAATTCTTTTGAGGCCGGCCACACTGCTCACATGCAAACATATTTAAAGTATAGAGATATTCTTTCGAACACTTAATTTAATTTAAGGAATATAATTTTTTTTGTCACGTTTAATAAAAAAATTCTATCTTCTTGGAAGAGTAATAAAAGACTTTCTTTCTCCCTCCCCTCCACCACTATGTTTTGTAGTTGGTGACAAAAAATATTTAGTGACCCCACACATGTACCTTTGCAAAATGATTAGTATTTTTTTTTCTCTAACGCCTAGCACTTTGTCACAGAAAAATGAAAATTAAAGGACAATACAATTATTAAACTCAAAGACAAGGGAAACACATTATTGTACTAAGAGTGAGAACAAGGAAATTGGAGGAAGAACAGTGTCTGAAGGAGAAAAATGGTGAGTGAAGGAGCAAGTGTAACAGCAACAATGGTTGCAGTTCAATTCCTAGAAGTGGGTGGTAACACTCTGATCAAAGCAGCCACCAATAATGGAATGAGTATTTTTGTTTTCACTTTTTACTCAAACCTTTTGGCTCTATGTTTCCTTTTACCATGCACCTTTTTTTACCACAGAAAAAGATCTCCTCCTCCAATTTCAACCTCAATTTTATGTAGATTGTTTCTTCTTAGTTGCCTCAGGTATGATCAAATTTTATGTAATCAGTTGTTATGTTAGTATTTTGAGGGGTAACCTTGGCGCAACTGGTAAAGTTGTTGTCATGTGACTGGAAGGTCACGAGTTCAAGTCTTGGAAACAACCTCTTGTGTAAAAAAACAGAGTAAGGCTGCGTACAATACACCAAATGGTGGGACCCTTTCCCGGACCCTGCGTATGCGGAAGTTTTAGTGCACCGGGTTGCTCTTTAGTTGTTATGTTAGTATTTTCTCCTTCAAAATCTCCGGCTCTATCGTTGTCGAAGTAAATATTTTTGTATGGATATGAATTTAGATGTATATAAGGAAATTTATGTGGAAATTTGGATTGTTTGATTGATCTTGAGCTACCTCCTGTGCAGTACTGCAGTGCAGATTTTAACGAATACAGGAATTGAATGTAGCTCTCCCACACTAGCATCTGCTATGCTTGACCTTCTCCCTGCTTTTACCTTCATACTTGCTTTAATTTCAAGGTTTGACTTATTTTATTTATCCTCTGTTTACGTGTAATTTACCGAAATTTTGAAGTTAAACCCAAGTCAAAGATGTTAGTGGAAGGTCTAACCATGTCGGATGTGGCAATTGTATTTGGTTAAGTCTTTCATGTCTCTTCGATGATAAGGGAAATTGTACTCAATTTAAAAGACATTCAATAAAAGTTAGATGGGTAAATTATTTAACTTCAATTAATAAATATTATTTTGTATATGAAAATAAAAGCATAAATCATTAATGAAAAAAATTATTTTATATATTTTTAGTCCCTGAAAAATTGATGATTTTGCTTTTATACCCCTTTTTGAAAAGGAATTTTTTGTATACAAATTTTAAAATATAGCATTTTTTGTCTAATGGTTTTAAAATATATGCCATTTGTTTCTACTGGAAAATATCAAAGAGTGACTTAAAAATGATATATTTCAATCATTGTTTGGTCAAGTACTAACATAATTAAATGGGGAGATTACATTAACCTCCCATGAGGTTTTCTTAAACAACACATAGGCCCCCTCTAGTTTAAAAATGAACACTAACCTCCCTTGTTTATTTCTATAATTGACATTTGACACACACCTCCCTTGTAAGTTAACCACGTTAATCTCCAATTAACGGAAGTTAGAGTAAGTCAAACCGCTTCTTCTACAATAAGCATACATAACTCACTTGAGGTTCAAAACTGCAATTCACAGTAGCGATGGTTCCTCCATAAAATTAGTTTGTGGTTTTGAAGTTGGAAGAGGCTACAAATATCCATAATAGAGAAGAAAGATTATTTATCTTTTTAAGTCAATATGAATGGATAAAATATATATATATATATTTTAAATTTGATATCTGATTCAAGGACCGACTAATCCAAGGGACCAATCTCCCATTCTAATAACATATATATACTTATTATTAATGATGAGGGAATTGACACTGCTTTATTCTTTAAAAAGAAAAGAAAAAATCATTATATGATCAACTGGTACAAAATGCACACAAATTGTTTCGTAGGTGCAAATCAAAAGCAATCGGATATAGGAAAAAGAATCCATGATACCATATATAATCCTTGTTCAAAATAACTATCTCAATTCTTAGCCTTTTAAAATTCCAGCAACCTCGCTTCACACCATATCAAGATACATTGGCCATGGAGTATATTACAGGGAATGTTAAAAAAAGAGAAGGTTGATACATATTGGCAGTGGAGTAGTGTGGTAAAGTGAATATTGAATCACAATGATCACAGTGAAGTAGAGTTGTTGTGTCATGGTAGAAGGGGATTAGAATTGTATAAACAAATTAGGAAAATTGATGTAAATTGATATTAAACGGTGTTAATAGAGGGGAGGTGAGTGTCTTTATTAAAATAGAGGGGGTTTATGTGTTGTTTAAGAAAACCTCAGGAGAGGTTAGTGTAATTTCCCCTAATTAAATTACCCTTCTTTAATCTTTGCAAAAAAACAGAAAAATAATTTGGCATGAACACAATGTGCACTTTCAGGATGGAAAATCTAAATCTGAAACACCATAGCAGCCAAGCTAAAATTATTGGCACAGTGGTCTCTATTGCAGGGGCATTAACTGTGACATTATATAAAGGGATACCATTGATTAGTGATGCCTTTCGAAATATAGAAATTGGAGCAAGTGGAATTCACATTTCAGCTAAATCAGACTGGATACTTGGTGCTTTTCTTCTTGCAACTGCTAGCTTTTGTCTTTCTGTTTTGTATATTGTCCAGGTAAATAAATCTTTTCGAATATTGCACAACAAAGGTTTTAAATCGTAGTTGCAGTTGGGCGTTAGATATAATTATTTGTAGGTGTGGGCATGTTCAGAAACCGAACCGAATTGTTGAAATGGTTTGGGAGTTAGATATAATTTATATGTAAACATGGTTGACGTAGATTTTTGTGTGAACCAGGTATCCACTACGTGCAACTGCAGAGAGATTGATATTTTTAAAGCATGCATACATTGCACTTACCTTGCAGCAAATTGGGAATTTATTTAATTTTTCTTTTTCCACATATATACAGACTTGGATTATAAGGGATTATCCTGAAGAGCTAGTGGTAACAAGCATTTGTTGCAGCATGGTGGTAATTCTATCTGCAATTGTAGCTCTCATTGCAGAGGGAAATTCAAAAATTTGGATTCTCAGACCTGATAGGGAGTTGGTAGCTGTGTGTTATTCAGTAAGTACAAACTTTATTGTTTTAAGAAAATTAAGAACATATTAAATAAAATAAATTTAATTTATATGCAAAGTCATTAATGTTTTTATACATACATCTAATCATATCTTTCTCTCGAAAAAAATAAACTAATCATATCTTATCATGTTGGTATTTATGTGTGTGTGTATATAGTTGGTAAATTATGAGCAAAATGACATCAAAGAGAATAGGAAACTAAACTCTTATCATTTGTCTTTTGTTCATATATATTATTTAAAAGGGGGGAAAAATATGAGAATTTAGTCTTTGAACCGAGGATAGTGTAATTTGATTTGATGCATGTGTTCAATTGTACATTGTCATTGCATAGATATTAATCAATTAAGAACAAAGTGACACCTTTTTCTTGGTCGCCATGTTATTGATGTAAATTATGCACATGTAATTAATCTTTGTTGAAGAATTTGCAAGATCACCTCTTAGAGGATATCTTCTTTCAACTATGTTTTTTTACATCCACGATTTTTTAACCTAGACCTAAATCTGAGTCCGATTCTACTTGAACTAATGTAAAGTTGGTGTACTGAATAAAGGCATTATTGACAAGAAATGTATCACAACTTTAAAAACGGTATTTATGAATTATAATTTAACCAATGTGGAGACTTTGTGGTTGTTTCATTTATAGGCAATTTGTGTGGTATCAATGAGGAGTGTTGTATACACATGGGCATTCCGTAAGAAAGGACCAATATATGTAGCTATGTTCAACCCATTAGGAATGGTCATTGCACTTGGCATGGGTGTAATATTTTTGGGAGACAGTCTTTATCTTGGAAGGTAAATAAATACATTTCATTAAAGAACAAAACATTTGTTAGAAATAATCTAAATGATGTATTAATTCAATACTAGCATTTTCATTTTAAAATTTGTTTTACTTATTGTTGCAGCATGATTGGAGCTGCTATAATAGCCATTGGATTTTATGCTGTTATGTGGGCACAGGCTCAAGAGGAACACACATCATGTGAAAATAAATTTCCCCCTCTGTTGTCAACCAAAATAGATGTCTAGACGACTTTGATTTTGTAAGGTGGTAGGGTATGCTTCACATTGATAAAATTTATGAGTTGTGCTAAACGTGTCCGTAATAGAAGCCAGTGTCAATATTTTTTATGCATGTTAGTGTAATTTGTTTATTAACAACCAATAAGAAGTGTACATTAATGGATTACTCAATAACAACTTTTAATTTGATAGTAAGACAACTACAATTTAATATTTATAATGGATTCTAAAATATATATCCAAGTTTCTTTTAAAAGGAGTACTTTAGTAATATGTACCTTTTTAATTAATCAAAATATCTACTTAGTCTTATTAAAAAGTCAAAACTAAAGGTAGGATTAGGATATTATGTGTAAATATTTTTGGAGGAAAATTATCATATTTGTTTTCCCTGTTTGGAAGCTACAATTTGGTGTCGTTTACTCTTTATTTGTCATTTATTGAACTTCAAATTATCAAGACTTCTTTTTTAATAATCAAAGAGGGGGTTTTGTAATGTTTTATCAAGACCTACAATTTGTAATGTTCTCTATATTTGAGTCAGTAATTCTAATTTTTTTAAAACATAGCAATTTTAGGGGGTTTTTAAAGTAATTCAAGAAGCAATCATGCAAATTGGCAAATCAAGAACATCTGAAGAATTGTGACAACTTAGGAAAACCAAGAATGAAGATTCAAGAGACCTCAGAAGACTTACAAAAGGGAGGAATTTTGTTCCCGAAATTCAGAGGCAAGTTATTTGAAGACGAAGACCTAAAATGACGGAAAATCGGAGAATTGGTCCCAGGAAATAGATGTTATGCGCCTAGGGCATGGAAATATGCCTAGTGCATAAATTTCCCAAACCATGCGCCTAGTGCATGCAAAATGGGGCACTCATATGCGCCCCGTGGATGCAAAAATGCGGGGCGCAAGCGTCTTTTCCTGCTTATTGTGTGGGTAAAGCCCGCACTTTTAACCCAAACTCAAGTAGAAACTCTCACTATAAATACTAGTCTTCCTCGTTCAGAAATTCTCGTTCAGAACTGTGGCAGTTCAAGAGGAAGGCAACTTTCGAGCTTCAGGAGAGTTTCTATCTTCTCCTTGATTTTCTAGGGTATGTTTTTTTCTTTAGTAATTTGTTTTAAGTTACCATGTGTAACTAAATATTTTTTTGTTAGAGTTCTAAGATGAACCTTTGTTTATTTTTGTTCGATATTTATAATATAATATGTCGTTTATTTTATTTATTATTTTGTTCGCTATTAAGTTCCTGATGAGTTATTTATTTCAAAGAAGCATAACCCTAGATTAGGTACTTAGGTTGTGACAGGACCTAACATTGCTACTACTATCTTGTTGCTTATATCTTGATATTATAACATTATACTAGTAACTATCTGTCTAGGAAGTAAGTGATTATTAACTAGCGAAAGATACTGAAAGAGAGTTGACCCTAGTTGTAGGTACTTAGGAGGTGAGATTACTAAGACTGAGTGGTCCTCTACCGAACCTAGGATGTAACTGGTTAGTAATTAGGGAAACAAACATCTCCAGGGAATAAGGCTTTATCGAACCATTCTCTTGAAACTCTTAGTAAGGTAGACGAGATAGGGCTGCCCATTTGTAGGACTACTAGGAGCGTAGAGAGGGTGTGCTATGAGTGTCCTAAGATTCATAAATGGGCCGACCTAAGGGAACATTGACCTTCATTGCATGGGGAAACACTGGAACGTGAATTTAAGTTTATGTTTCAATTACCTTTGAATTAATAAGAACGTGCACGAAAGGATCACCGTGCGATCAACAGGTGCAGTTAGACATTGGATGGATAAACCTAGATCAACCGAGATAGTATAGACCCCTCAAGTAACAATCACCGTGCGATCAGCAGGTGAAGCTTGACAACCGACTAGGTTAGACCGTCCCAACGACCTTATCACGTGTATAGTCTACCTAAGATAAATAAATGCAACATATATGTTATTTAATATCCAACAATATAAACAGGGGGGATTCGAAGAATCCTAACCGCTGTTTACTTTTCTGCAACAAAAAACAAGTAAACTTGCTTTGTTGCAAATAGATAAAAATTGCAAGACTTCTAACCCTTAACTTTTATATCGTTAAACTTACAAAAATAAGTAACGAGAATTGTTTGGACGAAACGACAATCCATGTGGATACGATACTCTACTTATCACTTTACTACTTGGTAAACGATTTGGTACACTTGCCATATCCGACCATCAGTAACACACTCCAATATCCACCTGCGCCAAGTCAAAGGAAAGTTCATTTTAGCCATAACCTATTTGAGGAAGCCCCAGTCCACGGAATCAAACGCCTTCTTAAAATCCACCATAAAAAGAGTTAATTCTTTCTTAACTATTTTCGCTTCATCCACAATTTTGTTTGCTATCAAAATACCATCAAGAATTTGTCTACCCTTAATAAAAGCTGACTGAGCTTTAGACACAATATTCCCAACAACTATTCTCAACCCGTTGGCCAACACTTTGCAAAGAATTTTATACAGACTATTAATTAAAGAAATTGGATGAAAATTAGCCACCCGCTAAGGACTCACTTTTGAAATCAGAGCAATGAAAGTACTATTTACCCCTTTGGTTAATTTACCATTGTGGTGGAAATCAGCAAATCAACCTTCAGCGGATCCTAAAGATCTTTGATGTAACCAAGTTAATGCCATCCTGACCAGGACACTTAAAGTTGTCGCAATTCCATACTGCTGCTTCTTTAATCTCTTCTAATATGAAAGGCTTAATAAGGTCACCCCCATCCACATCAGATATGGAATTAAACGATAGTTCTCTTATCACATGCTTAACATGCGGCACCCTTTTAAAATGATTTTGAAAATGGTGGAGGATAGCCTGTTGCACCCTGTCCACCTCTTCAATCTGTGCATCCTCCACAAACAAAGAAATAATAGCTTTCGACCGCTGTCTTAAGGAACATAATACCGTGGAAAAAAAATTAGAATTTGCGTCCCCCTCCTTCAACCAGTTAATTCTAGATTTTTTTCCACTGCATACTATCATGTAATTTGGAAAAAGCCATAATATAAGCTGATATAACTCATACACCTCATCCTTCTCCAAATTTCGAACCTCCCTCATATCATCCAAAACGGTCGACAAATCTTTAGCAACCCAAATCTTGCTTTTTAAATTATGAGTATGATTCAAATGCCAATTCTTAAAACTCGCCTTTAACATCTTGTATTTTCATTTTAACACAAAGCCACTCCACGCAAACACCTGATAAGACTGCAACTATTCCTTTACATAATCAGCATACCCTGGTAAATCCGCATAACATTTCAACATTCTCTGCGATATCGGCCCCCAATTCTCCTCATCAATGGTTAGAAGAATCGGACAATGATATGATAAACTTCTCGGGAGAGCAGCTTGAATACAATTTGTTAATAAGGAAACCCAAACTTTTGATAGTAAAAAACGGTCAAGCCTACTCATCGAAAAGCCATATGCACGGTACCAGGTGAAATTGCGACCACATAAAGGTAAGTCAATAAGAAAATTACCATCAATGAAAATATTAAACGGGGAAAAATCCTCGTTACTACTAACCAGCATTCAGCTTCGCCGTTCCTCAGTAGAACAAAAAATTAATCAAAGAACAAAAAGCTGAACCTTGGAGAGTTGAACCTTTAATTTGAAATTCTTAAAGAGTGTTTTTAGGATATTCGTTAGGAAGACTCATTTTCATTATTATTTTAAATAGATAAAATGATAAATAACCTTGAGCTTCACACATATAAGTAGATGGATCGAAATTCTAACCCTTGTCGCATTGTCCAATCTATCGATTTTAACATTTCTATTAGCGGGGCTAGAGTTGAGGACAAGGAAAGCCAGATATTATTGAAGTAAGAAGTGAGAACAAACAAATAGAGACAAAAAAAATGGTGAGCAAAGGAGCAAGTGTAACCACAAGTAGTGTGAGACTGCCGTGCACGGATTAATTTTTGTAAATTAAATACATTTTAGATTTTAAATTATGTAAAATTATACAAACAATATACAAAATTAAAATTACGAAAATTTATGATAACATTTAATCATTACAGTAAATTTAATGGGAATTGTTTGATAACGAGTGTCTTTAGAGTCAATTGTCTCAATTTTTCATGATCCTAAATAGGGGAATATGTCACAAAGTTTAAGTTTTGTTATCTTCAGCATACCAACTACTTTCATCGAGTTTTTCCGACTCTTTATCCTAGCTTTTTACGATAGCATTATTTCAACCAAATCGTATTTTATACTTATATGGCTACCTAATATTGGATTTCATTGATATGTTCCTTTTATCAATACTCAACTTTTCCTTCCTTAAAAAAAATCAATACTCAACTTTATCAGGCGGAATACAACTCTATTGTTACTTTTGTTCTATTTACAACATAATTATACACAGAAGTAGAATAGAAGATTTTATAGCTACAAATAGAACCATGTTACAGAAAAAATATTTTTCTAATCTTTTTATCAGAGAATATTTTTCCCATCCTTGTGGAGCACTTGTTGAGATGCCATTGCCTTGTACATGGAATATTATAAAGTATTGATATTTTATATTCTTCTTTTGATATTTTATGAAAGTAATTGGTTATCATCTCAATTAATATTAATTAATTAGATGAGCCGGAATTTTTGACTGGATAAGACAAGCAAACTATAGGAGGAAAGCAAGATATTTTTTTATTCTTTTAAGGTGTGTTTGTTTCAAGTTATATTTGTAGATTTTTAGAAATAAAATGATATAAATATATATGTTTATGTTTGTTATAAGTTTATTAGATTTTATTTCCGAGTAAAAGATGTTCATGGAATTGAAAAAATTCAAAAAGAAAATATGGGAATAAAGTTTCCATGAAGATGATAATAAATTTATGAGTAACTATCTATTATAACCCCTAATTTTAAGATTTCAAAAAATATTATAATCTTAATCAAACATCTTTTTCTAAATACGTTGCAATAAAATTTTAAGGGAATGTTATTCTAAGGAATAGATTTGGTAAACTTAAAATAAACATACCCGCAGATAAATAAAATGATAGATAATCATTGAGCTTCACACATATAAGTAGATGGGTCGGGATGCTAACCCCGACCGCATTGTCCGATCTAATAATTTCATTTTTTTATTATCGGGCTACAGTTGAGGACAAGAAAAGCCGGATATTATCAAACTAAGAAGTGCGAACAAGCAAATTGAAGAAAAAACACTAGAAGCCAGAGAGAAAAGAAAATGGTGAGTGAAGGAGCAAGTGTAACAGCAACAATGATTGCAGCTCAATTCGTTGATGTGGGTGGTGATACTCTAATGAAAGCAGCCACAAAAGATGGAATGAGTATTTTTATTTTCATTGTTTATTCAAACCTTTTGGCTCTTTGTTTTCTTCTACCATCCACTCTCTTCCACCATAGAAAAAGAGCTCCTCCTCCAATTTCAACATCAATTTTCTGCAGAATATTTGTTTTTGGTTGCCTCAGGTATGAACAAAGCTAGGACCAAATTAATTAACATAGTATATAAATTATTATTATAAGGATTTGAATTTGGCAAAATAAAGTGATATGGAGCTACATGTGCAGAACTGCAACTCAGACGTTAATGGCTTCTGGAATTAGATTCAGTTCTCCCACGTTGGCTTCAGCTATGGTTGATATTGTCCCTGCTTTTACCTTCATACTTGCTATAATTTCAAGGTTTGTTGTTTTTATTTTATGGTTGAAATTACAAGGTTTGTTCTTTTTTTTTATTAGAATGCAATTACTTGCATCATAGAGTCAGCAACATAAAATATATTTTATACTATTTTTTAATACATTTTTTTGGTTTGGATTGGGGATCCGGATTGTTATTATTGTTTAATGGCGGGACCTGGATAATTAAATTTAGGGTTAAATAAGTTTTTCGTCCCTATAAATATAACGAATTTTGATTTTAGTCCCTATAAAATTAAACTGAATGTTTTCATCCTCATAAAAGTTTTTATTTTGTTTTTTGTCCTTAAAAAGATATAATTTTGACGTGTTTTTGACATTTTTTGAACAAAATATGAATATATAAATGTCGAATATAATAAACGGACATAACATGGATACAATTTGAACATAAAAGAGTCATAATTTTGCCATTTATATGAACATAAAATGACCATTAAGGACGAAAAACAAAATAAAAAAATTTGTGAGGATGAAAACATTCAGTTTAATTTTTTAGGGACTAAAATCAAAATTCGCTATATTTAT
>Ga0315914_1003950_pt1 | contig 22291 bp, 7 predicted proteins | sample MpolenodulesMG_FD_203920 | JGI IMG/M metagenome (GOLD analysis project Ga0315914, IMG submission 203920) | Medicago polymorpha root nodule microbial communities from Los Angeles, California, United States - elongated nodules | ecosystem: Host-associated > Plants > Roots > Nodule | place: USA...
TGGAAACATTCACAAAACTAAGAGGCAATTGGATTTGATCTTCAAAATTCACACTTTCTAGTACTCACAACCAATAATTTTACATAATAATTCAGTACAGGACTTCATAAATCCAACAAACAAGTTCCCACCGGTATCATCCATTAGAGCTTGGACCACCGACCAGCAATACGAAACAAATGTGTTTTCACCAATGCGCGCACACACACAGAGGAGTGTGATTAGTCGAAAAACATGAAAGGTAAACCATAAGTCACTTTTTAAAGAAAACTTCAAATGATAAATTGATTTAAATAACCTCTCTTTTATTTTTTTTTAGCATTAAATAGCTTCTCTTAATCTGACCAAAAAAAAAAAGAAATAGCTTCTCTTAAAAAGCCATTTTGAGTATTTTATCATTTTAGTATATAACTTTGTTTAGATAATAATTTTTAAGTCGTTTCTCATAAAAATCATTTTCGAAAGATACTTTTTTAAACAAATATGTATTCTTTATCATGTTAAATCTCTAACAATGAATATCAAAACTACTCTTTTAATTTATAACAAATGAGGTCAAAATAGGTTCTACGATTTTTGAGTAAATTCTGATAAAAATAAAGTAAAAATCACTTTTTTTTAATCTATGGCAAACTGACCCTTAGAGAGGAGATCCAAAGTGATTTCACCAACTTCCTTCTAGTTCTCCTTCATCCTGTAAACTTGCAGATTTATTTACTAACAATTTTGATAATCATCGATGAATACTTCTTCTCAATTGTTTTCTCTCATCTTCCTCTCACAACCAACTTGATGTGCTGCATTTTGCACTTGAAAGTTTCCATGTAGTATCAACTATCAAGTAACCACAAGCTACACAGTTAATTTGACTATTTGTGATCAGACACGCTTCTTTTCTTTTAATAAAAATTGTGATGAGTAGCTAAAACTCATCAGAAGACTACGAATACAAACCCTGAATTTTGTTACTTGAGAACAATAAATGTTTCCAATAGTAACAAATGAAAGTGCTGCTTGAATTGATTTCGCAGAGCAACTTTTTTTTCCGCAGAGCAACTTAAACACTATGTGTCTTGTCCAATATTTTGTTTAATATATGTGTTTGATTGAAGCATCTCTTGTTGTACAATTGTTAATGCAATTAGATTTTATTTTAAAAAATATGTCTTGTCAAATTTAAAGAGCCGATTTTAGAATAATCTTTACACAAGAGTAATTTTGAATGCAAAAATGAGACAATCGGATTCACTTAAAAGAGAAATAATATTTATACAACAATTTTGTGATAACTTTATTTCTCATACTTAAATTATGTTTTTATTTTATCTCTGTATTGATTTGGTTTTCGTGTCAATACATACTGTTTCTTTGTAAATCTATGGTTGTTCAATAAGTTGTCAACCAAATGGTTCAAATAACACACCTACACTTAAAAAGATAGCAAGTCTTTTATAAATCTTTAAATACACTTTCAATGTACGTGATTAATTAACTTTTCCTAACTTTCCAAAGAAACTTCTGATATCTATGTTCTATATTTCCTTTTTTTTTTAATAAAAAACTTTTAACTGAAAAATTGCCGAGAGAAGTGTGATTGAGTTCCCTGGTTACTGAATGAATGAGGGTGGATTGAATAACTTAGGGCACAGTAGAGTAAAAATTGTCTCCATTGAGTTATATTTTTGCAAATGGTAGAATTTAATGTCGATGTTAAAAAATAGATGCAATAATGGTAAAAATTTCTTAAGCAATAATAGTGACTAAAAGCCAGAAAATAATTTTGAAAAACTGCATTAGCTTTATTTATTGAACCTTGCTACACGAACAAACACGAATATTGAGACTACTACACAAAATGTAAGCATTATGTATTCAAGACAAGCAGCATTCTTATACAAGAATGATTACTTTAAGAGTCACGTTAAATACCAACCGAAAAAAAAAAAACCCTGAAAGTCCACTATAGTACACAATATTGAGTAAATGAATTCATTTTCAAAGCTTAACCACAAACTGAAGCAGCCTGTTGAAAACAGTAACAGCTCCATACCTTTGTGTAGAAAATGGGAATGAAGAAGTGTCCATTGGACTTTAACACCTTAAGTATATCATTTTTGTTTTATAATATAGGAGCATTTGAAGGATGAAATGGAATACTGCTCGTTTATGCATTTTATTATTACACGATGAAGTAATCTCGTACCCTACGTCGTTCTTTCGAAACCACCACCTACCTGCATATGTAACCATTCTGGTGAAGAACCTCTGCTTGGCTCTCTTGTAGCTTGTGAAACAAATGGCATGCCGGCAAGATCAAATGTTTGTTGACCATACTGGAAAGAAAGAAAAAAAACTAGGTCTTGTAAGTCCGATGTTTTTTAAACAATGATGAATAATAAAAAACTAAATCAATCATTTAGAATCATTTTAATCCAAATTTTTAATCTGTATCCTCTCAATCAAGTATATTTATCCTCTACAGCTAAAGATTGAACATTGGATTAATCTAAGGGCTGAGAGTTCAATACTCTCGCCCATTATGCAGAGACCAGAGGTTGTAAGCTTCTTAAACTAATCAGTTCTGAAAAGCACCTAGTGAGAAACTATCATTCATTTGAAGCAAAGTACTCAACAACAACAAAAATTGCAAATGAAACAAAAATCTTGTGCGTGAATAATGTCTGCAAAAGATGGTTCAACCTTGTTATACATACTTGCAACATAGCAATCACCAGAACTACTATAAAGAGGGTAGAAACAAGCTTTCAACTTGATTAGAGATTCAATATAAAAATCAATGGATGTTTAAGACTTACATCTTTTGGAGGAAAGGCTTCAATACCGGTATTGAGTCTTGAATTAACTGCTTCAAGTTTCATCGATAAAAACTGTGACATCAAGTAACATTACAATCGCCAAAAATCAATTTCAAAACATAATAAATTTGGAAAAGATTATAATTCAGTAAATACCAAAATCAGAAATAGAATAGATACCTCCACTTGGCGCTGAAGTGATTGAATATAATTAATTATCTCATCAAGCACCAATGCTTTCCCAATAACCTAAATTGAAGAAAGTCTCAATTTATTATTTCATAGAAAATATGAGATTGTAACTCACCAACAATTAGGAAGATCATAACTGTTATTTTCTTTTCATGGGCCCAAGTAGCACGTTTTTCCTACTTTTAGTAATTTCCTTTCATTTGGTTTATTATTATTACTATTTTCATTTCATTTCCGTTTATGTGAATATGAGAGCAGAAAAAATTAACAGGTAGTAAAAACATTACCTTATTACAACCAGGAACTAAATCCTGTAGAATTTTCATCCTTTCACTAATCTTTTCCCTTCTAGCCTGTTTATTGTCCACCAACATTCCAATTAGAAACAGTAACCGCAACAAAACCATAAATTTACATTTTCCTTAAACAAGATTTAACATCATAGCAATGATTGTGTCCTATCTTGATATTGAGAAGTGCGGTTAAGTATGTCTGATAATCTGATTATCAAACCCTATGATGTAGTCGCAGCCAAAACGGCGCTTCTCAACTCAATTGCTGTTATCTTGCTTAAGAAATTGATCTTAACAATTAGACAGAGAAAAAGAACCTAAAAACAATAACATAAGAGTTTTTAAAAGAGTTGTAAGTAAAGGGTAAATTACGCGTTCTGCAAGACTGTGGCTATCAGTAGCTTGACCCCTTCTAGCTCGAACATGGATGTAATCTTGTTTAGGAGGGTCAGAAGGAGGTGGCTTACTGCTTTGCTCCGCATGCTTTCCTGAACTGACTTCTCCTTCAACTTTACCATCACCACCCTCGTTCTTGTTCCCCGATGCTTTAGTCCGTTTTCCATCACTATCATTCTGCACAATCCAAATAATAATTCCATTAAATCACACTGACTAATTCCAAATATAGCAAATACAAATATAGATAACTAAATTATTACCATAAAGGAAATTTTCTCTAGAATAATTAGGACAACCATTTTGACATCCAAGTTCGAAACAAAATTTTGAATTGCAATTGCAGTCACAAAACGATAGAAAATTGGGTTTAAATATGAACGAAATAGCAAAATTATTGGTCGTATGTTGTAGCAAAGACATCAAAATCCTTGAAATCGCGACCAAACCTGAATAAGTTCGCATACCATTTTTAAAATCAAAAGCGAAATAGTAATCAATAAGTGTTGAGATTACACTTCCATAGGCAAAATTGTTTGTGATATAACACTATTTTATTCTTCTAAGTAGCAAAAAAAAAAATGAAGCAAAATCTTGAGCGGGAAAATTGCAAAAAATTTCCAATAATAAAACAAAAAACACATTTTTAGCAGATATACAAAATCCAATGATTAACAACATAATTAGATCCGTTTTAAGTATATTCATTAAAACAACAACTCAACTTTCTTAATCAACCAATTAATCACATATATTTAATATTTAATTTATACTTTATACTTTATTTAATCAAACAGTTACTGCAATGAATTTCTTCCAAAAAAAACTAACAAAAGAAAAAAAAAAGAATACCACGGCATTGGCACCGCCATTACTGGTGGAAACACACTTAGCAGAACCATCTTCAGAATCACGCCTCTTCTTACCACCACCAACATGGTTCAAAACAACTCTTGACTCCGGTCCATTACCATCCCGGTTCAAACCGGGTCCAAACTCACCAAACTGTCCTAAACCGTTCCCAAACTGCGGCCTTCTTAGTCCCAATCCACCTCCGCCGCCATTAATCGCGACTGGAAACTGCCAGATCTCCGCTAAACTAAACGGCGTCGTATTTCCATTCCCATTCGGAAATGAACCCTCGTTCATCATCGCTCCTGGATCCATTTCGGTTCACTAACTTCAAACCCGAACCGAACCAAACCGGTTTCAACTCAACATTAATATCAATCAATTGAAAACACAATGAAGCAAAAGAAGAATACACAGTTCAACTTCAACACTTCAACTTGAAGCACCGAAAGAAAAAAAACTAGAGAGAGAAAATTCTAGAGAGAGAGAGAGAGAGAGTGTTAGGTTCGGTGCGTGATCTCCTTGGACAGTGGAGAATGGTGCGCGCTGTAGTGTTTATATCTCTCTTTCTCTTTCTTCACTAACACTGTTCTTTCTACAGACACAATCCTCGGTTATAGCGTACAATGTCGCTTCTTCTCAGGTTTTTACGCTTCTTTTTATCCACCGTAGGATTTAATTACTCTTCAGTCTTCTTAAAATAATTTAAGCCGTTGATTTGTTTTAACTAATTAAGTGGTGACACGTGGTAAGGGTTTTGGGATCTGAGATTCATGGAGAGAGTGCGTGCAATCACGTACCTTGGATTACGAAAAGGTTTTGGATTTGGATTAATATAATCATTGTTTTTGTCATTTGGATTATGAGATAATGATAGGTGAATTTGTGGTAAAGTTTTTAATAACGATGGTTATGCATGTTTATGGAATTTTTATTTTTTTGATGGGGTCAAAGGATAGATAATAACAAAGGAACATATGAGAAAACTGGAGGGCATATTAGAAGGCCCACAAGCTTAACTGTATGAGCATGGAACTTGGTTTGATGTTGACTCCTAAACTTGTCTACTTACACTCATCTCTTTCATTTTATTTTTTAATTTTTATGTGCTGTAAACATGTATATCCATCCATTTTTTGCAACATAATTCAAGGTCCCATTTCATTATAATTTATTTTAAAGATGATTTCTGATTGATTGATAGTGTAAAAGAGTTTTACACTCACTGTGTATCTAAATTATTCTCTAACTATTAAGAAAAACTAATTTGTGTCCAACATTCAGTCATTTTTGTATGCTAAATATCTAACTAGTTGGAGGAGGAAATCACTTCAATATCATTAAATCATCCCAATACAATAAAGTTAATCAACAATGATTAATAGGTGAGTCATATCTTATCTTTGTGCATAGAATACAAACACTTTAACTCCAATGTTAAAAAATTAAGAAAAAATTTCACACAAAAGGTGGCACTTAAAGAGTTGCAAGATACAAATAATAATATTAAGATACCTACAAGAGTGTGTTCTAATGTGGAAACCCTTCATGCATAAAAATTATTATTACTATTTTACAACCATGATAAAAACATTTCTTAGAGGATAGTAGCTTCAATTGGCAACAATAGATACCTCTATGAAAAGTATCAAAAGGATTTATTAAAGAAAGTGAAATATTTATTATGTGGCGATTTTTCTAGGGCATGATTGTATTTAGAAAGTACTACAAGGAGTTGAAATAATGAGGTGGCACCTAGTTAAAGGCATGATTAGATTTAGAAAATACAAGGAGTCGAATTAATTGATTTTAAAGGTATACTTTTTGAAATATAATTTTTCGTGAGATGTACATTTACATTGTTTCAAAGTCCTTTATTTTGGGTAGCAAGCAGTGAAATAATATGCGCTTTGGATTGAGGTTGTGGAGTGGAGGAAAAACCCAAACAGACAATGAGCACGTGATGAAGAGTGTTTTATAGTTACTCCTAAAATGGATTACTTAATGAGTACGGTCTTAATTACCTCATCAACTAAACCAGACCATTTTGATGGTTTGATTGCACTTAAATTTGGTAGAGGAACCTATACATAAAAGGAAGTGGTATCAATGGAGTTGTATTGGGGAGAGAAAAGGTGGTCGGGTTTTGAAGATTGGTGATAGTGCACTTAACTTTTGTTTGCGAGTTTGGAAGAGAAAAAATGTGAGAACTATCAAAAGAAAAAAAAAAGAACAATTAGATCAAATGGAAGATTTTGAGAGATGATGGCTTTGAGAGTTTATTTTTCTTCATAATTACAAAAAAAACAAAAATAATTGGGGGTACTCGAAAATTTTGTTGAAGGGGATCTAAACCCAATAGGAGATCTAAACAACCCATTATATGAGCCATGTACCCTCCTAACTTGGGATTAAGGAAAAACCAACCCTCGTTGGGGTTTAAGGATCAAGCAAGATAAATTCTAAGAGCAAATTGGTAAAGTATTAGGAATTCATTACTCGGTCGCCACCCAAAAAACCCTCACACGTCTTTTATATATAAGGTCGTTACTTAACCTTAAATCCATCATTTTCCACCCTTAAAATACATCACACATAAGGCATAAGGTTTGACACTGTTGAGAAGGTATGACCCTAAGTTCTTAGCAAGAACTGGGACAATCAAGTAGCGAGTCTTTGGTGTTTCTAAATGATGGTCGAATTTAGGCAAGTGTACCAAATCACTTGCCAAGTAATAAAGTGATAAGTAGAGTATCGTATAAAGAGTGATTGTCATTCCAACTAGTAAATTCGCGTTACTTATTTGGGAATAAAAAACAATAAAATAAAATAAAAGATAACGGGGGTGGGGGAGTAGTGTTTGCAATTTAGTTTGTTTGCAGCGTAGCAAGAGTCTAGGAGTTTACCTGTTTTCATTGCAGAATGTTAGCAACGGTTAAGATTTTTTGAATTAATTAATAGTCAAACATTATTACGATATTGATTTTACGTCTTCTATTTAAGTGATGAGTTTATGAAATTCTGTTTCCTACCATCTGTCGAGTTGTACCTACTGATCACACAGGTTTGTACGTGTGGGGCCTTACTCTCTCAAAAATATAGGTTTATTCCCCTCTAGATGTCAAGTTGAAACCTTACACTAGAGTTTCTATGCGGGTTAATGCTTAGGGTCATCAATCATGTAGGGAGATGTTTCTTCGTGAGTAGAGGTACGTGTGGGTTCTTACTCTCTCAGAGGCATTTGAAACAATGACTTAAATTATGGTTCCTAAATTCTCAATGGTCTTAAAGGTTCCCTCGTCTATTAAATCTTAGAAGTACATCAACATATTCTCCTTGTCGACAGTTCTACAAATGAGCATCTTTATCTCGTCTACCTTACTAAGGATGAAAGAAGAATAAAGTTACTATGCTGATTTAATTCACTGAAGTTACTATGTTTCCCTAATTACCATAGTCCGTTATATTAGTTACTTCCTAATTCAGGTAGGTTTGTACCAATATTAGGGATGCCACCTTCCTAAGTACCGTTATCTCAGGGTTGGTTCGCTTCAGAAGAAACAAATCTTACGCTATAATAAAATTTAATAGTATTCATAAAATAAATGAATAACTTAAATTATATAATCCAACAAATAAAATAGAGTTTCATCTTAGAACCTACCCTAATAGGGTTTAGTTACTCATGCTAACTAAAGACAAATTACAAAAGAAATAAAACATACCCTAGAGACTTAGAGTGATGAGAGACTCCTCCCTTGAAGCTTCTAGTGTTTGCCTTCCTCTTGAACTGCTTCGTTATGAATGCGAAATTTAAAATGAGATGAGTTGTATTTATATACAAAGTTTCCACCTAAGTTTGGGGTGAAAAACTGGGCTTTTTCCCCTTTAAATGTGGAAAAAACAGTTCTGACCCACTACCAGCATGTCCAAGGGCTAAGGGGCATGGTGCATGCCCAAGGCGCATGGACCATGCCTGGGATGGTTCAGTGCTAATTTCCTGCACGTGAATGCATGTTCCTTCGTCTTTTGGGTGTTTCCTTCTATATAAGATGTATTGGGACTTGGTAACATAATTCAAACCTTTATAATGTCTTTCGAGGTCTCTTGAATCTTCATTCATGGTCTTCCCATGATCTTCAGAAGTCTTCAAGATGTTTTGCTTGCCAATTTGCATGCTTTCTTCTTGAATTACATCAAAACGTCCTAGAATTGCTATGTTTTGGGAAAAACCATAATTACATGACTCAATTAGAAAACATTACAAAATGTCCCAAAAACCATAGGTGGTTGTTCTAATACTCCTCTGGTTTGTATTAAAACTAAATAAAAATGACTGAAAAAAATGCTAAGAATTACGTAAGATGAATCATAAGTAAGTTCCACATTAGTTTTTGATTATCACTACATCTAATCAACATGTCTCCTTTGTTGTGAATGAGAATGGTCATATAGTTTTTAATGTTTTTCTTTTTTTTTGGCTCTACATGTTGAAGAGAAATCATGATCAAAATAGGCAGCAAAATTTTAAATTTTGTTTTCCGTTTCTTAGATCATTACGAATTTTACATGACTCATTAAAAGTATTGTTACCTCTTTAAGTGTAGAAACGATTTCGATCACAAGCAAAAGCAACGCAACAATGCCTATACTCATCCACACGATCATATCCCCTCTGGTTTTCGATGCTAGCTCAGTGATCCGAGGTTTCGAGAGAACTAGGGTTTGCAGTTTAGGGTTTTGTAAAGTGGTATCTGAATTCTGCACATGTGAATTCTATTTATAAACTCATTTGTGCGCACCATAGCATATGATGTACTGTGTTCCCCTTAAAACACATTGTACCTTATGGTGTACTGCATTTTTTTATTTAATTAGTAAATTCTATTATTATTAACTTAATTAAGAATAAGTCCTTGCATATTCATTTATAAATAAGTCTTACTTATTTGTTTATTTTCGCTTATCTATATGTCCTATGTGTGTGACCATATAGGTTTCAGTCATGTTGGTAATAATATTAATCGTATATTAATATTATAATATATGTTCATATTTGAGTTGGTTTGGGACCTTGGAGTGTGCTCCTCCTTAAGGTCTCCTTGATGCTCCTCGATGCCAATTTGGGTGGGTTAGTTTAACTTCTTAAAAAAATACATTATAAACAATGATAAGTATCTAGCAATACGCCATTGCCACCCAGGTGACAAGAATGTCATGTGATCTTACGAAACATTTTCCTTGATAACGATCATGTGTATAATTACCCATTTGTCCTTATATCTATATTGAACATGATACATAGATTGTGTCATCCATGTATATCCCAATGTTTATATTTCTTGATCCCGAAATATATTGAGTAGCAAATAAGTCCAATATCTCATATTAACTTAATTTAGCATGGTCATGCAATTTTACAGTCATATTCTATCAATCCGCCTATAAATATTCCTCCTATCATGCAGGAGGGGCAAATCTCATCTAGAACACTTATGTCCCTCAACATGATTTATCAACTGCATATTAATTAACTTTATATATCATCTTAAAGATAACGTTTGAATGAAAATAAAACACTTAAGTCCACATATAGGGATCACAGTAGTTTTCAGTAGAGGTGGAAAAACGGGCCTAACCCGTCAGGCCAGCCCGTTTAACCCACCATTTTAGGTGGGTTGGGTGAGATTTTGAGCCCATCTCTCTAGTTGGCTCGCCCCTATTAAGTCCGCTAAAAAAACGGGTCATAGCGGGGTGGGGCGGGCTGGCTTGCAGGCTAATTAAACTTTCTTTTTTTACTATTAGTGACCGAATTTTTAATTTACACACCCCATAAACAATTGGGCCAAATGATACCCAACCCAACCTCAATTTGGCCGCTCTCTCTGATGAGTGATAACTGATTCACCACTAGTCCACTACATCTAGAAAAAAACTGATTCACCACCACTGCATTATAAAACTTTCATCCCAGACTCAAACTTGTCCTCTCTCTTTCGCTCTCTACTCTCGGTCTGAGTCTGATTTGCTCTGATTCACTTGGGTTTCAAGTAAGCTTTGTTGCTCATTTATCTTAGTTGTTGTTTGTGTTGAGTGAACTTTAATGTTTGCGTTGAACAAATTATATAGACTTTTTATGGTTGATTTATTTTGAGACTTATTTCATGTTGTTGGATTTATTTTGTAATTTGTTTTATGTTGGATGTATGGTGGATTTATTTCATGTTAGATTCATTAGTGAATTTATTGTTTTTATAACAGCAATGTATTTGTTAATAACAATCAACAAAAAAATATTTTAAAAAATAAATGGCCCAGCCCGCCTTTAGGCGGGGCGGGGTGTGAGTTTGAGCTCACCCCCTCAAGTTGGCCCGCCCCGCCCACCCCATTTTTGACGGACTAATAGCGGGCTGGGCCTAACCGGGGTGAGCTGGCCCGTATTGTCATCCCTAGTTTTCAGGTCTAAAAGTGGTATGCATCATTAACAATATGAGAATATCTTCTGACACTTCATAACATACTACATAGTATTCTCATGGTGAGTCAATTCAGTATAAATATTATTCCTAATATTTACACATATGTATAGACTTAATATCTCATATCTATGACCCACGAGACGTGGTCATCAGTCTACATGCATAATGTAATGCTCCAAATTTTCATGACGTTAATTAGCAAAATTCCTATTGAAAAGATGAATATATATTTTTTTTTTTATAAAAAATAATATCATTAATGTGAAATTCATCAACTCTAAAATAAAACAATAAATAACTTTCTCTTTGAATTTCCAAATTAGTAAATTTTACATAAAAAAATATAATATTCTTTATAACAAGACACTTGACCTTTTTCCTACCCAAGTCAAAACCTAGTTGATCATAGTCGTGGATGCTTGTGAAAAGTTTTCTCTACAAGACTAATACCACTATCAGAGTGTAGCGAGCCTCTAAATGTGCACCACTGTTTTACTTGTGTCTTCTTATACTAGATCACTTTACCTCCCTGATGTCACCACCAAGTAGAAAAGACAGATTGACGGTTATCTGTCCAAAAGTAAGGGTCATCTCTAACTAACAAACATAGTACAAATAGGTATGCAGAAATAAATTTTATAACGATAAAAATACAAAAGCGTACATGTCACATTACTCTAATTTCATAATCACCATACCTAACTCCAAGTTACAACCTAACTAAAATGAGTTAATCCCTATTAGTTAATCTATATGCCAATGCTCATGATCCGAATTTCACCTCTATGCGGAGCCAAATGTCCCACCATTGGACAATATACCACACTATTGGGCAATACCCCACCGTTGGGTAATAACTCCAAAAAATTCCATGTTTAGTACCCCACTGTTGGGCATTATTGTAAATCACATAATGCATATGGATCGTCAATACTCCACCGTTGAGTAATGACTCCTAAAACTCGATGGTCAGTACCCCACATTGGACATTTGTCTGAGTCATCTAATGCATGATTGTCTCCATAAATACCCCACCATTAGGTAATCTCCTCAATTCTAAAGTCTAGTATCCCACCTTTGGATATAGTTTTGAATCACCATTTTAGTTACTTAAGGTTATTCACCCATAAACTAGTATTTATGTTAAAACAACACCACACAGATAATAACACTTAATATATTCATGCCAAAACAAAATCACCAAGATAATTATCACAACACAAATATATATAACATCTAGCATTCATTTCAAAACAACACCACTATAATAATTATCACAAAACAAAAATACATACACACTTTCACGTACGGTAGCGAGTGGAGTGATGCCTTACTACACAAATGCAGCTCTTAAGATTTCTATCAACGATCTTTACTCCACTACCCCTATACCTTCACAATTAAATATTTACTAATTAAATTAGTTTCAATTCTCTTATAGTACTGATTCTTACTCATGGGTTGGGTTTGGTTAAGGTATGAGTCACATTTAACTCCTACTTAAATATTTAGTTAAAAAAAATAGAACCTTTTAATTAGTATATAAATATAATCACCCGGTGAAAATTCAGTTACTACACTATAGACTAATTGTGGAAATTGAATTTTAGAATTAATTCCACAACAATTTTTAAAGTAATTTGAATAAAATGCTTAAATCCTCATACTTGTATCAATAAATATTTGATTCAAAATGGTTTAAACTTAAAAGCATTGATAATCAAGCTACTTGAAACAAAATACTAGCTTTATGAATAACGTGTCATTTCAATTTCAATTCAATCCAATCGGTATTGTTACTTGAAATACATACAAATTTCATTCATAGCCATCTAAGGACTAATAGGAAGGAAAAAAAAAAATGATAAATCCCATAATTGATACGGTTACCCACAAACACAAATCCCATATTTTTGACCCTTGCAATTTTGACTCACTATTTCAACAAAACAATTTTCACTTAATCAAGTTTACTACCACAATAGACAAATCCTACATATTTATTAATTTACATAGGTATAGGAACCATACGTAATAGAACTTTATTTGAGACTTTGAGTATGATTTTAGAACAAGCAAATCGAAATCTGGAGTACGGCATAGTAGACTGCTCTCCATTGTTTCATAATTTTCATTTTAAACAATAGATTAATAATATAATAAATGATAGCAAGAGTGAAAAATATTTTTACTTGAAGTCTAATAGCCGGACCTTAATGTTGATCTTTTGTTCTCCTTTCTTTCTCCTTAAAGTCTCTATATATGTTTCTCCCCATCTCTCTATTTTTGTTTTAGTGTGAAATCAGTAAACAAGGCATAATATGAGGGAGAGAAAATTGATGCTTACTAATAGGAAGTTATCATCCACTAACCTCATTTCTTAGTTGAGTGGAACCAACGATAGTGGGATAATAAATGGTATTGTTATTGTGTGACTATAAAAAGGGAGTTGCAATTTGTTTTCAAAATTTGTTTTCTAATACATGTTTATATAAATCAGTCCCGCAACTTTTTCTTTAACTTCCTCTTTCTTAGATTTTTTCCACTAACCCTGCAATTTAAGATCAATAGTAAAACACATATGCCTAGAAAATAAACGTGATTTTATATGATTGGTATATCTTTTATTTTTTTTTGTAGTTGGGTATGTACTATCATTACCGGTGACACGACTTACCTTTTCACTCTAGCTTACATAATAATTCAGTTCAATGAAATACCTTAATACTTATAATACTCATAATTCAAATATTTTATTATACAATGTTAAAGGAATAAAATAATACATCAATTTATATACTTAGAAATATGATTCGAGCATATAATTGAAAAATTCTAAAATAACCCAATCACTCAATAAATCTTAAGGATAATATGCTTTCATGTCTAAGTTACGATGAAAATATGAAATAAAAGAAGGGAAAAATACTCGGATCTTACACATAATATTCTCTACGCTTTACTATTATCCAAATTTATATTTGAGTTTGACTACAAATACATTTAAGAATAATGTTCTTTAATTTTTTTTTAACAACTTTTAAGAATAACGTTCTTTATACAATTAAGTCTCACTTGATGTTCTATTACTTGTATTATCTACAATCACTCAATTACTTGTTCGATATAGGGGTTAAGTGCAACGTGATAACCAACTTATTTGCCGGTTATCAGGTTTACACATGGATTATTAGTCTCTTAAAATACATTAACATATGAATCATGAATTTTATATGGTTCGATGATGTTTATAAAAGGAAATTGATGTATGTTGTTCGGAACAAAGTTTGTAAACCTATTAAAAAGAACGATCTTGGTTTAAGACCACTTAAGGACATCAATGAAGCTGCCAACATCAACCTTTGTTGGAAATTTATAACATTGATTCTATCCTATAATTGTAAACAATAGCAAATGACTTTTAGGAAGTGGGGATTATATTAATTTTTGGAGTGATATGTGGATGGATCAACCCCTTGTGGATCTTCTTGATTGTCCCCATTCTCATAACTCTATTCTCTAGGCTAAGGTTGGCCATTTTATCTTGGATAGTCATTGGGAAATTCCTTGTTCTTGTAGTAATATCATTGTCTTACTCATGAGCTATAGAAATATAACATTCCTATGATTTAAGTCTTGTATAAATTAATTTGGGAAAAAAATTAATTCGGGAATCAAATCTCCTAGAAATGGTTTGCTCTCTTTGAAGGATGTGTATGCCTTTCAAAAAACTCATGGTCAATTTGTCTCATGGACCAAACTTGTTTGGAACTCCTCCATTCCTACATCCAATTCTCTTTTTCCTTGTAGGTTCATGCACAATAAGCTTTTAACTAATGAAAATCTCACGATGGCTAGTTGTAATTTGGTTTCAAAAAGTGATGTGTTGTTTAACTTGTGAAACAAGTCATCATATCTTATCTACTAAAAAACCGAAAATTAGATAGGGAAATTTATAAAGGGAAAACGTCAAATTCCTCTATAATTCCATCACTAAATTTTGTGATGATAAAATTGGCAAGGGATTTCATTTTCTTTGTCGCTATTTGCCTTTTTCTAGTAGTGTTTTTGTAATTGTCCATATGCTATTAAGCTTTGAAATTTGTTTGTTTATGTGGTAAATTTGCATGTGAGTTCTATTAGCTATAACTCTATTTTGGATATGTGCAACAAAAGATGGACTTTCCAATGCAAAATGGTTATGTTTACTGGTGTGATCAATATATTCAATTCCACATCGTATTGACGTAATAAATATAGGTGGATAATGTGAGAATAACTTAGCAATTTTCCATCATTTCTATTATTGTCATGTTTCGTAGTACAATATATTGACAAATGCTAACTTTTGTCATCAATGACACATGTTAAGAAACTCATTATAGAAATATACGTATTAAAAGTCGTGCATTTGACTTCTTAAAAGTTAAAATATTACTATAATTTACAATGCAAAGTTGTTTTTTTGGGTTCCTTAACATGTGCCTTTAAGGTATAAGTTAACACGACCCTTCAGAATATTACCTTTAAAATTTCTTACATTTATCGTGAAGGTAATCATTTTGTTGACGAGCTTGTCTCTACTGGTCTCAACTTCTCTAGTCTTCATTGGTGGGATAATCAGCTTTCTTTTATTTTAGAGGACCTTAATAGAAATATCTTAGGTCTGCCTTAATAAAGATTTTGCTAGTTGGTATTGTTTCATTGTGTTTTGTATATTTCTCTATAATCTTTTTTTTTTCTTTTTTCTTTGCTTGGTTTTATACCATGGAACTTTCTACGCAAATTTTTTAACGTTTTAAACCCAAGCTTTGTTCTATCTTCTTTTAATAATAAATTTTAAGGTGTCGTAATTCGTAAATAATAGATGAGACTTTAAGGTGTTAATATGGTTGTGATGTCTTAGATCTCATGTGATGTTTTACGCTATTTTTTTCCTTAACTAAAAAAAAGTTGTAACTTAAACGTAATCACTTATATGATAGACATTTATGCTTTAATCCCTTAATTGAGTTGTTTATTCAAACATACCAAATTCTAATTTTCACATATTTCTCTCTTCTTAGACCTTTTCTCTTCTTGTTTTCTTCTTGCAACCAATCAAAGTGTTACTAAAGTTTGCTTAATTTTATATATTCCTTGAAAATTTATCGAAGAAGGTAGTTGTTTGCTTGTTAATGATCACTGAATTAATAAAAATAAGTGTAAAATCCTAATTAATTTATTTTTTCTCGTAAAACAATCTCCTAATTAAATTATTTTTCTCGTAAAATAGTTATTTTGTAAAAGTATAGCCCATTGAATTAATATTTAAAATTTTTATGAATAGATAAGTTTATATAATTTGCTCTTAAAGAAAACTAACATGATGACAAGAACTCAATTTAATAATTTTGTATAACTATCTAAATGATTTTTTTTGGATAAAATATATACTGATTTTGTGATAAAAATTGTTATTCACTAACCAAAAGTATAATTCAGATTTCAATTATAGTAAAGCCTTCAATGCTTTTACAAGCCTTTACAAACCTTTTCTTTATTTTTATTCAAAAAAAAAAACCTTTTCTTTATTTAAATTAAAAAATGTATAAGTCGAATATAATTTATTACATACAGTTTTTCATGCACATTTATCACGTGCAAATAAATTCAACAACAGAGGGGGAAAAAACAAAATATACGCAAATGGTAGCTGGCAGAAAAATAAATAAATTATCACTTACTCAAAAAAGAAACATAAATGGCTTTATCAAAAGAAGGAGAAATTACCTAGCTAGCTTTTACATCTATACCAACAATGAAAATGACTCAACACATTACTACTCACTACTCGGTCAACATCTAGTTAAGTTCTTTGTGGAATAAACAATCTTATATTTACCTAATAAAATAATCAATCTTAATGATAAACAAAGTCATAAGCTAATAGGTGATTTTATAGGCTTATAGTGAACTTAAATAGTTTAAGTTGTGGAAATACTTTGGAATATTTAGTAGAGACAACTTTTTTAATTTTGTTGGGTTAAAAAAAAGAAGAAGCAAGAATTCATTTTAGATGAAACAATATCTCTCTAGTACTACTAATCATCTTCACTCTTTTTTTGAAGTATGTGTTATTCTAATTATGTGTTACTGTTTCATTTGATATAAATATTTGCCATGCAGTTTTTGATGCTATCATACTTTATTTTATTTCCTTATTTTTTTTTCCCCTTTGGTGTGTTTGAGTGTTAGTTATCACTATTGAAACTGACCCAATTTGGTCCCTAGCTATATAGTTATTGCACAAAGTGCCATTCCCATCAAAGTGACACTGATTCACGTAGTTCACGCCAAACACTTTGCCATATCTAATATCAAATTCGGTTAGACATAGAAAATAGTAATAAAGTTACCCTATTCTTTCCTTTATATAACACACAAAGAAATAATACTCGTGCACTCAACAAGTTTTTAAGCACATGTTTGTGACGATGAAATATGATGATCCTTGGAATTGGTTCCACGATTTGTCCAATCCAATGGCTACCCTTTTCACAAGGTACCTATTTGAGCACGTTTAACTGTTGCTTGTGTGCTTTCTAAAAAACTAACATGTGCAAATATTCACATTTAACAAGATGAGGAATTTTATATTTATCACATTTGTAACATACCATGTGCCAAGTTACCTTAAATGGAAACTAGGTTTGATCACCATTGAGTTTGTTTCTATTATCAGTTTTGTTTAGTTTACACCACAAATTTTCCTAGCATAGAGTTTGGAAAAGTTGTGATATGCCTCCTTTAGCATTTATTCTTGTAAAAGATTCTAATAGGACCATTATGTAATTGAAACGCGTCATCAATTGAAAAGTAGCTTGGACAATTCATAGCTGGGTACAGTCTCTATATTGAGCTCTTACAAGAAGTTTCTTTGAATTGATCAAACAAAAGGATGGTGAATCAACGTACAGATACACTTGTAAAAGAAACCACAATCAGTAATTGGGCCCTTGGTACTTATAGGATAAGTGTTTATAATATAAAAGCTTATGTATAACTTATTTTTATGATAAAAGATAAAATAAAATAAAATTATCTCAAACAATCTCACAAATACTTAGTTTAGTAGATTAAAATAAATCAATCTAAACAAATCTTATAGACATGGCTTTGTTAACAGTCGATTTTGGCAAAACTGGGAGGGGCGATAATTTAAAATGTGAATGTGATCGAGGTCAGAGATTAGCGTTGTAATTGATCCAAGAGATTGAAGATGTGAAATGATAATAAGTAAGTATATTGAAGGATTAATATGATAATATTAACGAAGTATTTTAATGTTAGAAACTAATTTGACTAACGAAGTGTACAATCAGAAACTATTTGAAATTTCAATATATTAAAGGACTATTGTATCTACTCGTTACATATTCAGAAACCAAAATGACTATTATCCCTAACTTATAACTCGATTTATGCAAGTTTGGTTATGGGACCGATGTTGATCAACTCTACCAAATTAAACAAAGTAACTAACCTACCCATCCCTATGGCCTATGTATGTACTAAGCTAAAAAAATTGCTCCATAGAATGCAGAACATAATTATATCACTAAAAGACAAATGATTTTCCATTTTACACTAAACATAAGAGATTGAGTTTCTGTGGTGATACTGAGAGAAGTGACGTGATAAGAGTGAAAAAAGTTACAAGAGTCCTAATACAAGTACTGTTAGGCAAGAGTGATGTTATTGTCAAGACATTTAGGTACTTGTAAAGAAGATGGTGAACTGCCATCTATCTCATCTAGTCTCGTCTTCAATGATAATGAACAAATTTTTTCAGCTTTGAGTTAGCTGGCAACTGTCCTACAAACTAAATTTGTCGAGCACATAGCCAATAGTCAAAAATGGGGGGTTTTAGTGTCTTAATTACAAGGTCCTCGTCGGTGATAGTTTTAGCTTAAAAACCAAAAACATTTGAAATTTAAGGAAATATTAATGTTTATAATCCTCTAAAGTATAAGGTTGACAAATTACATACGTTTGAATTCATAATTTGATCAAGAGGAATGCTAGCAATACACATTTTAACACACACTTTTCAACGCACTATCTTTGATTGGTTAAAATTCACATGGGACCTACCAAATCATGTGGGTCCCATATACATTTGGTGGGTCCCATGTGAATATTAACCAATCAAAGAGAGTGTGTTGATAAATGTGTCTTAGAATGTGTGTTGCTAACATTTCTCTTTGATGAATATGTTGCCGCAAGGATTAGAATGCAAGAATCAAAAACAAAAAATAAATAGTTTGAAATAGGGAGTGCTTTGACTAATCGAGGACCGATGGATTTCCAAGATTTAATTAGAAACCACGACGGTGTTTTCTAATTTGGTTGGTTGATCCGATGTGTTTAATCCAGAAATCTCAACTCTACTAGTCGATATTAAGGATCGGTTTGTTATAAAAAAGTTTAAAAAATTATTTATACTTTAGAAAATGACTTTTTTTAAAAAATTTGCATAAAAATAGAAGAAGTTTTTTCAAACTTTTTTGTTACAAGTTAAAAGACAAAGTTTTGCATTCAATAACTTAAATATTTATTGTTAGAGATTTTAAATAATAAAAATTGCATATTTTGTATGAAATGTTATTTGAATTAGCTTCTTATTTTAGAGATTTTTCAAAACTTTATCAACCAAAATAATTTGCAACAAAAACTTAAAATGAAATTTTAAGAGAAGCATTTCAAACCAAATTTTCTTATGTTTTTATCATGTAACCAAAAACAATAAGTACTTAAAACTATATTTTCATTTCTTAGTAATATTGGAAAAATTCTCTAAAATGAAAATGGTAATAAAAATTAAATTATGTTTTAAAAAAAAAATTAAATTATGAATTCGTAAATTGATTACATGTAGAGAAAATATTAACATCTTAAAAACACTACTTCAAACTATCGGGAGCCTTTTCTCCAAACAACAAGAGAGTTATCACAAAAAATGCATTAATTGATAATATTTATTCGGTAAATATTGAAAATTTACGGAAAATGGAAAATTATGAAGAAAAAAAGAATGTTATCTAGTTTGACTAGGGCAGTTCCTACTTATTCCCTGCAACAGAAAAATCAAAGTTTCGTCGTTCTAAGTAAAAAATATGTATTGATTGGTTTGTTTTGAAAATGAGTTCTAGAATTATCAAGTTGTAAAACTTACATCTCAATAATTAGGAAGATATCATATTAAATTAAGCAATTTTTTTTTATAAGGCAAGGACACACTGACATAGAAAAAGAAATGGAAGTTACTTCAATTAAGTTGGAATGTCTTACAGATTCTAGTCTTTGTCAGGTGCTCATATATATTATTAAAAAAAGAAAAAAAGAAATACAAAGAAAAAACTAGGGGACATAAACCTAACTCAGTAACCCACACAAAAGTGTAGGTTGACCCAAGCGAGAAATACAAAAAATTAAACAACACAAGTGGATAAGTCTGCCTCTAATTAATCCTAAAACTAATCAAAGGTATTCAGTGCGGTGATTGGACCGTTCGTCAACACGAAAGTGGGTCCATGTATCATCAACTCTTGCATATCTCAGCAAGCTAAACGCTATTTCGAGCCCCACAGTCCAAGTCAAATAGCGAATGGCGATTTCCAATGGTCGTAGAAATTCAACTGCCAACACAGTAACAAGTTCGTACAACCACAACAGTAAATTATATGTCATTTCTAGCCAATCTGTCTGGGTTCAATCACAAAGGATTGAAGCGGATTTCAGACCATCCCCAAATTCCCGACACGCCCGACGCAATCTCATAAACATTGGACCCTGCAAATCTCAACAGATTTGAACAGATCAAGAACCCAATGATAGAAAAAGAAATCAGCGAGAACCCGAGAGAGATGGGGCCAAAGAAAAAAAACAACAGAAAGCGGAGAACGTCTTGCTCCGACCCACCGCTTTGCGAAGAAAATAAACAGATCCCAAGCGTTCAACAATCCGGCCAGACCCTAACGCGTTTGAATTGAAACCATACCCTAACGGGTTTAAGAAACACAACGAACGAGATCTATCAAAATCACCAAGGTGAGCGACATATTGGTTTCAAAGAACCACAACTACAGCCTCAACAAGCCGGCCACCGCCGAACAAAGCCGCCATCGTGTTTGAGAGCTACCCCATCTGGGGTTTGGTGATGTCGCGACGTAATCGTCGATCGCACCGCCATGATTGAAAGGTTACATCGCAGATGGTTTGGATTGAGGTTGTGGTGGACGGTGGCGGAGAAGGTTTTGTTTGAAATTAAGCAATTAAATCTTCACTGTTTTAGAATTAGCAAGATGTAATAACTCAAGATAACTTAAATGATAAGTAGGTAACACATTCAATTAACTATTTTTAAAAATACTTTATGGTTAATTTACTTATAGATATATGATTTAGAATTACCGAGTTGTCACAGCTGGTATTCCAAAACTCAAGGATTAAAAAGCTCTCACATCTAAACAATACAAGAATAATTTGGATTATCCATGAATATTTTACCCATGGTCAATTTCAGTGAGTAATATCCATAGCAAAGCCTTGGGTAATGTGAAAATTAAAAAAAAAAATTAAAGCCATAGGAAAGTCATAGATAATTTAAACATAAAAATATAATTTTTTTTGTCATTTTATTTAAGTTTAAGATCATTTTATCATCATCTTTATAAAATAATTTTATTAAACTATGATTTTATTTAATTGAGGGGATAATAATGTAACACCCTAGTATTTTATACACTTCCTCCATTCATTTTTAAGTATCGTTTGAGTACATATTTTGTGCTCATATTTAACTGTCATTTTGATGGGTTAAGGATAGAATTTATCGATTATATTCTTTCTCAATTACGCCTATTTATTCCTTTTCAATAAAATTAAAAATATTTTTTCTTTTTGAAATAAAGTTTTTTTTCCCAAACAAAGTTTATTTTTTGCTATGTATAAATTTAAACTTTCGTCAAACTAAATTATGTTTCCTATACAAGTAGTTCCATATTGATAAGATCAATTGAAGAGTAGTGTTAGAATATATTTTGTTTTGGTTTGCAATCTCTAAATTATGGGTGAAGATCCTCTCCATTTTCTAAATAAATGGAGATTGTCAATTACTATAGTTTTGAAGTAAATATATGATATAAATGCACATATTTCAATAATTGAAAACATTAATATCACATATTTACTTCAAAACTATAGTAATTGTCAATCTCCG
>Ga0315914_1003951_pt1 | contig 22290 bp, 12 predicted proteins | sample MpolenodulesMG_FD_203920 | JGI IMG/M metagenome (GOLD analysis project Ga0315914, IMG submission 203920) | Medicago polymorpha root nodule microbial communities from Los Angeles, California, United States - elongated nodules | ecosystem: Host-associated > Plants > Roots > Nodule | place: USA...
TATATATATATGGAAGTTTTGAAGAAGGAAAGCAAATAAACAAGTTACATTATTTTCCATTGTATTTTTTGAAGTAAAATATAATAATTGATATTTTTTAATTACCAAACATAAAGTTACTTTTTCATCTATTTTTTTTTTAACTATTCTCGTTTTATTTTCCTCAATGTTTCCGAACAATTATTTTCTTCTCTTTGAATCTTGAAACACTATTTTTTTTTAATCATTTTTTCCTCTATTTATTAAGGGTGAAAATTCTCTCTATTTCTTGATCACATCCAAATAATGTTGGATCCGCCACTATTCAGGGACTTTGCGATAATCATGTAGTTTATTGTCATCTTGCATAAGCTATAAAACATAACTTTTAAAAATGACAGTGGATCATTGTGATTCTAATAAATTCATCAAACTACTAAACGTTCACTATAATTTAAAGTTAACATGAATGTATTTAAAACATGAATGATTTTAGATTCTATCAATTTTACCTATTACATCATATAAAATCAATTTTTGTTCTAGAAACAAATTGTTGGGGAGATTGTGAAAATGTCGAAAATAACGGCATATCAAAGATTCAAAGACATTAAACATGGAAATATAAGTCACTATCTTATATATATAATATTTAGTTCATTAATAGTCGATATAAGATTAACTACTCACGCTTTAACTCAACACACAATAACAAATGAAATAAACGTGGAAGTTGGTTATAGAGTTATGGTGTTGTACTTGTAGCTAAAGTGGACACCTATATTTGACGTGTCTCTTGTTTTATCCACCAATGTGCTTTATAATCTAGATGTCACAGTACTCTTGATTGCAGCTTTAGTACTTGATACCAATGATATACTCACAAATTTAGAGTGCAAAACAATTTATATTATTGATTAATTAATCACATTAAAAGTTACATACATTATGCATATCAATTTTTTCATCATAAATGCACTTGACTTTCGTGAAAAAGGGTCCTTTGCTGCCTTTATAGCAAGAGGTTGGCTGAAAAGAGAGTGTTAAATTTTGAAGCATTGTCTTAAATTTTGAAAGCAATTATCTTAAACGGTTAGACATCATGCTTTTATATCGACCTAGATATGGAGAAAGTAGTAAAAGAATCGTTCTATATAGCTGTCATGAAATTGAAATGTACCGTAGCCATACCTATCAATATATATCAGAAAATACACGTGTGACAATTGGCTCTAGTCATTAGAACTACAAAGCAGTGACTCATCATTTCTGGCTAAGATTATAGAATTTATAGCAAAGTCGTAAAGTACAAATTCTTTTTCAGTTCTTCAAAACATGATTTCTAAGGAAAAAGGACAAATAATTGGAAGTCGACCTCTTCATCATGAAATAATTGGTGGTTCTTTTTTCCTTTTATCATTAATTGTGGGCTAGTGGACCGGTAAGCCGTAGGTCCAAATGCTTAGATCAAAAGAGTAGGACTTAAGTGTATGTCATAGTTTTGCTTATCTCTTTTCACTGGTGAAGTTGTTTATTCACTTATTTCAATGACAATTAACTATCGTTCAGTATTTTTTAATGACAGCTAACTTCTGCTAACACTGTTAAGATCAATTCAATCACCTTTTAAATTGGATCAACCGATCTTAAACATGTCAGCGGTAGTTAACTACTACCAGTGAAAAATGTCAAGCGACAGTTAATTGTCACTATTATAAGGGAATGAATAATTTCATAAATGAACATAAAAAAAAAACTATTTCCATAAACATGCAAATATGCGAATTGCTAGTATATTATATATTACTATATTTTTTTTTTTTATGTTAATAATCTGTTTTGAACTCTGCTCGTCCTTCACAAATCAATTCCTTCAATTATTTGGCTCTAACACTTGAACTACATATGGTTGGAGCGTAATGATATTCTTTCTAATAGGAAATTAGCAAATATTGCAGAAGTGGTTGATAGTAAGTTTGAGAGTATCCCTGGTACTTATAGTAATAAATTATTTTGCTTGTAAAAAAAGCTATTGAATTGCTTAATTACTTTTATATTAATACCACATATAAGAAGAAGTGGAATGCTAGCAATATTTACTTTTCAATACTCTCTCTAACATCCACTTTTTTATTGGATGAAATCAATGTATGTCTCCCTACTTTTTGTGGGTTCAATTATCAAAGTGTAAACCCACAATGATTTAAACCAATAAAAGAGTGAGTATTAAAGATAATGTTCAAAAAGAGTGTTGTTAAGATAACTCTAGAATCATTAATTGCTCTCTTTTTTCTTATTAATTATACAATGCTATTTGCTAGGAAGAAAGTGATTACATCTGTCGAAAAAAATTACATAAAAGTAAACCTGTAAAATAAATCGATAAACAAGCAATTGGTCCTCAATTCTATGCCGAAAACCAGCATACCTTCGTACTTACAACGTTAACATTTGTCCCTAAAACAATGAAAAGTTAATTATCCGATAAAAAATTTAGGACAACTAGCATAACACATCTCAACTCGTCATGTAAGTACTCACTCCTATGAATATATTCATCATGCAGGGGCGGATGCATTTGAGAGCTATGTGAAGCTAAAACTCCACATTAAATTTTTCTTTTTTTTTAATAAATAAAAGACATGTTAAAAATAAGATCTTTTAAATGTTTTATCACTTATTAATGATACCAAAAAAATTATAAAATACATAAGTTATAAGACAAGCTTACCATTTTAAATTTCTCCAACGGTAGTTAACTACCGTGGAGCATCAAAATTGTTTTTTTTTTATTATTATGGCAGAGCTTCCTCATCCGTTTGGGTAATTTACCAGGATTCATCAGTCACCACAAGTCCAAGTGCCTCTATTTCCCATAATAATATACTAAATATTGGAAGTGGCCATTGCAGGATAAGGATTTTATTTTCCATCCAATTATGAGAATTAAGGGTTAAACGAAGGTTGAATTTCATCATTGGAATTTTTTTTGGGACAAATGTAATAGAGGAATCATCATGTCCATTGTTGTTGTTGATTTTGTTTAAGCATGAGTAACTGCTACTTCGTCTTTGTGTTGATGAATTGGTGCTAGATTTGATGAAACATAGCAAGTGGGAAAAAGGAAGAGAGAGTGTGAGTGATTACGTGGCGGGATGTGGATGGTTGGATGAAATGATGCTGGGGAATCCAATGACCGTGATTGAAGACGAGAGGTAGGTGGGTAGAAGATGAGAATTGGAAACAGAAAAGCAATTTTTTAGTGGCAGTTAACTACCTATGTTGTGAAGTTATGTATGTCAAAAAAGCAATTTTCTTTTGCTTATCTCTTTCGCCTATACTCTTTTCACTCGTGAAATTGTTTATTCACTTATCTCAACGATAATTAACTATCGTTTGATATTTTTCAATGACAATTAATTTCTACTAACACTGTTTAGATTCACCTTTTAAATTGGATCAACCGATCTTAAAAATGTCAGCGGTAGTTAACTACTATCCCTGAAAAATGTCAAGCGACAGTTAATTGTCGCTATTATAAGGAAATGAACAATTTCATAAATGAACGTAAAAAAAAAACAAACTATTTCCATAAACATGCAAATATGTGAATTGTTAGTATATTATATATTACTATATTTTTTTTATATGTTAATAATCTGATTTGAACTCTGCTCCTCCTTTACTAATCAATTCCTTCAATTATTTGGCTCAAACACTTGAACTACATTTGGTTGGAGCGTAATGACATTTTTTATAATAGGAAGTTAGCAAATATTGCAGAAGTGGTTGATAGCGTTTGAGTATTCCTTGTACTTATGGTAATAAATTATTTTGCTTATAAAAAAAAGCTATTGAATTGCTGAATTACTTTTATATTAATACCACGTATAAGAAGAAGAGGATTGCTAACAACATTTACTTTTCAACACTCTCTAATACCTACTTTCTTAATTGATGAAATCAATGTATGTCTCACTACTTTGTGTGGGTTCAATTATCAAAGTGTAGACTCACAATGATTCAAACCAATAAAAGAGTGAGTACTGAAGAGAGTGTTCAAAAAGAGTGTTGTTAGCATAACTCCAGAGTCATTAATTGCTCTCTTTTTTCTTATTAATTATACAATTCTACTCTCTCCGGTCTCAAATGTAAGAAATTTTTCATTTTTTAGATTCATTCAATAAATGATGTATGTGGTCCTTATTATAGACCACATACATCATTTATTAAATGAACTTAAAAAGTGAAAAGTTTCTTACATTTCAGACCGGAGGGAGTATTTGCTAGGAGGAAAGTAATTACATCTGTCGAAAAAAATTACATAAAAGTAAACCTATAAAATAAATGGATAAATAAGCAATAGGTCCTCAATTCTATGTCAAAAACTAACATACCTTCCTACTTACAAACGTTAACATTTGTCCCTAAAACAATGAAAAGTTAATTATCCGATCAAAATTTTAGGACAACTAGTCATATAAGTACTCACTCCTATAAATATATTGATCATGTGATCGATGATATGAATAAAATCCATTCCATGTTATATATATTCACCCAAAAGATATAATACTATCGTATAGAATTATCTTTATTTAGTTCATATATTTTTAATCACTATGAACTATCCACCACTCACATTTGATTTTTATTTACTGGATGTTCCTTGGGGGACATCTATTCACCACTCACGTTTGAATTTTCAATTCAACTCTTTCAAAAAAAAAAACTGTTTGAATATGTATACTTCAATTTGAAATTTGAAGTGTACATATTCTATTTATAACTTTGGTTGAAAAATATCCTAGCCGATATTTAATAACTTTCATTTTTATATTTTTCTTCTTGGTCTCTCGGATAAAATTTTCTGACTCTCATACAAAATCTACATAGTCATTCCAGTTAGCTTACACGTATTGCAATTTAATTAATTATGAGAAGAATATGTAACATAACATGAGAAAGTGTCCTTCTTGCGGTGCCGTGGTTTGATTATATATACAGAAAATAGTATTAACCCTAAGTTTTCAAAGTATATACTACATCAACAGCTAAGCAGTGTGCAACTTCAAGGCCCACACAACCTACCAATTTTTTGTTCCCAACTACAGTGTGTTGAAATATCAATGAAATTGAATCAACATATTATACCCGTAAGAAAGTTGAATGGTATGTATGTTTTCCTAGTAAATTTTAATTCACTTACAGCTATATATATGTCTTCTACTAAGTGTATTGTGGAAAGATATATATGACATGCTCATAAACAATTTACTTTGGTAGCATACAATTTTCTGAAAACGTAAAAGGCAATTTGTTTTGTTACAAACATGCACAATTACGAACTACGTACAAACGTTTCATATGTGGATACATATGGATGGTGTCACACTGATGGAGACATCAAAATATGATAGAACTAGAAACAAAAGTAGTAGCAAAAAAGAACTATATGACTATGTCGGGCAAAGTGTATTTCCAAAAATATGAAAGGTTGAGAACACATTGTGAATGAAGTGTGTATTTTGATCTTGAGTTAGAAAGGTTTGTTGGAGAATACGATCACTATAATGAATTGCCAATGAAATGTGTATGCATACATCCAATTATCCTTGAAATAATATTACATCTCTCAAATGTATTTAGACTATATTTCTTTTGTGCTATTAGATTTGTTTCAAATTTTCAACAAAATTAATTAGATAGAATCGTATATAATTTTAATTGTCGTTGGGATATAATATAGGTTGATTTGGTGGGTGGAGTGTTGGAATCAATAAGTTAAATGATAAGAAGGTTGAAAGTTCAATTCTCACTCTCAACATAATCCTAGCAATTAATTACTAACAATACTAAAATTGTGGAAATTGTTTGTTTAAAAACAAGTTATAAATGCGATTAAAATGTCATGTAGAACGGAAAAAAGTGGTTAGATCAAACAATTGGGTTTAACTGGTTAATTAACTTCACCAAGGATGAAATAATTATTGGTCGAGTTATCCTTACCTCATGATCAAATAAATCCGAATTGCTAGGGTCCTCTATCTCTCAAAATTGGAGAGTTAACAAAAAAACAAAATTGGTTCCAAAAAAATGCCAAACTCCTTTACATTACAATTGCAATTATGGCTGCAAATCTCTATATCTACAATATGATTATTCTTTTCAGATTAGGCGTGTTCCGGTTTCAGATGTATCATGGACATACCGACACATATGACTACAATGAATTGTGTCTTTTTTATAAATTAATATCGGTGTCGACGTGTCTGTGTCGTCTCTGATGTGCATGTTTAAGTTTCCTAGTTTTTCCTATCTTTCTAGTGGTGCATTATATTATGAGCAATGCTATATATCAAGAAAGATTTTATCAAGAAAAATTCAAGAATGACATGGCAGAATAATCACCCTTAGATTTTATCAAGAAATTGTCCTGAAATTAATGTTAGCCAATAAAATCTCTGCTGGCCGGAAATCATGGGGTGGTGGGTGTTATGTATTTTTTTTTATGAAATGTTAATAAATGAGACTGAAATCTAAGGGTGACTATTGTGCCATGTCATTCTTGAATCTTTCTTGATAAAATCATTCTTGATATCTAGCATTTTCCTTATATTATTTTGAAAATATATATTATGGAGTACATGATATTATGAATGCTGCAACCATCATGAATGATTAATTAATTTATATATTACAATGAAGGAACAATTAACATAAGTTGATTGAAGAAAAACCACACAAGAGAGGAGCAGCCATACGTGGGGGGAGTATTGCTTGATTATACAACCTGTACTCCTGAAACGACATGTGTAATTCAGATCTAAGTAACCTTAGTTTGATTCAACGTTAGCATATATAATATGATATGATAATGATATGTGTATTAGTCAAAATTTGAATAAATAGAAAAATGTTAGCAAGATGGGAAGCACGAATATAATCTCCACTATAATTTTGCAGTGCCGTGCTTCATAAACTTCTTTTCCCCCTCACAACCCACTCTTTAATTTTTTTCATTTTTCCATTCGTGCTATCTTATCCCTTGTATAAAAAATATATAAAATTGTATATTAAGTGTATTTATATTTGTAATAGATTCATTTACACTCAGACATGCACTAATCCCTAGATAGTTTTTTTTTCAGGTTTGTCTTAGTAGTTAGTACCAATAATTCACTTTGTTTTGACCTTGAAGCATTCCAATGGGTATAAGACTAATTAATCAATTGAAGTATGGATCTTATAATTTTACATCATCACATACATCACAATCTCTCTTGGTAGATATTTTCAAATTTTATTAAAATATTATCTATTCATTATCCATGTATAAAATTATGATAAATGTGAATTAGATGTTTACAATTTTGATTAATTCAGAAGATATAAAAATAAAATAAATGATTAATGAAGATAAAGATACATATAAAATTAAAAGCACAGTAATATCGAACACTTATTTTTTAAGTAATTAAAAATATTCAATCAGGTGTCTCTTACAAATGTCCTTAGGAAACTTGTTAGTTAGACACTAAAATTATTTGTAGGTTACAAGGCAAGATAAAATGTAACAAGTAATAACTATCAATACAATCTTTTGAGGACTTTTCCTCAAAATTGGAAAGAAAAATAAAGTTAAAAAAAAATAGAAAAGAACTCAAACTATTTGCTCTTGCTATGAAACCTCTTATATACACTTGACAAACTCCATCCCTATTTCTGTTCTATTCTCAAGACTACCCTTTGGGTGTCTATAGGCCAAAAAGAAAGCAAGAGTTGATCTAATCTCCCTTGCAACATTGTCTTGATCTTTCCTCATTTTGTTGAGAGAGTTAGAGCCAATTTTGAGAACAATGATAAGAATTCATTATTTCCATATTTAAAATGATTCTATAGAATATGGTGTGGCTGATCAATCTTTTGTTGGAGTGATATCTACTTCTTAGGATATAATGTTATGGGCAATCCATTTTGGGGAAGAGCAAAAGGACCATATTGAATCCCATTCTTTGTACCCTCCACAGACCACCTGCACATAATAATGCAAACAAAACTTAGAAACAAACTTCTAAAATTTAGAATATATCAAAAACCGAACTTAGTGCATTTTAGATCACGTTTTAGTTTGACGAAATTACAGTTGCATCGCGATTTTTCTAATCTCTAAAGTCTAATCACTGTGGAACAGTGTAATTTACGTCAAACTTTCCGTCAATCTAAACATACATTTAGAAGATCCAAACACTAAATTTGAGTAAAAAAATTACTTGTAATCAAGTTTTACCAACCTGTACTTTGTGGTCAGATGATGTAAGAGGACTAAAATCTCCATCTTGGCTAATTCATTGCCAGGACAAGCGTGGATCCCACTGCCAAATGGCATAAAAGTATTGGGTTTTGTGGCAGCCTGGCAAATGATTAATAGAATCTATCAAACTCATGGATCTTTTGTATTAACACATGAATAGGGAGACAAAAAAACAAAACAAAACTATGGTAAATAGTAATGCATAATAGTTCATGCTCAATAATTACCTCAAATCTTGAAGGATCAAACTTTTCTGGATCTTTGAAGTTGTTTGGACTATGATGTATATTCCTAAATAGTGGCAATACTTTCCACCCTTTTGGTATAAGATACCCTAAAGAAGAACCAAACATAGAATCTATAAGTCTAAAGGCAAAGGAATAAAAGAATGAAAATTTAAGGTATCATATAAGATTTGGAAAAATATTGACCTTGATATTCAACATCTTCAACTGCTTCTCTAAAAGTGAAAGACAAAATTGAAGCAACTCTAAGAGTCTCTTGAATAACCCTTGAAGTTATAACCATTTTCTTTGTATCTTCCCAATTAAGACCTTTTTCTTCACCATTTTCTTCTTTGCTCTTCAATATAGATTCTTGTTCCTCCTATTAAAACATGTCAAAACAAAGTAAGAAACCAAACTACAAATTTTTCAAGCCACGAAAAAATAATAAATATATTTTTTTTTACAAAACAATGATTGAAGGATAAAGGTAGGACCCTAAACACTTACAATCACTGATTCTAGGACATTGATATTTTCACCAAGGTACTTAACAATCCACGTAAGCACACTAGCTGTGGTATCACGAGCTGCAAAAATAACTCCAATTACATTATCTGCTATTTGTTCATCACTTAGTCCTGATTTTTCATCCATGAATGAACCTAACAAATCTTTGTATTCTTGTTTCTTCTCTCTCCTACTTGAGATTATTTGAGCTAAGATCTGTGCAAGTTCTTTTCTTGCTTTCATTGCCTTGTGGAAGAGTGTTCCTGGAAGATTAATTGGCATTGAATTGTACCCTTTTTCTAGAGTGTAGTAACACTGTTTTAATTGCTCTCTGTAGTGAATTTCATCTTTTCCAAAAATTGAAAGTAGAGCAACGTTGAATGTGAACTGCAATGACCCAAAAATTGAAAATTAATGAAATGAAACCCATTAGCCTAATCATTTTTTAAGAAAATGAACATAGAAACAGAGTATAATCTGTTTTATGCTCTGTTTTTTAGACTCACCGTTTTCATTTCAAGGAAAGTGGTGATTAAACGTCCTTCCATTGATTTAAGACTATCTTCAGCAATGGATTCAATGTCAGGAACAATATTTCTGATGGCTTCCGGCATGAAAGTGCGAAGAACAAGTCTTCTCAAATTAGCATGATACTCTCCTTGATGAAAAAAGATAGCTTGTTTTCCCAACATCCTCTCTTTGCTAGCAGGAAATGTTGGTTTGAAAAGTTGAGCTTTATTCAACACAAATTTTGCAGCTTCAGGACTTGAAATCATCACACATGGACACCCTAAAATGTGAGACTTGAACATAGAACCAAACCTAAAATATACAAGAAAATTTGAATATTTGTGTTAGTGAAATTTTTCCATGAAGATGGATAAAAGTGGAAAGTATTAAGAATTTTCTATGCACCTTTTAATTTTTGATGCAAAGAAAACATTAGGGTCTTGAGAATAAAGTTGAAACGTTTCTCCTATGTAAGGCCAACCCATTGAACCAGGTGGGAGTGGCAAGTCATGTCTTTTTGAGACAAAGGATTTGATGAATATTCTGAACAGAACAATGAAGAGAATAGAAGTAAAGAAACATAACATGATACTTAGTTCCATGTTTATGTTTATGTTTTTATGTTTATGTTAGTGTGAGTAATAGAATTGTTATAAGGGAAAGAGAAGAAGAAGAAGAAGAAAAAGAAGGTGTGTGACAAAATAAGTTGAACATATGAGGTATTTATAGACTTTGCATTAATTTGAGAGTGATATAAAAATGAAGGAAGAAGAATGGAAGGAGGGAAAAAAGTTTTAGATTACAGCTCGATTTCCACACACGGACGGAATCTCCCTCTCCAGCTCATAGAAACTTTTTTATTTTGGTACAATAATTTATTTTTCTTTTAATGAACAAGAAAAAGAGAGAAATAGTGTGCACGTGTCACAAGGTTTTCTACTTTCTACATCTAAAAATAATGTATATATTTATAAGATTTAGAGTTTGGTTGACCGTATTATGTATATGGAGAGTGAGTGGTGTCTTTGTTTGTTGGGAAGGTGGGATTAAGACTAGTGAAAAAAGGGTCTATAATCTTATCAATTAATTAATCATAATCATAGACATTATCACATAAGCGACCTTTCATAAAAACCAAAAGGGAAACTTTTTTTTTTTTTTTGTGTCACTTGCATTTTCCGTACTAGATGGATTCTCTTAATATTTTAAGAGTTTTAATGCAATTATGTTGGAGTTCTATTGCTTAGTGATTCTTTATCAATATCATGTTTTTTTTCTCTTTCTATTCACTCAACTTTCTGCCAAACACCTCTTCCTGACAAAAAGTAGAAGCAGCAACTCGTTGTAGGACACAAACAACAAGATCCATTTCTGTATCAAAACTAATCTCAAGATTGAGTTAATGTGGCTATTGGTGACAATAGAATAAACTTTGTGTAAGAGTCTGTTCAAAATTCATTTGATCATATGCTATCGAGTTATTTGGATCACCCAGGTTACGTTTCAGATGTCCAAGATTGAAATAATATGTTAAGATTTTTCATATCGGATGATATTCTGATATTAGGTATAGAAATATGTTTATTAGTGGTTGATACTTCTCTCCTTTCATGCCAATTTTGGACAAATTGAGACTAACAAAGACGGCTAGAGATTCATAAAATACCAATAATATTACAATGGCATTACATAACATAGATTACAAGCAAATATATAATAAAACCTAACGAACCGCTAACTTAATAATATAAAGACCTAATAGCTTAAACTCAATATTTTATTATCTTTAACACATCTCATTCAAATTATAAGAGAGAGAGTTAATAAAGAGAGAAAGATGAATTACATGTCATCTGGATATGCATATATGTTGGAGATTTCAACAATGTAAAGAGTAGTTTTGACGGTGTAAGTTGAACCTTTACATTAATGAGGCTGCCACCCACTTAAACTAACTGATCATATACTCAGAATGTAAGTACAGACCAGTCTTCAACTCCAATGGTCCCAACATCATAATGACATTTGTAATGAAAGTTTCAATTCAAAAGTTAAAAGTTATTATGCAGATTTTTTTAGATGTCTGAGTTCAACCACTTGAACCACGCCATGAGAACTAACGTAACCTTTTTGGGTACATAATATATACATTTGTAGCATTTCCAGCTAGGTACTCGTGTGGGTTTTACATTTTCCAAACCTACACGTAATACATATGGATTTTTTATACGTTTATATGCAGTACATGACACATGCACGGGGTGGAGTTGATGACCTACTTCGTGTCAAATTCAAACACAATGTAACTCAAAGCAAGAGTAACGTATATGTCAGCTGTTAGCTTATTGAACTTTAACAAATATCTCTATTCTATCAAAGAAAATATCTCTACTGATTATGAGTGAACTCCTAGTCAGGTATTATTCAAAACATTATTCTTTATTATAATGATGATCATTAGAGGTTAATACTACGACTATAAATAAAGTGGATGCCTCTAGGGTTTTGAATTAGGTCTATGTATAGGGAAAAGAATACCAACGTTTATCCTCAACATGACCTTGATCATGGCCCCTAACGTCGTCGGATAACCATTGTCCTATCTCCCTCTCGTTACAATCGTGCCATCATCCATTTGACCGAGTAAACCCACACGTGATCGTTTCAAGTAGACGTGATTATGCTCAGATTACGAACCAAACATCTATTTGTTGATGGACCTATAGGGTTTTTGGTGGTGAGGCCGAGCTGATATTTTTGGTGGTAATCCACTTGGATTGGTCTGATGGTCTAAACTTGAGACTTTGGAGTGTGCTGCTCTAAAGGTCTCAGGTTCAATTATCTCTTGTGTCGATTTTGATGGACTACTTTGACTTCTTCAAAACAAAATATATTTTTGGTGGTGATGATCCAAAGTTCTCAACCACAAAGTACGTAAAAGTGAAGTACTTAAACAAGTTCTCTTCTAACCGGACGAATACAATACAATATCTTTGAATTAAATCTCACCACCACTTTATTTGTTCAATTATTAGATCTCACATCTACCTCTTTTTTATTATTCTTATATTTATAAACTCAAATAAAATTAATATATTTATGTTGACTTGTATTTGAATTAGTATTAGATTAATTAATATAAGGGAAATGCGAACAAGTTAAGAAGTTTAAAGAAGAAATAATGTCTTGGGAATGATGCATTCAACACATTAAAGGTTTAAAAAGTAACTTTTTTTACATAAAACTTTTAAGGGTTAACCAGTGCCTCCAAGGCAATGGTTAAGGAAGCTAGAAGATGAAATTTTAAATAAAAAAAATGTAACTTTTTAGGCTTTTAACGCATTGATTACACAACTTTCACCAATTTAGAAGTCTTGTCTTTTTTTTTTGAAGTAGGTTAGTATAGTTATAATTTCACCAATGAATAAATGAAGAATTTAAGGTTCAAACACCAATTTTTGTATATTGTAATGTTCCATCAACTAAGTATGCACACAGACTTTGAAAGTCTTACTTTGATCAAATAATGAATTGGGCTAGACAAAAATAAACAGTAGTACTAAAAAAACAAAACTCATATACTTTGAAATTTTAAGTGCATGTAGATGTGATGTTATGACTATGGTGTCCGGATTCAAATCAGCAGCAGTACTATGTACTCACAAATCAAATGACAAATTCAAACCTGTTGGCTAATCTCCCTCAAAAACAAAAACAGAAATGGTGGCTGATCTATTATATCTCGTCGACAAGACTTATGAGAAAGAAATGCATGTTCAAATACTGTTAGATTCGTGCCATCATTTTCTTCATATGATTGCCTCATTTTGCATGCATATATATGTTGAGGTTTTATTGGGTTGGATTCGATGTATAGATTCAGGACATGTCTTAATCAATTAAATTTTCACTATAATATAATAGCTTGAGTTGGTTTGAACAAAAAAATTAGAGTATGTTGGTGATTCTTTCAAAAAATATTTTCAATTTTGAATGTAATAGCAAATCTCTTCTCATTAATTGCCGCCATATTTTTTTTTTCTATTCTCATCACTATATTACAGAACTAGGAGTCTCTTATGTTGCTCATGAAATTTTTTGATGAAGCAACTTCTTGTAATCTGGTATCTAGTCAAATAAAAAAGTGAATAATCAATGAAAAAAGACACGAGGGAATAATACTTACCATGTGTATTCTTTTGCAACCATAAAAGATCACGTGTAATGTTTCGCAAGCTAAAAAAAAATAGCGTTGAATTTATATATGCATTAAAACAATATTAAAAGGCATTCTGACTTTTGTATTCATTTTTTGGTGTATTAATTGGCATCGCATAAGAGTCAACCCCTCCTGGGATCCTTCTATGCCGACTCCTCCGGCACTAATTAATTTCAACCCATTCCTCGCTGACTTCTTGTCATTATCCCTAGAGTTAAGTGATGATACTCCTATTTTGGGACAATCTTCTTCTTGTGAGAACATTGTAATACTCCATCCGTTTTAAAATGAGTGTCGTTTTAGCTAATTGCACATAAATTAATTAAAGAATGGAATGAAGTAGTCAAATGTCATGATAATTTTACCAAATTATCCTAATCAACTATTGGTTTGTTTTTCATTAAAGAAAAAAATAATATTTTGGAAGTAGTGTAACATAATATTAATTGAAGGGTACAATTGAAAAGAAAAAGTTATTATTGCATTGGAAACTAAAAATGACATTCATTTTGAAACAATTTTTTTTTTTGCTAAAACAATACTCATTTTAAAACGGAGGAAGTATTAATTTTTATTTTTATTTTGTTACAAAAAGTCAAAGTCATATTACTAATAGCTTAAGACACCAACGATGCGCTTGCCTACAACTAAAGTACATTAGTAATCGTAGAGATGAATAAGATTTTGGAGCGCTATCATAAGATAATTTAGAAGTTCATTTTTGTCTTTTTTTACAAACTCGTATGTTGAATTTATTAGTCAACAAGTAATTGAGGTTGCTCATTGTCTTCAGTAGTTTATAGTTGTTTATCGAAACTTCTGATTGTATCCAAAATATTATTGCTGATGAAATGAGATAGTTTTGTCTTGTAAAAAAAAAACTAAATTAAATTGATGTTCTAATAAAGGTTGAATAAGTGGTAAGAAGTTTCATCCTTAAGGTCTTGGATTCTAATCATGTTGCCGATATGAGAATTGTTGGAACACTAGTTAAATCTAGTGAGAAAAATTGGATAAGAAAAAAAACACAATGTAAGAACTAGTGTATGTGTGTGACTTAAAAATGTCCCACATCGGTGTGCCACACCAACTAGCAAGTGTTTATATAAGGGTAGAGTGACCTCCAAGGGTGTGCCCTTGGGGTACCCACTTTTGTGAACGGGTGAGCGCTTACAAAAACATATATATCACGCGCGACGCCGCCGCCGTCCGACCGGCCGGGCCGGGCCTGGCCTGGGGTCAAAATGAAGTATATTTTTTTATCACTTGAAAATGTTAAATTAATTAATTAATTTAGTCATTATTTGAAAGCGCTACGCATAACAAATAAACTTGTTACCAATCCAAAACGCGTATCAAGAATTTTCTGGATATATCCAATTAAGAAAAAAAACGCATTTACTTGAGGATTAAGCCAACTTAATCCCCAAGTCACTCATTTTTTGTTACTAACTCTCCCTATAAAAGGAGAGCCGTCCCACTCATTCTTCACACTGAAATTCAAGTTGATGCTTCCTGTGCTTTTCCTCTCTTCTCCCTTCGACTTGTGTTACTCTTCTCCCTTCGACTTGTGTTAACGAGTCATTCTTCTGCTTCTACTCCTTTCTGTCACTTTCGGTTTCAAATAAGAGCGGCTACGAACCGTATTGAGTGGTCTTAATTGAACGATTAAACCATAATTTGAGGTGTATATCTCGAGCGATTATACGATGTGCAGTGTGTAATCGTAACAGTGGTCTGAGCTGTTTTATCATGGAGACGGCGTGGTTGTTAGTCTACCTTGCACAAACTTGGGTAGTGCCGCGAAACGTCTTAAAGAAAGCGACATGGTCGTGACTCACCCCGGTAATTCCTTTGGTAGTAGTTCTGATTTTTTAAAACAAAAAAACAACAAGAACCTCTGTAAGAACCTCTATAAGAGTTCTTTGAATCTTGAGGGCTGTCATGATCCAGGAATTCTCCTAAGCCTAACTCACCTAAACTTTTTGGTATGAAAAAAAACCATTGATGTGTCAGTGTAATATGCAAGGTAAATTACATCTTAAAATCAAATATTAGATATTATATTGATGAAGAAACAACACATTTGAATCAAATCAAGGTTCAAAATAAGATCTTTATCAAATTTACAAACTCATAATAACAACAAAAAAATCGATTTTAAGGATTAGATAGAGGAAAAGACTGAATCTTTGAAAGATTAAAGAAAAGGGTGTTGATTTTTGGTTGAATAAGATGTATTTTTGGTTAATTTTTGCCCACTTTGTAATTTGATTTTGTTTTTGATTTGAAACTTTAATGTTTTTTATATTTTTGAGAAGATCAATAGGTGATGGCTTTAGGATTTGAGGTTTATCGTTTTTAATAAAATAAAGGCTATGGGTTTCAAGATTTATGAATATGATGAAGGTATACGAATGTGGTGTTGAAGATGATGAAGAAGAGAAAGATAGAAAATGAAGAAAGGAAAAGAAATTGTTGTTGGTGGTTCATTTTAAGTTATAATAGGCATGCATGATTTAATGGTCTTTTTTTATTACAATGAGGGTTGAAGCCTAGGAAAGAAAAATTATATATGAACTAAATGAGGGGTAATAATCTCTAAAATATTAGATGTCACCAAGTGACTAAACAGCGGCGGACACGCATCAAGAACACAAAATTGGAATCCAATGAGCCTCCTTCGATATTTGGTAATGCATTAGCACACTAATTTACCCCACGATAAGTATGATGATTGACCATTTCCTAATCATTATAATTTAATTTATTCATTATGGTTAATCTTCTTTTGAATTCTTAAGATTAATTGGTCATTGACCGGATGATTAGTTTCAAAATAAAAATAAAAAATAACACCCACAATACTATAGTGGTTTGGCCCTGATTCAATTTTTAGATAGATTTTGCAAAAATATTTTATTGCAATTTCTCCCCGCCACCAAATATCACATGGTAGTCTTTTTTTCTTTTTCCTCTTTTATAGGAGATATTTATTCTATCAACAAAAGAAGAAAAAGATATACATAGATAGATAGATTATTTGAACTGAATGTTAGGTGTGAATTTGTAAAATTATACGAATGTACAGGTGTTTATTGCCAGTTGAATAATGGCATAAAAAACCATGCACTGACAAATATGCAACTACATTTTCGTTGGAGTACTGGTAAGGAAGATGAAGATTCGTGCATATTTGTAGCTATCTTTTCTTTCGAAAAAGATTTTCAACTTGCCAATATGACACATGTATTTGGACTGCCTTTGCATTACATACACTGCATAACTTATCACATTGGAAATGATAACTTCTAGAAGTATATATATGCAAGATAATATCCATGCGTAAATTCAATCAAAGATGCATTGTTTGATTGCATGAAGATGCACTGCTTGATTAGAGACACATCACACATAGAGATAGAAATGGGTACCCTTTCGGCAGGATGTTATTGTGCACATTCCATTCCGACGTTTATAAAAAAGAAACTCATATCCGAGCTAATACTTCGGTGGACAATAAGTTTGGCGTTCGTACCCTATGGACACCTAAGCGTCTATACGTGCATCAATTACTCACATTTTAACAATAAAACGACAATAAATAACAAAAAAACATCATAACGTAATTAAAATATGATCTAAAATCTTTTAAATCTACTTATAAAACATTGCACAACATATTATTTAGTTAAATAAAAAGCATCAAAAGTATATAAAAAAAAAACAACAAAAAAAACAAGTGCATATGACAATAAATATCCAAGACATAATACTAATTAACTAATTTTAGGATTATAAAATTATAGTATATAATGTACGGGGTGCGGAGCGAGGTGGACACTAGAGTGCTCGTACATGCGTTCATATATGTTCAAATTTGCGGGTAATTACTCAAGTTCATGCCCAAACCTAACAATGTAAATATTTACCTGGCTATCGTGTAAATTTTTTGTGGGTCCCCGTTGAACTTGATCCAACTATCATCTCTAGAGACACAACGGGTGGGACTTCAGTGACTTTGTCTTGGGTAACTTTGGTGACTTTAGTGTATTTTAGAGGAAAGAGAGTGATGATGGAATGATTAAAATAAATTATTTTGATGAGAGAGAATTATTGATTAGGAGAGAGATAGAGACAAAGGCACCGAAAGGCACCGAAGCCAAAGGCACCCAAGTGCTACCCAGACACAACATCCTACTTCATCCGAACATAAGGAAAAAAAAACTAATTAAACTGTAACTAAAGAATTTGGTTTTCCTTCTTTTTACGAAAAAAAATTATAACAAATGTTGAAATAGATGACCAAAAAGTTTGATTTTAAAAAGGGATACTAATTCTGTGAGTTTTATAAAATATGTGGACAAAAAATGCCATTAAGCATAATAACAACAATAACAATCTATACCATTATATAAATTGTCTTGAATAAAACACTTTATATCATCATATAAATACAACTTTAAAGTTAATTAAAGTTAACTAACATTAAAGAACGAAAAAAAAAAAGTTAACTAACATTAAACTAATTTGTGAAGAAAAAAAAAACCACATTTAACTAGGAATCGATCGAACTCAGGTTTTCTTGAATGATTCATGTTTGACGAAGCTCATTAACCAGTTAAACTCAATTACTTGGTTTATATTTATCTAATTTTTATAAGACCTTTTCTTGGACATATTGACCCTTAATATCTACATTTTTTTTCAAATATTTAAATTCTAATCTGCATATAGGAGATTTGAAAACTAACAACCTGCTTTAGATGATATTTTTTTGTTCATTAATATTTATTTTTTAAATCCAAATTTAAAAACATACAAATTGAATATTGCAAGTGAAATTAAAAATATCTAGATAATATTATATAGATATTATAAAGGCTTAATTGTACTTTTCCTCCCTATCTTTTGTCAATTGTGCGATTTTGCACCCCTTCTTTTTTCTGAGCGATTTTGCACCCCCCATCTTTTGTCAATTGTGTTTTTGTTCAAAATCATCATTAAAAGAGGGGAAATGGGGCAAAAGATGAGGTGCAAAATCGCTCTAAAAAAGAAGAAGAAGGGTGCAAAATCGCACAATTGGCAAAAAGATAGGGGGCAAAAGTGCAATTAAACACAAGAAGGTCCATCTAACCATAAAAGGGACAAAAGATGAGGTGTGAAATCGCACAAAATAAAAGAGGAGGTGCAAAATCGCACAATTAGCAAAAGATAAGGGGAAAAAGTGCAATTAAGCCTATTATAAAACAAACAAAATAATTGATATGGAGATTGCATAATATAAGTAAGGGTTGAAATTGAAACTCCAAACACCCCACCTATTCTTCTTAAAAAGAATTTCTAATCACTAAACAGCAACAAAAAGTTCAGAACATAAAATATGTGCCCGACCAAACCTAACGTAATTGCTTTGATCACTCACACTATAATTTCATCTTAAAATTCCCATAAAGATATGAATGAGATCCTTTGTTACTTATTTAGGTTCATCAAAGTAAACATGCAGTGGCATTTGGCCTCTTCTCCTTCGTTGGGTTTTTGTCTGCACTTACGCATGCGCACAAGGCACTACTTTACAACAAGAAAAAGTGTGGAACTTGAATAGGAATAGCAATAAATTAACATTACATGACAACACAGTGCTATTCTTACTTTTAATTATTTTATTTTTACTCATTTTTATAAAATTAATTGTAATCATGAATACAGCCGGTATACAATACAATAGCAACAATAAAAATTATTTCATATTGTCAAAAAAGAAATTTATGGCAAAAAGTATATTATTGTCCCTCTTGATACATTGGATATATGTGGTCCAAGGGAAACAACTTGTAAGTTTTTTTTGTTTGAAGGAACAACTTGTAAGTTTTATAGCTCAATGTAATGTATGTGACAATTTAGAGGACCAAGAAAAAGGTTCGTTGAATTTTTAGTTTTTCAGCTTTATTACCTGTCTCGGTTTGGCTATGGCTTGATGCAAACAGTCTTAGCCTTTTAGGGTTTTTTTTGAGGAGATAGGGTTTTCATGTTTTCTTTTTTTGAAGAAAGGGTTTTCATGTTGTGCCTTATGTTGTGAAATCAACCTTGATCGGAATCACACCAATAAAAAAACAAAGATGTGTGGAGCAAAAGATAGTGGTAATCCTAGGTCTAAGTGTCTTCAAGCAACAACACACACAAGAACTAAAACAATGACACAAACACTAGCCAAGCATAAAGATAAGCAAGCTTAAAAGGAAATAAACAAACACACACAAGATGGTAACCCAGTTCGGTCCAATATGACCTACTCTGGGGGAGAGAGCAGCTCTCCAATCCACTATGAGAAGATATTACAAGAGGTTACAAGAAATCAGCCTTTTCCCTAATCTCTACCCTTTGTTTCCCTCACCACTCTCATATGAATACTAGAGAATACACAAATGAAGCTTTAGATCCTTCCAATGATGTAATCTCACTACCCAAAGTGTTTACAATGTTTATCCCAATCCTAGAGACCCTCCTTACAAAGATACTCAACCCTCAAGTTTCCCCCTTTTGTGAACCCCAGGTCTCTAGCTTCAGCTCTCCTTCAAAATGTTGCAGAATCTACTTAAATACTAGTCACACAAGTCCAAAATCGTGTCACGATTTTGACCAATCGCGCCACGATTGTCTCTGAACAATCGTTGTGACCAGTCCCTTTCAGGTAAACTTGGTGAGAAAGTTGTTGAATCGCGTCACGATTTCCCAAATCATGTCACAATTTTCCATCTCAAGAACCAACCTCTTTGTCAATCCAATCGTGTCACGATGCCCAGAATCGTGACACGATTTCAGGATTTTCCAGAATTCTCAATTTGAAGCCAATATACAACACCTTATTTATATTATCAGATCAGATTAAAAGTTTAAAGGTAGTTTTGGTCTCATTTATGTCATATCAATTGTTCTTCTTTTGACCATGTATATCTAATCACAACTCAATTTAACATCTTATTCTTTCATGAAAAAAAAAAAAAAATCATAACAATTAAGCCCTTCGAATTTATATTAAGTCATCTAATTTATTATTATGTCATCAAATTGGATGATCAAAATTACAGATTTGTCAAAATTTCTAAAATAAAAGACCAATATTGCGCAATTAAGAATAAGAAGACCAAATCAAGTTAAATTTATGCCTATATTAAATTAAATTTGTATCAATATGAAAGTTTTTAACAGATCAATCATTTTTCACTCTCATAACCTTACTTCACTGTAATTTGATATATCCTATAGTTTCAGAAAGAAAAAAAAACAATAGAAATGTGTAACCTTAATTCACTAATTTTTTGTAACTCTTGAAATCATTTTTGATTTTTTTTTTTTTGCAAAACTTTAATATTATCACTAAATACTTAAAAATCATGTAAAAATTATAAGTAAGTTTAAAAAATATTAATATAAAAAATACTTTGTAAATAAATAAGTAGTTTTCAAAGAAAAACAAATGACTTAACACAAAGATGAATAATTTATGAAGTTGACATTGAATTTCTTAGAGGATATTTTTTTGTTGTAATTTTATCTGTGTTGATCATTTGTATTATCATATCTTATCTTTTATTAGTCAAAAAATCTAAAAGATGATCAAAAGTTGAAGAATTTAAATATTGGAAGATCAATTTTGTGAGTGAGTGGTGAAATTACAAGACTAATGCTGTAATTATGCGCGATAAACAAGCATATAAAACAATCATATAACCTAATTATCCTCGTAAGGCTATCAAACAAGATGTGGTTATGGATTAAGGTCGTACATGGGTTGCTTTCAACACTTCAACATCATCACGACCATTAGACACTTCTCCTATCTTCAAAGAATCTGTTAAACTCACAAGTCACAAGTATGGATACACTCATGTTAATCCAGATTTTTCTCTATTTGCAAGAGGTATAAAGATTAAACCTAGATTCACTTATTTAAAATGTCGAAATCATTTACCGCTTATACAAACAACATATTAATTGGTCAACCCCTTCTTCTTTCATACATTTGTTCTAGTTTGCTAAATAAATTACACAAATCTAATAAAAAGAAAATTGAATATACTATGCTTGACAAAGTCTCCCAAAAGTTGAAATCAAATCATTGTATGTGAGAGAGAAAAATACAATGGACAGTGACTAAGCAAAGGCAACAACAGCGAGACACCTGTGTGGCTCACATGTACATGCTCATCATCATTTCATATACAATAAATAAAAAGGCAATGCCATCAAATGAAACATAGTTGGCCCTCGAATCTGCCAAGTTCATGAACATAGATATATAGTACCACAGCCAGTACAGACAGACACAGATTGACAAGCTATACTCTAATGTATGTGAATGTGGTACAAGTTGGTTGGTAATATCAATCACTAGACTCTAACTCGTGCGATGCACGGATTTATTAGAGTTTCATGTATAGGTATCAAATTGATTATATTATTAGAAACATTTAATGAAATACAATAGTGTTTTAAAAAACTAAATCGATTCATTAACTAACTATATGATG
>Ga0315914_1003952_pt1 | contig 22289 bp, 14 predicted proteins | sample MpolenodulesMG_FD_203920 | JGI IMG/M metagenome (GOLD analysis project Ga0315914, IMG submission 203920) | Medicago polymorpha root nodule microbial communities from Los Angeles, California, United States - elongated nodules | ecosystem: Host-associated > Plants > Roots > Nodule | place: USA...
GAATTATGTCTTTTTTCAAAAAATGGAGTCGATTGCTGATAATTTTGAGTTTGTTGAAGGAGTTTGAGATTTTTAGATAATTAATTTACCAAAAAACTAGACTTAATTTAAAAAAACGCCGCAACATTTCAAAATTTCTAATAAACATGTATTTTTTCCAATTCAACATAATACAACAACGTTTTTCTATGTTTAACTCCCACCAAAAACAAAAAATGAAGGAATTTGAAATAATATAGATTGATAAAAAAAAAATATTGCATGAAAGTAAACGACATCCAAAAACTTAAATTTAATATAACAATTAAACAAATGACATCTAAAAACTAACAAAACAGTTCATCATAATGTTTAGAGTTCTAAGAGCGCCTACAATAGGTTGAACCATCACATTAAGTTAAGAGCAGGTTGAACCATCACATTAAGTTAAGAGCAACTACATAAGTGGGATTGACATTATAACTTCATCCAAATCCTTAAGACATGGATATATTGGTCATCTCACTTATATGTTTTTAAAATCCACTTTTACATCCAATGTTGAACTTTAATTTGCAATTGAAACACTTACATATCCCCTTTAAGAGAGAGACTCTTTGCGTATGTGATGTGTTGACATAGTCAAATATGATCAGACGGATGAACAACATGGTAAAAAATATAGGCTGATGGTGGTTTCACAGAGGAATTTTAGGTTCCTATCTTTCATGAGAAAGGAGAAAATAAATTAGAAAAAGAAAGAATACCAAAAATGAAATTTGAACATGTGACAAATGATAAGGAAAAAAAAAGTAGTGTGTTTTGTCCGTCAAAATATCTAAAATAGAGTGAGTTAGTGGTAATTTTATGGATTAGTTGAAAAAGTAGAGATTTATGAATAATTATTTAACCAAAAAAACGACTCATTTATAAAAAATGTCACATTATTTTAAAATGTCTAATACACATGTACTTTGTCAACTCAACATAACACATGCATTTTTCCATTGTTAGATCCTACCAAAGACTAAACGTGAAAGTTTTTAAAGGTCAGATAGAAAAATTGCATGGAAGCGAACGATATAAAAAAACTTATGGATTTGTGAGTATAGGGAATAGTGAGTTGCGGGTAATTTTATAAATTTGTAGAAGAAGTTTGAAATTACTAGATAATTATGCTACCTAAATATTAGACTCATTATGAAAATCCCACATCAATTTAAAATGTCTAATAAACATGTATTTTGTTGACTTGGCATATCACATCTACATTTTTCAATTGTCAGATCTCACGAAAGACCAAAAGTGAAAAAATTTGAGTTAATAGATGTTGAATAATTATTATTGTTTTGCATAAAAGTGAATGGCAACCAAAACCAAAAATTTAAGATAAAAAATTAAAACAACGATACCTAAAAACTAACAGAATAAATCATCATAATGTTGAGACTTCAGTGAGAGCGTATATTGGGTTGTATCATTACATTATGCATTAAGTATATGAATCATCTCACTTGTATGTTGCTCAACATCTATTACTCCTGCATCCATTGTGCAATTTTAACTTACACTTGACACATTAACATATCTTCATTTTATTGCAAGACTCTTTGTGTGTGTGATCCAACACCAAGAATCACTCCCGCTTTCCCACAATGTTGAACTAGGATATGATACCAAGCATTGGACCTTCTGGGGAGCAAACACTGGCATGATTTAACTCATTAGATAACGAGCAATCACATAAGTGAAAATGATATCATATTTTCATCCAAAATTTTAAAGTTTAAGAATATAAGTTTTTTCACTTAATTGTTGTTCAACCTCCATTCTTTAATCCAATGTTGCACTTTAACTGACACTTGATAAATCACAATATTCTCTTTTAAAAAATGACTAAATTCTAACCGGTGCTTGACACGGGTCCACATACTAGTACTTCAGAATTCAGATACCATGTGCACCTAAAACAAAAGCATAAATATACTAAATATACACTTATATAGTATCGATGAAATTAATTACTTACCATAATCATTTCATCCAATTATATTGAAAGTGTATAGTTGTTCGTCCAAAAATATATATTCGTTTTTTTTGGTAGATAGAAGAAATGACAAAATCATTATAAACTCACACACACAAGTGGAGGTACCGGGGTTCGAACCCCGATCATGGGGTCCGGCTTAACAATTTCGGCATTTTACCAGTTGAGCTAGGACTTCTGGATCCAAAAATATATATTCTATTATTTATGTTGTTTAATTTAACAGTGTCTTAACATAACAATGATCTATATCTATAATAAACTCGTGTGATAACATGGATATATGTCTAATATCTATAGATATCTTCTGAAAACGTTTTGCTATTCTTTATCTTCTTTTACATATATGAACTCTTCTCCTCTTCTTTTCTCATTTTTTCTCTCTTGCTATACATTTCAATTGCCAGGGTGCCTTAGAGTCATTATTCTCACCCAGTTATATTATAAACATTTGGCTATGTACAGTGGCAGAGCCAGAAAATTTATGGAGCTCAAGCAAAAAATTTATCGTAAATTCACATGTGATATAATATATAAACAGTCATAAAACGAAATAAAAGAGGTTCATCATTTTGTTATATGTTGGATATTGACCATGTAATATACGTGAAGTCTGAAAATTGACTCTGTAATCAAATAACATGTACTCCGACCAAGTAATTCGAGATTTTTATTATTTATAACCCTGTAATATACGCGAAGTCCAAAAAAGCAACCAAGATATTGAATTTTTTCATGATTTCTTAGAGGCGAGTTAAGAACGTCAAAATATGGATTTACACAAAAAAAATTATAAATTTTCGACAAACGACAAATTAATTATGAATTTTTAAAGTGTAAAAAACTCAAAAAACAAAACAACGGAAATCTCAACCTATAAATCGAATTTTGAGCTCATTATTTGCAGAGACGTCTATAAAAATACATAAAAAAGGATATGGAAAGTTTCATAGCATTTCGAAGTCATTTAAATTTATTTTGATTTTTCAACCAAAACGTGCAAAATTGAAATTTTGTTCCGCGTAAGCGTATACTCACAAGTCAAATTTAGTTCCCTAATTTTGTATGCATGACTAGAACATGATAAAAACCTTCAAAATGAAATTTGTAGTTTTTAAACGAGATACAAATTAATTATAAATTGTTTAAGAAATTCATAATTATGAGGGAATAAAAATTTATAATTAATTTATCCCTGGTCGAAGAAATTTATTTTTTTGTGTAAAGCTATATTTTAACGTGCTAAACATGTATGAAAAAAACAGTGAAAAAATTCAAACTGTAGGTCACATTTTTAGACTACGCGTATATTATAAGGTGGTCAAAAATAAGAAGAAATTCAAGTTACAATGCTAGAATATATGTTTTGTATTTTACAGGGTCATTTTGCAGACATAATGTGTATTACAAGGTCAATTTGAACAATTAACCCGTTAAAATAAGATAGATGAACCCGTCCATTGTGTGCTAAATAAAATTAGAAGGTAAATGTCTTTTCTGAGACCTATTTGCATGTGAGAATTTTCAGATTTTACCTAAATTTTTCTTTTTGTAAGTGTGTTAATGGGCTTCTGGGTTGGGTCTAATGTGCAAAAATTATCGATCGAGTCCGGACGACTGTCCGGGTTCGCCGGACAGTGAAACCACCCCTGGCTATATACCTAACTACAATTTATAAATTAACTAAATTTTTTGTAATATATATAATTATATATTATTTAAAAGTTTATGATCTTATGAATATTCCCTTAAAAAAAAGATCATATGAAAATTTAGAGTTTAACTACAAACTACTGATATGTTTGGGAATCCAGTTACATATTTTTAGTCTAGGTATTTATTTAGCAACCCTCAAATATTAGTTCGACGACAGAGAGTAAATAATTTATTTTTTTCATTGAATGAAAAGGATTGAACCAACAATGGATTAATTCAAGTGATAAGGGATTTGAAGTCCTTAAATATATGGTCAGAGATTTGATTTCTGGCCCATGCATATGAAAAAATTCGGTTGAAAGAACTAACTGGCTCATGCGCATGAAAAAAATCCGGTTGAAAGAACTCACTTTGTGTGCCCCATAAATTTTCTAAAGGAGATTAATTACTGATATACAACTGTGAAAACTTCGTACTAATATCATGATACTAAAAAAAAGATTGATAAGGTGATTTGATATTTTAGAAATAAACAAAAGGTAGGGGAATAAGGAGATTTAAGTTTTTTTTTCTTTCAAGTATTTTAGTGTCTATAATTCACATTTTAAGGTGAATAAGTAAGGGTGTTCAAAGTTCGAACTCAGACTATACTTCTTACCAACTGAACAATGCTCACGAGGACAGAGATTTAAGTTCTAATCCACCACTAATATTTATAACAATTAATATTGGCAAATAAAATTACACCCAAAAAATTGACAAATAAAACAATCTTCTAGCTATGCGGGGATAGATAGCAACCATAAATCAGCCAAGTAACTGTCAAACAGACAGCAAACAATGGTTAAGAAGTCAATTAAATCTAAATTACTCTTTTTTGGCTTTGACAATGGAGATCCTAGCTCTAGAGCAGATGGCCCTAGAACATTAGTGGCAATGTCACTAGGGTGTTGGCCTTTAGAATATTAGTGTTCTGAACTAACTAAAATAATGATATATTTCTCATAATCATATTAACAAAATTGTTTTATCTGTGCACAAGGGTAGAACTTAAACAAAAAGTTTGGGATGCAAATTTACAAAATAATATAAATTAAAAAGCCAAATTCACTATAATTCACTATAATAGCACTAATAGGGTTACATCTATAAACATTCAAAATAAAAATAAAAAAGACATATCATTGTTTAGCAAACAAATAAATCTGAGAAGCATCACAACAAACAACACAAGGTAACACCACTAATTATTTTTACTTTTATAGATAAGGATGTTGTTTATCTTGCTCTTGGGGTAGAGACTGCAACACTTGATTAATGAAAAAGATCATGAATAATACATGTAAAACTAAAGCTTGTGTTTTCATACTAATTTTTAGGTTCGATTCACCCCGTCAATAAATAAGTATATATTGGGTGCAAATAGTATGAACATTGAATCCCTTTCAGGATACTATTGGTTTCCTTAATGTGATTTGCACAAGCACACTAAACGTATCTTTCGATAATAGTTTACAGAAGAATGTTTCCAACACTTCTCGCATGCATTAAAGAAGAGGAGGATGATTTAGAGTAAGAAAATGGGAGAGAATAAGACTATGAAACTTGCCAAATTCGTGTCCATTTTGATGGTTATAGACTATGTATTTATAACATATGAAACACCACTTCAAATATGAGTAAACAACCTTTCACCGAGAGTTGCAATCATTTGAAATCATAACCTTTGATTCAAGAGATGTATTGGTTCACTTACAGTTATGTAATAACAATGAAACAATACATTTCAATCAAATCTATGAGGAGTTACAACCATTTGAATCCAAAAATGAGGAAAAAAACGCACAAAACGCATGTTTTTAGGGTATAGAAACACATCTGGTGCTTGTACGGGCGCTCAGCTCTAGGACCCAACGTCCACACATACAGAGTCAGCGCCCGAACTTCCTTCTCTAGTGCTTGGCGTTGTGTTCCGACCGTTTTCCTTGTGTTTTGCGTAATGTAGTAGGCCTTGGGTCTTCCAATAAGTTGAAAATGATTCCATTATTTTGAAAATCACCTATAGTGTAAATATATTTAAATCATGCTAAAAAATTAGTTATTACAACATTTAATGTTGTGAATTGGTTCAAAACTTGCTTTATTAATTAAATCTATCAAACATTGGATAATGTATGCTTTGTCAATTAAGCAAAAGATAAAAACACAATTAATTTTTCATGAACTTTAAAATAAATAAAAAATCAATTTGTATATTAAATAAATCTCACATGATTGATTTTATTTCATTCTCATGAATTAAACGCAACTCTTGGAGTCATACATTTCAACCACAAACAACATTATCAACTTAAATCTCATATAATTGATTTTTTTTCTTCTCATTCTCATGAATTAAATGCAACTCTTGGAATCATATATTTCAACCACATACAACATTATCAACTACATGCACGAACCACCAATATAATATCTTACAAAGAATGCATGAATCTTCGAGTCATTCATGTCATGTGATAATGAACATTATAAGTTAGAAATACAAACTTTTTGTAAATTTTAACCCCTATTATATTCATGTATTATGTATCTATTATCTATCAAATAACTGTTATTTTTAGGTAATCAGATAAAAAAATTGCAACATTTATATTATTTTATGGGAAAATTATTATTATATAAGTTACCACTTTGAAATTATAAGAGTAACATCAACAACATTAATTTTTTTTTGTCAAAAAACATTAATTATCTTTTTGGTCTCTCATTTCTTTCTTCATTTATTTTCTTGTATTTTCTTATTAGGATTAAATAAGTTTCTGCTCCCTATAAATATAATAAATTTAGTTTTTAGTTCTCATAAAAAAATTGGCATGTTTTAGTCCATATAAAAAGTTTCAGCATGAAGTTTTAGTCCATGCTAAATTCAAATTTGTTTAGTTGTTCTTAAAGTTTTGAATTTTTGAGTGGCTTTTTTGTCTGACATGTTTAGAACATTATAAAAAATTTCTATAGAAAAAATGAGCTCAAAATATAATTTCTATGTCCAGGTTTTCATTACTTTTATCTTAAGTTTTTTAAAGGTAAAAAATTTATATTCAATCATTTTATGTTAAAAAAATATAATTTTATGTGTAAGGTCATTTTATAATGTTCTAAACATTCCTGCAAATAGTCATTCAAAAAATCAATTTTTTATAAGGAAAAAGTCATTCAAAATTTTAAAAGTTTAATGATAATTAAACAAATTTAAATATAACATGGACTATAAATATAGAGTGGGCTATGGTGATCGTGGATCTCAACGGTCGCAACCACTTAATGTCACGTAACAAACATAAATTAATAACCAATTGAATCTCCCCTACGAAAACTAATTAACTAATTGATTCCATTTATATATTATTTTTGTTGTTTACTCCGTTCGAACCATAATTTCTTGCAAAGTAACGTATATGCTTTAGAAAAATGAATTTTTCTTTTGACAAAATTAACAAGATAAAATTTGTTAATGCTTACAAATTACATAAATATTTTTTATAATATAAATGAAAGTTACATTAATTTAAAAGAATTAAAACAAACATGTATCAATAGCGATGATTTCTCACCAAAAATGTGATAAAACAAAAGACAATTCAAATTTTGGTTGGTGTTAGTATCATAGACAAAACTTGTCCAAAATTCAAATAATTTCTTTTTATACCCAACCAAACTTTCAAACTTCGAGTAACCTATATAACAACAAAGTACCACATAAATATACTATTAAACACACGTTTACATAGTATGGATGAAGTCAATTACTTACCAGCACAAGTAGTGAAATCCCACGATTATAGTAGGATTTGCAGTAGATTGAAATGAGGAACATAATGAATCACTTGGTTTCGAATGACGGTCGGTAATAGCAAAATTGCAAAACAAGTATTCAATAAATATGGAAATCGCATCAAAGCATAATTACTATTTGAAGATCAATGCAATTATTAACGCTCGAAATTTTTGTTGTCATATAACTTCACTCAAATTTTCTTTGTACGAAAAACAAAATTGTATCGATATCCACCAATTTAAATATTGTTATCTTTTTCAACGATGGAGTTAGAGGTCCCCAAACTTAACAAAAAAAACTAATATAATATTTTTCGGTTTTAGTATTTAGTTAAGAACTTTATACGATATTGTATATTGACCTTCATTTAACTCAATATATTGAGCCTTAAACACCCAAGTTTATAGGCTTAATTGCGCTAAGATAATTGCTTTTCTCCTTTTTAAAATTGCTCATTCCCTTAATTCGGCGTGGGTTAACTCACACTCGCTATTTTTGAGTGCGAGTTAACCCACGCTTGCACTTTTAAGATTGGTTCAATCACTTTTTGAGTCGGGTCAATCGATCTTAAAAGTGTCAGCGTGAGTTAACTCATGCTGAAAAATGTCGAGCGTGAGTTAACTCCCGCTGAGATAAGGGAATGAACAATTTTCAAAGGGAGAAGAGCAATTTTCTGCGCTAATCTTTAACAAAAATCTTTAACGCCGAAAACAGAGTAGAGTTTTTCTAAAATTTATAGATGAATCGTAATCTTAACTAGAATTTCAGTTTATGATTCCTTATTGCAATTTTCCTTAGGAATATCGAATCACTACTTATACGCACTCTCAACAACTACCAATGATCCACGTATCACGATTGCATCCTCCTATATTTTCATTTTCGTTGTTTCATATTTTATTTCTGTGCTAGTCGAAGATTGTTTTAGTCTCGTCATTCTTTGACAAACCTTAAGGTATTCAACCTTATATCTTTTAAATTTCTTAGAATTTTAGATATCTATTAATTTTTGAGATATCTTATAATTTTTTTTTAAATATCTTGTATATGTGCATTTGAAATTTATTTTTTCTACACTAAATTATACTTTAAACTTTGTCCTCCTAAGTTAAATTCATGGCTCCGTCCCTGATATTTTCCTATAATATCTCAACAAACTACATAATTTGATCTTTTTTTAAGGGTATCCACTCACATTCATTTTCATGTATTTTTATTTTTAAAATTTTTCATAACTGGTTTTTTGTTTTGTAAATTTGGCATAAATATATGTTAGATATCTTATTAGAACCGAGTTTTCAAAAAAAAAAAAAATCTTGTTAGAAGTATGAATTGAATTATCTTGGTATGAGTCTCCTTTTGAGGATATTTAGTTCTCAATTGTCCACTTTATCATTTATTTTAGTTTTGAATGACACATGTTAGTCGTTAGTTGTTAGATTAATATTTACTTCATTGTCTAGATTTGAGCCAACGCAGGACCTCCAACTGATTTTCGCTAGCTCAAACGAGTTGTTGAGCTAACCAACCCACCAAATGTTTATTATTAATATTAATATTATGAATATTATAACAACATAGACTAAACCATTTAATTATTAAAAAAAAAAAAGACTAGACCCTTTAATGGTCGGTATTCTTGGTCAAACCCTTGGCTTATTTGGGTCATGTTTGTATTCCTATTATAAAATCAAAGGAATATGAAAATGAGAGATTTTATTTTGAAACATAAAAACCACAAAATTCTTAAGAGTTTTTAGTAGCTGTTTGAAGGTAGAATGGTGCACGTTTATACCATGCCCCTTCAGATTGGCTCTTATAGATTATAGGACTGAGATCATTCTTAGTTTTAAGGAAACTGCATATAATTCACTGGATTATGGAAAAACTGTCAACCATAGCATTATTATGTATTGCATTATATGCAAATCCTTTTGGACAGTAGAAGATATTGTGCTGAACAAAAGCTATGTTATATACTGACAATTGTATTATTTTTTTTAATTTCTATGATTAATTTATGTATAATTAGGTATTTGTTCCCTTGTGTGCATTTCAAGTTTTGTGTTAAAGGTTTAAATTTGGTCTCGAACGTTAAAAATATTTTGCAAAATTTAATACTTTTCGTCAAGTCACCGACCCCAATACATAAACAACAATAATCAAACATTATCCCACCAAGCAGAGTCGACTATGAATCAAAAGAGGTCACAATCCTAAAGACATCTCCAAGATTCCTCATTCTTTTCAACCCGCAACCTCTTTAGATAGTAGGTAGGTATTTCCCAAGACTTTCAAAACGAGGTTTCAATCATGTTGAATTTCAAAGCATTATATATGAAGCAAACGCATAGAATTGGAAAATTTTATCAAGAGATAGTAATTTAATTTGATAGAAATCTAAAGCATATTGAGCATAACATTTCTTCAGCCATTCATCAATGTCTACCACTGTATAACTAACAAAAACAAGCCAGCTTTGTCCCAAAACCGAAACTACAAAAATATAGGAAATAGGAACTAGAAAACATAACAAGTTAAAACTCGGATCAAGATCAAGCGTCTGCAATGGTCACCTCAACCTCGACACCAGGTTCGATGGTGATAGAGGTAATCTGCTTAACGACGTCTGGAGAACTGTAAAGGTCAATGACCCTCTTGTGCACACGGAGTTCAAATCTATCCCAAGTGTTGGTACCTGAAACAAGAGGAAGCTCATAAACACAAGCAGTTCATAATGTTCATTCAGAAAGCCTACACATTGAACACAATACTTCAAAAATCAAGTCGGAAGGCTCACTAACACATATTGCTGTTTTATAAGAAACATTAGCAGCATGCAATTCAGGTGGCATGGGAAATTATATTTCCTTGACTTGGAACAAGATCAGAAAACTACACTTTTCAAGATTATGAATTATATCTTGGGCCATGTGAATTCTCACAAACCATCCACACATAAAATCACTTCCACGATAAGTAAAGGAAATATATAACACATTCAAACCACACGCAAAGAAGAGAATAGCCATGAGATAAATAACTACACAGAGCATGAATGAATTCCAATTTCCAACCAATACTAGACTAGAAGCATTCATAAAACAGTCACTTTATAGCACAGACAATTTGCCGAGGAACATTCAGATTCAAGTGCCAAATAGCATATACCATTCCAAAAAAAAAGAGATAAAAAAGACTATGGGCCTGTTTGGATTGGCTTATTTGAGCTTGTCTACTGGCATTAGTTGTGAGACTGTTTGGGAGAACTTTTATAAATAGCTTATGACATTTTAATAAGCTTTTTTTTCTTTTTTTTTTTTTTTGGTAGATAGACGAAATGGCAAAGCCATTATAAACTCACATACAAGTGGAGGTACCGGGGTTCGAACCCCGGTCATGACATCCGGCCTAACAATTTCGGCATTTTGCTAGTTGAGCTAGGACTTGTGGATGACATTTTAATAAGCTTTTTTCAGCATATTTTCATAAGTTCTCCAAGATAGTATATACAAAAACAGTTTAACTTTTATGTTATCATTTACTATAAAAATAGTTTATGTAAACTTATACATGAGCGATTATTAGGATAAGTGCTCGTGCTATAAGCTGCAAATAAGATTTTTATCCAAACAAGCCCTATTTGTTCTATCTACAAACAGTTTAAAAACTGAAAAGACCCATCTTCACACTAATTCTAATAAAAGTTTCATGATAATTGGTATCCATAATATAGAGCACGGCACGATATGGAACACCTTTCCACTCAAATTGAAGAGATAGAAGAGCAATATAATGATAGACTTGCAAAACACAAAAAGAAAAGAGAAGTCTAGGATCATTGAAAAATACAACTAGACAGGACCAGCCTTTTTGCTACTTTTTGAGAAAATTCACATAATCCACCGTTGCAGCTAACTTTATATAAGCAAAAATCATCTCTTGGAACATTTGAATATGCAACTTAACTATATGATTATTATTACACACTCAATTGTAAGCGCCAACAGCCTGTGAATATATCATAAACTATGTGTGTAATTAAGTGTGTCCCTATAAATCATTAAATCCAAATAAACTAAGTAAATTCTTTCAATAGCTCACTAGGATAATTACCATTTTGTAGCCTATTACTACTTTCATTACATTATCACGAATTCGCTCCTATCACTACTTTCGTTCAACACCATGAATTTTCTGAAACCATTTAACCTCCACATAACATGCAATAGAGTAGGACTGAAGGACAACCGGAAAAACACAATTAAAATCAGAAAAGTGCATACAACATGGACATAAAAAGAAGCAGAACACAACAGGAACAAGCTAACCACACAATAAAAACAAATTTTAATTACAGAGCAAAAATAAATAAATGTAATACCTTCACCACAAGGGGTCTTCCTAGTAGTAATGTGAAGAACCTTAGTAGGCATCCTGACAGGTCCCTTGACCCTAAGATGCTTGTCCTTTGCACCACGAACTAAGTCAGCACAAACTAAGAACAACAAAGCAATAAAAATCCAAACATATGCATATTTAGTGATAGCAACAAACATAAAGACATGAACTTAAACAGAGCAAATAATATAAAATACCAACCCTTCTCGAGATTTTGGACGTGCTTGGAGGAGAGAGTGATCCTAATCTTGTGGATCTGCTCCTGAGAATCCTCCAAACCTACCTTTGTTGGCTTTATAGCAGCATAAGTCGCCATTTTTCAGAGTACAACTGAAAAAATTATAAAAAAAAAGTTTTAAGTTTTATCAAACTTATAAACCATAATGTAACATGCAAGTAACATAACATCTAACTTTTGAATGAAATCCCAAAATAAGGGCCCACATGGATTGACTAATTTTTTAGCTTATGAAAAAATAGCTTATACAAACAAATAAGCTTTTATGTTAATTCATAAGTTCTCACTAGCAAAAATTGTATCTTCATAAGCTGTTTTTTCATAAACAGCCTTGACAAGCTTATGACTAATACATAAAAGCTTATTTATTTGCATAAGTTGTTTTGCATACGCTCAAAACTGCTAGTTTTTCATAAACTAGCTTGACAAGCTTATAAATAAAATATAAAAGCTTATTTATTTGCATAAGCTACAAAATAAGCCAATCCAAACAGGCCCTAAAACTATAAATGAGTATTGAAAATTCATGTGCAACCACATGGCGCAAATGAATCGAAATATGAAACTAATGCAAACGATAAAAAAAAAAGATTTTTTTTATTTCAATTCAAGTTGAAGTAGCGTTAAAAAACACTAATCCAGCATCAAACAAAAACGTGTAACACAATTGAAAACAAAAGGGTAATTTTCATTTTTCATCTTCCTATAACACAGATTGTTAATCCAAATGCTATGAATATAGAAATACAGAAAGTGAGAAGAAGAAAAAAGTGAAGATTACAGTGAGATTTATCTTCCGTGGTGGAAATTGACGGCGGTGTTAACGACGCTGCAAGCTGCTAGGGTTTCTTCAATCTTTCTGAACAATGCGAAAAGTAAAAGTGCTGCTTTTTATTGTGTAAACAGAAAAGGGGGTGCGCGTTCGGTAAGTAATCGAAGAGGTGGGGGTGCGACAAGTAAATAATAATTTCATAACACCACTTGGATAAAAATTGAAAATCAATTTCTTAATTAAGGAGTATTAAGGATGGCGTTTGTTTTGTCTTAAAAAAAAATTGTTTTTAAAAAACTTAAAGTTAAAGTTTTTTTTGGATAAAATAAAGTTAAAGTTCATTTCTCATTTGTTTACCATCATAAAATTATATTTTAAAAAATTTGAAACTCTTATACATGAGGATTAAACATCGAAACTTCCATTTCCATTTCGGCATTAATAAGGATTAGACTGTGATAAAATGTTATTTATTAAAAGTGTCAATGAAATAAAATTTAATTTTATTGAAATTTTTATTATTCATAATAGTATATGCGAATATTCTTTACCAAATGATAAAAAAAATAGTATAATATTTTATAAACAATGAAATGATGTTTTTCCATCAAATTTTCAGCTTATCATTTAAGAAATCATAATAAGTACTATAATGGTTATATTGTTGGTTTTCCTGTTCTACAAATATATCAATTGGTCCAATTTCCTTTGTAAATTTGTACTTGTTGGACATATTCCGCTTGTTTATTCTGCATTGATGAATCTTTTTAATGATTGATTCAAATTATTGCCACAATACTCTTTTCAAATAGTAGACTGGGTTGGAAATGATTTAAACCAAACTAAATATATTTATTGGCAACAATGACACTAATTTTATTGAAATTGGTTTGAACTAACGGTATAAATGTAAATTATATTTCAATAATCCCACACTAAAAATGTATTATACGTGCAAAAAACTTGAAAACTTCTGCCTTTTTTCTTTTTGTTTGAACTAAAAATGCTTGATCTAAAAATATAAATGTAAATTATTTTTGCTTCACGAGGTAAATACATAAGCACTTCTCTCTTGCATCTCATCAAGCAGTGGAAGGCATTCGGTAATATGGACAATTTAGTTGTCTTGAAACTAGATGCAATTTGCAGGAAACAAAAATATTTACTTGAAGAAGCCTAAGTTAGAATTTGGAAGTGGATGGACCTACTTGTTTTCAAAGGACATCAATTTTAGGATAATGTAAGCTAGCATGATTTAATTGGTTGATACCTTGTCTCAAATATTGTGGAACATTTCTTCTTCTGATAAAGTATCTATCTGAGAAGTTGGTTTTCTTTGGATGAAATGTAGCTTCTAAAGGAGAAGTCATGTTGGAAGAACTTAAATGGCGTTGTGAGGATGAAGTGGATGCAAGTTTTGAACGAAAAATGAATGAGCTTACTTTTAAAGCTCAGGAACACAGACAGAGAGAAGGTGAGGCACAAGAGGAATTTCAGGATTTCGATAAGGGTGAAACGAATAAGAAAAACTGGTGGAAGCGCTTTGTAAAAATCAGGAAAGATTTGAAGTTTACCGAGATTGTTGTAATAGTAGAATAAGATGCTCTTCAATATTTCAATGTATTTTCCTGTCTGATAAACTGTGAGATTTGAGCATTTTCTGTTGAATCCGAGGGGCATATTTTGTTTGAAAGTCAAACCAGTGTCGATTGTTGGATTGCTGCAGGTTTGATTTCAACCCTTCAACTGTGAATGTCTCGGTGGATGTCTGTCCGCGCGAATCGGAAGCAATTGTTAGTTGAGTGTTGATGGTGATATAGGGAATTTGGCAAAACAGAAATGAGTGGATTTGGAGCCAGAAAAAATTAAATGCAAGTCAGATTCTGAATTGTGTTTTTGCTGCAAGCTGAATGGAAGGAGGTCCGAAACTTGGCTCGAAATGACATAGTTAGAAGTCATAGAAGTGGCAGCGGACAGGTTGCTAACACTGACAGTTCCAATGCAGTGTCAGTGCCAGTTTTTTTCGTGGGCAGGAGCAAACAGGATTTGGTTGCTGCATCCGTGGAAGGGAAGGACAATTTGTTAGATCTCTTACATGCTAGTCATGGTCTGAATTGGAGGTGCATGGAGGAGAAGCAATTGCTTTGTTGACTGCCATGGCCCATGAATTAGGTGCATGAGATGGGACTGTCAATTGTGATGTTCCTAAGTGATTTGCAAGTTCTTATCGATGCTGTTCACGCTAGAGCTGGATGTGCATCGGAGTTTAATGTGATAGTTTACAGCATTAGGTAAATTTTAGTCTCAAATTGCAACTTTGAGGTTAAGTTTATTCTGAGGCAAGCGGATATGGTAGCTCATCTCTAGCTAGAGTGGCCATTTCTTATGCTAGTCGCCAAGTTTATGATTACATTCCTCATTGTATTTACTCGTTGTTGAATAATGAAATGAGTTAAGTTGGGATGTTTCATATCCCTAAAACTGTATCAGCATTATGCCAAATTAAATGAGCATTATTCAAATGCAGACAAATGTATAGACAAAGAGACCTTAGCTTAGTTTTACACAGACCTATCTTATCTCAAATCAAATTGATGCTGCTGAAAGTTATGCTTGAATTTACACATGGTTGGCTGAGTAATTTTGAGAACATGATAATCTGTGTCACAAATAATAAATTAAAAAGAAATATTTGCACAAAGTAAATATAAAATATACGTGAATGAATGTTGTGTTTAAGAGGATTAGTTTTGCCATCCAAAAAGGTTTGGCAGCACAGCTTGTTGCCTGCTTGCCTTCTATTCAAGTGTAAATAATGGTTTATATCAATAATATAAAATATACGTGAATTTATCTCGATTTTGGATGAAGCACATAAAAGTATGGAACTTAAGAGTATTTCACGCACCATGTAAGTTAACTAACACATTTGATCTCAAAACAGCGCAACTCATTGAGATTTTGGATTGCTTTTATAGTAGGTCACCCACTCCATAATCTGTCAAAGCTTTTTAACTTTACAATCGAAGTAACATAGAGCTTGTCACCCACTCTATCAATAAACCGATAGTACGCATGCCTCCATTTTGTTAATGAGAAACAAAGAACTGAAAATCCCCTAGAAACCAACTGCAAATCCAACCCCCATGCCAAGATATAATGACTCTTTTACAGAGTCATCATCTTCATTCTTTGTAGATGGCTATGCAGTTTTAGGATTTTCATCTTCTGTGGTACAGTTTTTAAGAGGAGTTCCGCGTAATTCTGGATTGGCAATTTAGCTCAATGCATTAAAAGTTTGAAGTTGAATCCCCATTGGTATAGTTCCGTTAAAATTGTTGCAAGATAAGTTCAAGTAACCCAAAATGTTTAAGTGAGACATGCTCTGAGGAATTTCACCACAAAACTTGTTATTAGAGAGATCGAGAGACTCCATATTTTCAATGCTTCCAATCGTCTTTGGTATTGTTCCAATAAAATGATTGTGAGATAAGTTCAATGTTTGAACTTGAACAAGACAAAATAATTCCATTGACACTTTTCCAGACAAGCTATTGACTGAAAGGTCAATAGTTCGCCTATCTGGTCGCACTTCATACACATAATCTTGACCCTTTTGAAACAACTCAATTGTTGTATCAGAAGCCAGAAGGCAATGCATCCACATATAAAGTAACCATTTGACTCAAATTCTAGATGCAGTTTGGCATAGATCCTGAGAGATTGTTATGTGCAAGGTCCAAGTGAAACAAATAAGAGAGATTGAACAATTGTGATGGAATAGTCCCTTCGAATTGGTTAGCTCTTAATATGACCACTTCTAAATATTGTGGCATGTTGATTGGTATGGTTCCAGAAAATTTATTTTCTCCCAAATTCATGAATTGCAATTGTTTCTAATCAGTGAGGTGTCCTAGAACTTCACCAGACAACTTATCACTCCGCAAGATAATGTAAGTTAATTTTGACAAGTTCTTCCAACTATGTGGAATTGATCCTGAGAAGGAGTTGTAAGACAAATAAACTATTAAGGCCATTGGTGATATGTTTGGGAGTCCTCCTGTGAAATTATTGTGATCCAACCTTAGAAGGAAACAATTTAGTGTTAGGTTAGATATGTCTTCAGCAATCGAATTGTTTGACAAATTAAGTTCATCAAATATTCTTTATGCAAGGCTCGAGAACTTATTTCTATCTACCAATGAAATTCAAGAGCTTGATAAATAGAGATCTTGTACGAAATCAAAGTTTTCCATAGTGGTTGGCTTGAGATTTTGGAGTTTGCTCCTCTCAAAGTCTCAAGTTCGATTCTCTCCGGTGCCAATTTCAGTGGAGAAGTTCATACAAAACTTTGCTTTGACTTTCCTGCAAGTGGACGATGGAATTGGTCCCCTCGAATTAGTCGATTGTTGGACCGAATACCGAGTTTTCAAAAAAAAAATTACACATTTGTCAAAAAAAAGATTAAAGATATTATAATCCATAATTTATTGAATGATAATCAAGAATAAATGTTTAGAATGAATACGATGGGAAAATGTATGATTTTTTTTTGAAAGATATGAAAAAATATTAATTTCTTATATATAAAAAAAAATTTGTGGTTGGGGTTTTAACCCCGGACTTTGCATATATCATGGATTGTCCTTATATATAAAATTGATAAGTAAATTAATTAATTTTAATCAAATATTCATTTAAAATTTTCTTTATCAATTTATTATTTAAAAATGAATTATCGATTAAGAAAATTGATGTAATTATATAAGAATTTATATTATATTTGCTATATTGTTGATGTCATTGAAAAAGATAAACATGGTTTGTTGGATTTGTTATAATTTGTAATTGACAAACATCTGACCTCTGTAATTTTAATCAGAATCAAATTTCATAAGGAAATATTGTTCATAATTTGCAAACGTTAGAGAAGAAAGACGAGACATGCATGTCTTTCTACTAGTATACAGTATATACTCCCTCCGTCCCATTTTAAATGACCCAATTTGAAAATATGTATTGTTCACATAACATGTTTCGACTTTATTTTTCTACTAATATATAAAGACAAAATATAGCATATAAGATGTTGTTGGATTTGTCTCGACGAATATTTTTAAAATATCAAATTTTTATAATTTTTTCTAATAAATTATTAAGGATATTTAAGTTCAAAATTGTGTATTGACATACGTGATAAAGTCAACTAAGTCACGTATTATGGGACGGAATGAGTATAATATATGTATTAATAATATAATATTATTTGGAAGGAACAAAATCTTATGATTTTTCAAAACAAGGAGTCGTCTTTCTGCTAGGTTGTTGACTGGGTGAAACTTACTCCCTCCGGTCTCAAATATAAGAAAAGATTCTTTTTTTAGGTTCATTGAGTAGTTAATGTATCTGGTCTACATTGTAAAGCAGATACGTTAATTATTCAATAAACCTAAAAAAAGAATATTTTCTTATATTTGAGACCAGATGGAGGGAGAGGGAGTAATCCCTAATAATGGGTTAAGGTGTTTATGTCTAGGTTATCTTTCCATGTCTCGTGGAGTAATCCATCTCTTTGTATTTGTATTGGTTATTCCACCAGCTAATGCCGAGCGTCCGCTTTATCTCTTTTGCAGGGTGTTTATTTTATTTGCACTTTGACTTTTTATTTTGATTCCATGATAGGCACATCTTATGCTTAGTTTGGTCTCATTTGTTTCATCTTTAATATATTACTTTTGGCTTCTTCAAAAATAAACAAATAAATTTATTGAAAAAATGTGTTAAAATAAAATTAGAAATTTTAAAATATAATGAGTAGGCTGTTGATATATTTATGTTACATAAAATATTAGGAATCTATCTTAAAAAAAATTAGTAATTAACTATATCGGTTTTAAAAAAAAAATTAAAAAAAGTATCGAGAATAAATGTGAAAGTGACATCCTTTTAAAAAAACATAAAAGTGAAATGTGCCATAAAAAACCTTACTTTATATATATATATATATATATATATATATATATATATATATATTTATGTGTGTGTATTTATGTATGTGTATAAACACTATTGATTAATATCGCTTAGGATAGAAAAACTACCATTTTGAAATTTTTTAAAAAGTCAATACTATAAATAAACATCAAATTTATCCATCTAATTAAAAAATATTATACTTTTTTATGTCTTAAAAAAGGATCCCAACAATTTATAAGTCATAGCTCAACTTAAAAAAAATGCCAAAATTGATAGGTGGAATATTGTGATTAGAGTTCGAATCTCAACATATATTATGGAATATTCCTATCAACTGAGTTAAACTCACATGAACTTAGCTGCAATCTTTTATATTTAGTATACACTTTATTTTGAATAAACCATAGGAGGTTTGCTAACGGGACATAATTTTATAATTTGCCTTATTAGAAAATGTATTAAATTTGAATCATGTAAGTTTTTCGTTCTTATAAAATTATAAAATTTTATTTTTTCGTCCATATAAAAGAGAGACATGCTTCCGTCCCAACAAAGTTTTTCCTCACGCATATTCAGTCCAAGTTATGTTTCAATTTTTTTTTGGTAGATAGACGAGATGGCAAAGTCATCGTAAACTCACATATACAAAGTGGAGGTACCGGGGTTCGAACCCTAGTCATGACGTCGGCGTTGGTTTCTTTCACGTTCCGGTCGTCCTCTCCATTCAAGGCTTTTGATCTCTGGTTCCTTTCAAATCTGTTGAGATCTGCAGATTTCTTTAGCTTCCGATTCGTCGCCGTCACGCCGGTGGTCTTGGAATTTTTTGTTGTTCCTGTTCGTTTTGTTTGTGGTTGTACTGTGCACTGTTTTTTCTTCTTCTTCATATTGTTTGCTTTGTGGTTTTGCTGTGTTTAGAGATTGGGTGGACAGGTGACTTGGCCTTGTTTTGAGGCGGTTCGGTTTCGTTAACCCGAAAGGGTCTGTTGACGTATTGGACTCATCCCTCGATCTGAGTTCTTATGCGTTGCTTGCTCCAAAGAGCTTTTTTCTTGTTGTTTTTCAGGGAGTTGTTGGCACTTGGATTTTGATACCGTGTTGGCGGTCGATCCATTCGCCATAATTACACTCTAACTGTTCTCAACAATGTTCACTTTTCATTCTTTTTTGTAACCTAGTTTCGTGCCCGTACGCAGGTTCGTTGGATTGCCCCTGTTATTAGTGAATTTTTGTTATGATAGATTCGAGAAGATCCACTTGGACTGTTTTATCACGATGTATTTCCATTTGGGTTTTCCTGGGTCAGGTCCTATGTCCCCAGTCTTTGTATCTTTTCAAAGGAACTTTTTATAATGTTATAAACATGTCTAAAAAAAGATCATTCAAACATACCCATTGAATTATCAACAAAGACTAAAACTATGTGCTAGAAAATATTGTAGGAATTAAAACATGTCACTTTTTTCATGACGACGAAAAAAATAATTTGACCAATTATTTTCTTATAATAATTTATAGTCGCACAAAGTATTAATTTACTCCAAACAGCATTAAATTCATTTAATACATATATTTATTTTTTTCAAGTCAAAAGTATAACCGACCTCTTTAAATATGATCCTATCTCTTCCGTGATTTCTAACAAGAAAGAAGTTTGTGAATCATGGGTCGTAAAAAAATAGCTATTGAATTTGTTGAGAACAGGGATGCAAGGTATGTCACATTTTCTAAGAGAAAGAATGGTCTTTTAAAGAAAGCAGATGAGTTATCAATTCTTTGTAATGCTAGAGTTGGTATAGTTGGATTTACCCCAGCTGGTAACCCATTTTCTTTTGGTTCTCCATCTTTTCAAGTTGTGGTCGATGAGTACCTTCGTGAAACACAAGGTGAATCATCTAGGCAAAATGCCGAGCCTTCAGAAAATGGAAACATCAACGTGCTCGACAAAGAACTTATGGGCGTGACGAAAGAGTTGAAGAAGGTGGAGACAATTGACAAAGGTAAAGGACTTATTGCCTATGATGATCTTGATTTAGATGGACTTAAAAAAGTGAAGGCTTCGTTGGAAGAGCTACATGCGGATATTGATGCAGCATCAGCTTTACTTCTCCTTGCAAAGAAACCTATGTGATCAAAACAGTCAAGTCATCAAGAGGGACCAGTCTTTGGAGCATATAAGCCTCGTTAGTTTGCAATGTAATGTAAGGGAAAATCTAATGTTATGAATAATAATCACCAATAAGGGATTTTAGTTTGTTCAATTTCAGAATTTTATCATGAATAATTTGACTTAGTTTTGCTTAATCTATATTTTGTAATTTATATGAATTTGATTTGAATTCATCAATCTTGAAATCTTTATTACACCAAGCTGCAAATCTTAAGATATTTTACCGACAAGAACAAATGGGCGAATGAGTCGTGTGTGGATCTTATCAAATGTCTTATAAGAATGTAGATATCTTCTAAATTTCAGTGACCATTGTTTTTTTAAACTCGACATCCAACTCAAGGACCGACTAATTCGATTTTTTTAAAACTCGACATCCAACCCAAGGACTGGCTAATTTGGGCGGTCCACTCACATCGTCCCCCCTCGGGGGGAGGTGGATATTTAAAGTCAGGGCAAAACTCGGTATAAACTTGCCCACCAAAATTGAAATTAGGGGGAATCAAACTCGAGACTTTGAGAGGAGGACACCCCAAGATCCTTAGCTAACACCACTAGACCAACCCAATTGGGTTTCTGTTTTGCTTTCTTTGGTGTTATTTTGCAATTGGGGTGAAAGTCCTTGTTTTGAAATAAATGTGGATGTGAAAGTCCTTTTTTTTTTTTTACAAGTTAGCTTATGAAAGTGAAGAAGGCCAAATTGATATACCAGAAGATTTATGCATTCCAGTGTGATAACTTCTCAATAACATTTGTTAATTTGTTTATCCTGATACATTACACAAATTAGAAAATTGAAGCCTCCTTTTGTTTACCTTTGATTTGTATAGAAGAAGAAAAAAAAATTTGCATTGAGGTTTTTGGAGAATGGTTTATCTTCGATATTTTCAATGACATTAAATGTCCAGGCTTACCGAACCATTGCTTGACGCTAAAGGTTGGCGTTTCTATCATAATTTTAATGAATATTGATTAAGCTAGTTATTTATGCAACGATACACGCTTTCAGGTCAACGAACTTTGCAAAATATCATAACAACAACTTTTATAAATAGGAAGAATATACGTCGTAAAATTTTGATTCCCTCATATCATGGATTTCCTTTCGCATTTCAAAGAATACAATACATATATTTCTTTATTTTGTTATGACAATCAACATGAGTGAAGGACATCACTTTCCAAGGTAGGATTGCTAGGTAATGAATTATAGGGGGG
>Ga0315914_1003954_pt1 | contig 22288 bp, 7 predicted proteins | sample MpolenodulesMG_FD_203920 | JGI IMG/M metagenome (GOLD analysis project Ga0315914, IMG submission 203920) | Medicago polymorpha root nodule microbial communities from Los Angeles, California, United States - elongated nodules | ecosystem: Host-associated > Plants > Roots > Nodule | place: USA...
GTAAAATAGTTCTAGAAAGTAAATAAAAACGCATAAAATCTAAATAAAATAAACTCAAATAACCACTTAAAAACACTGATTATTGACTCATCATCGGACACGATTCTTCACCATTTTTTGAGTATCGGGGCTTCAGAGCTTGGATGTGTATACTCTAAGACTACATACAATGGTTTCAACATTCAACACCCTCCTTTTTCACTTTTTACACTCCAGATAATCTTCTCTCTATAATCAACACTCGTTCAACTTTTACTCGCTACAATGGTTTTGTTTAAAAAAATTCAACACCCTACCCCACCACTTTTATTTCATATTTTTATTTTCTTTTATGTTTTTGTGATTATATATTAATAACAATTATCGATTGAAATTAAATTAAAATAATGAGAGTTAAATAATTTTTTTCTTCTAATTTAATAATTTATTTGAACTTTATTTTTTTAATTTTATATTCTTAATTATTTTTTTTTCTTGCAAGTAATAAAGACGAGATATAGGGATAGTTATTATTAAAACAAATAAAATTACTAAAAAACTTAAAATGAAATACAATACACTAAGCACACAACACACCTAAAATGAAATACACATATCATGCCACCAAGAGCCATTTGTGTAGAAAATTCAGGAAATTCATCAAGTCCAACATTCAGAGCATTTTCATTTCACATTGGAGTAGAAGAATAATAAGGGGGTGCTTAAGATGAATAAGACATCATTGATCCATAATATGGACGATAATTTGGATTAGACGACGGAGTGATGAAATTTGAAGAAAATCCATAATTTGGTATATTTTGGAAAACTTGTTGGTTGGAAGATTCATTTTAAAATCTATAGTTGTTGGAATTTGGGTAGTTGAAAGGGTAATTAGTAGAATTTTAGGTGTTAAAAGGGTTATTGTTGGGATCCATTTCACTAAAAAGATATTTAGAGTTACAAACAACAGTTTATTGGAGGCTAAATAGAAAATTAGAGGGAAAATTGTCGTTTTTTTTATGTTCAAATCAAATGAACAAAGTCTCTATTTATAGGCAAAATAAATGATGATTTTTGGTGAAATTTTTTTTACTATAAAATAATTGACCTCAAATAATTAGGATGATATAAAAATCTGAAAATCACAATAACCAATAGGATTTTGCCAAGTATATTAATTGGACCCCACATCCTTCCCACACTTTCTCTTTATTTAACGGTTGAATAAATTCAACCACAACTAATCGACATCCTTTTCAACATGCCATTACATTAATTTAATAGTTGATTTTTTTTTCAACTAGTCCATTGTAAAGGAAAATGATTGGTAGACTACTCATATTTTCATACCATCTATACACCCCTAACTATGAGAGGAGAGAGACAGATGAGAGATGGATGAGAGGGAAGAGAGACAAAGTGTTTGTGGAATCTAGGCCACATGTCACATATTTATGTGGAGGTTTAAGTGTGTAAGTCACCTATGGGTGTGCATGTATCACCACTCGTCGTAAATGGTCTAAGTAGCAACACAAAAAAGTTGTGGGGCAAATAGTATTTTATAGCAGTAATAACCAATTGTTGGTCATAATATCCCACATGTCAAATATTAGCTGCTTCTAGAAGAGTTGTGATATTGTCTCAGGCCCATAGAGTCACTGCTTGTTGAAAGTAAAAATTTGACTTTCTAGATTCATTAAGTAATTGATGTATCTTGTCTAGAATATAAATCAAATACATTATTTATACAATGAATCAAAAAAAAGTCAAATATTTCTTATAAATAGGACCGGAGGAAGTATCTTTTGGAAGGTTGAGCATGTTCCATGTCTATTCCACTCTTTCTTATAAATATAAGATTAGACACTAGATCAGGAGCGAATTCATAAATAATTACTTATAAATTTATCACAAAACACTTGGTACAACGTGTACCTAGTCTGAAATTTAAACAAACAGGTGAAAACTTGGAATCTGATTGAAACGAAAATGAAAAATAAAAGATTATGTTCAACAATAATATATGATAACAAAAAAAAAATCATAAAATGTGAATTAATATAAACTTACGTTAGTGGCATTTAAGGTTACACTTGAGAATCCATGGGTTGGCCATGAACCATGAATATTTTTGGTAGTGTACTGTAGATATGCATTTATAAAATGCATTATATTGTATGAGTAGCCGCATCTTTTTTTTTTAAGAGATGAGTAGTTGCATCTTATAAAATAGGTTAAAGAACATTATTGTATATACTCCTTTCATAAAATACATTACTCCATCTGGTCTCAAATATAAGAAAAGATTCATTTTTTTAGATTCATTGAGTAATTAATGTATCTGATCTATATTGTAAAACATATACATTAATTATTCAATGAATGTAAAAAATGAATTTTTTCTTATATTTGAATCCGGAGGGAGTATATTATAAGAGTAGATGCTTTTTATAAAATGCACTTTTAGATAATATTATTATTGAGTAGTATGGGCGGGGAAGATGATTTATGGTTTTCCATTCTTGAAAACTCAAGAGAGAAGGTAATGTGAAGAGTTGTGTGATCAAAGTGCAGGGCTGTCACAACCATTAGCTAAGAAAAATTCTTGTTTTAGGTCCTAATTTAATTTATATTTTTTTAACTCGTGGGTGCGCGCACATGTGGGCGTATGCGTGCGTGCGCGAGGAGGAGGAGCAACGACACTAATGATGACATAACAACGACATTTTTTAACTTAATGATTTTCACAAAAGTATTAATTTTTTTTAATCACAATTAAAATTAATAAATTTTTTCTAAGATCGACAATGTCTCAACAAAGATTATTTAAGTTGACTGTATAATTTAATTATGATAATTTAATAACTCTTGAAAACACAATAAAAACGATCAGAAATTTCTTCTTCAACAATAAAGAATATCATTTGGGTAAAAATTAAAATAAAGAATGTCATAAATTCCCGAATTTTATACATGTTAAAAACTTTACGTAAAAAACAAGCAAACCAATGTATCATATGGCAAGACACATAATTAATTGGGATGAAAAAGAAAGAAAGAAACAAACTTGTGTAAATCCAAAAAATTAGGAATCATTATTTAGAAGGACTTATTTTTTGACAAATTTTTAAAAGGACTAATCTCCCCCTTTATGATTTCCATGACAAAAAAAAAATGTATTACTTAATGGCTAAGATAGAAAATCAGAACATTGAAGAAGAATTGTTAAAAGAAAATTAATTATGATAAGGTAATAACTTCTGAAAACGCAATGAAAACGATCAGAAATTTCTTCTTCAATAATAAAGGGTGGCATGGAAAATTTTGTCCATTAACAATATTTTAACTTTTAAAAAGTTAAATTTATCACTTTTCACTATTTTTCAAAACAATATTTTTATTTTTATCCTCTTAACCAATACCCTAATGACACTCTTTAACATTTCACTTTTCTTTTTAGTCATTTATAGATACCAACCCTTTTATAAGCTAACTATGGGTTTCTCTAAAAAAAAAAAACTAACTATGAGTTACATGCTCACCAAACTATTTACTCATCGAACATTATTAACTCATCAAACACGAAGTAGTTTGGTTTGGGTAATAAATTATATTTCACAACTAAGAACACATGTACTTAAGCTGCTTGAAAAATTGGTTAATTTACCTAATCCAAAGATGATATTATTATCCTTTCACCTTTGGTAGCATTGTATTTTGAAGCAAATCCACCCATAATTCATATATGTCTGCAAAATAATGATAGTAATGACACACAATACTCTTCATTTGATCTTTCTCTCAAGCCAACAACTTCTGCCGCCATTTCCAAGCCTCTCCACCTTCCCTCCAATCTAAAGAGAACATATCCGAAACAATCACCAATTTGTTATCAGCAAGATAAAAAAAAAACGACTAAATCTGAATTTCAAAAGGCCTCCATCCGACCAAAAAGGAGAGTCTAAGGAAAAATAAACATTAATTTTTTTAGTCATAAAAAAACATAGCTTATTTTAAAATATTTCATGAACGAGGATAGCCTATGATGCTTATTGCTAAATACAACGCTAAGCTCTGCCCTCATTAATTCTGTTTGTGTGCTGGGCTTGATTTATTTACTAGCGAGTAGCGACTTTAATGAGAAAACGAGAAAGCATAGAAAAAAAAAAAATTGCGGTGAGCGTGGATCGAACACGCGACCTTCAGATCTTCAGTCTGACGCTCTCCCAACTGAGCTATCCCCGCGTTTTGATTTGGTTTACTATTTTACATACTTATTCATAAATTAATAAAAAAAACGGATATACCATGCTTTTACCTTTTTGTTGAAAAATATTAAGCAAGTGATTTTTTCGCTAAATATATGTAAAATAGATGAATTCAATTTGAATATTCTTTTTACTGTCAAACAAAATAAAAGTTTTTTGTTATTTTTTATATCATCTTTTCTACTGATTGTAAATTTCTTTATTACTATTACTACAAATGTAACATTGCCATGGAGTGTCCAATTTTGTTAAGTAGTAGTTTTTTTTTTCCTCAAGCCTAATTTACTGGTGGATTAGTACTGAGGCAAACCATTTTTTCAAATAGATGACAAGTACAATAAAATGTCTCATAAGACTTTTTCTTGCGCAAACAACAGGACAATTTCAAAAGTATTTGCTATTTTTTTTTATTTTAAAAAGTATATTAAGGATGAGTCGGATAACCCCATAGTTAATTTTAACCTATCATAACTTGAAATTATCGGCGAAAATAGGTCAGACAAGCAATACTTAGTTTATAAAAATAAAGCTTGAACCTAAATCGAAAAGCGATGGGAACGATGGAACCTGTGAATACCTAAGATTATATTAAATTTCATCTATTATTATCCGTCAAAAACTTTAATTTAAGTTTGATCGGATCTGACTTTTTAAAAATCTTTCCCGGATTATTAGCTTGTTTAAAAATCTATCTTTTATGTTAAAACTTTTAAATAGAACATTTAAATTTTTTCTAAAACGGCTAATAGGCCAACAAATATCATGAATTTTGTGTTAAACTTTATTTGATTACTTTTAGAATATATCGGTTATTTTAAAAAAAAAAATGAGTGAGACTATTTTTTTTATCAAGTAACTTGGTGGTTAAAGCTCACACATTTTAAATGTGGAGAGGTGGGGTGTCTGGGGTTCGAACCCCGACCCATGCATATAATATGCAACATTCCTACCAACTGAGTTAAGCTCACAAAGATTCGAGTGATACTATTGTACTTTTACTAAATGAGATAGGGATAGCCAAACTTGTAAGTAGAGAAGACCATAGTCCGTGTCGACTAGTAATTGCCCACCTAAAATGAATAAAGTTTGATCACAAATTATTATATCAAGTAAATCACTTTGGATATAGTGCCTTAGCATTTTCATCTTTCATATGAGTTGAGTGAGACAAGTAGACATAAAATACAATTTATTATTATGAGTAATGATATTTGAACAACGATTTAATAACAATTTTTGAGATATCTTTCTTTTTTTATCTTTAAAGTAAAAATATAATGTGAATATAAAAGAGAAGGTTGTCCAAAAATTATTTATCACAAAATAGTTGTATAAATATCATTTCTCATCTATTATTCGGTTAATCCGACCTCTTCTTCTCCACGCCATTTAGGGATGTCAATGGGTACCCATGGATACGGATATCATGATACCTGTCCTCGCCCCTTGGATAAATATGATACCCGTGCCCGCCCCGTACCCTCGTGGGTACCCACTATACGGGTATCTGTGAGTATTGAGGTATCCATGGGTACCCATGAATTTTTGAATTTATTTATTTTTTGGTACAAATAATAACCTTTTTAATTACCAAAAAACTTCAACTTTTAAACATCCATACATCATCTATTCAAAATTTCATAAATCATACATAATCCTTAGAAAATTCATGATTCTTACATAATCCATATGATATGTTTTATGATGTGAATGAAGTGGAAATGGTAAACTTAATAAGATGAATTAAAAAAAATTAAATAAAAATATGTTATCAATGAAGAATCTTAGGTGGACGTTAAAATTTAGTTCAATAAGGTAACAACTTTAAGTAATAAGATAAGATGTATAAGGATATTTTAGTAATTTATTTAATTTATTATCGGGTATGGGTACCCATAGGTATGAGTACAATCAAAACCGTGTCCGTATCCATATAATAATGGGTAGTCAAATACTCGTTTATTATACCCGTGAATACCCGTTTAACTACCCGCCCTGTGCTCGTGATGAATTTTATCCACGGGTACCCGTGTGCATGGGTATTTTTGTCACCCCAATGCCATCCACATTTTGTCCTTATAGTTATACTACCGTTTCTGCTAATCTACTAATCTTCTAATCTTCCTAGGGAATACTCCCTAATTTGAAACCGACTAGGTAAGCGCGTGAATGCGCGTGTGGCTAATGTCTAACGCATTTGTTTGCTTTCAGTTGAAAGCAGTTTGTCATTTTCCACAGAAACTTCCATGCCAGTGATGCCACCAATCTCAAAGTGCTTAAATACACATAAACATATACTCACCAATGGTAACTCTCAAACGAGGTGTAAGCATGAGAGGAAACTCAGACATGCGAAGATGTCTATGTGGCAATACATTTCTTCATTTTATTGGTTGTTAAACTTGTGTTCACGTGCATGGTTAAAGTATTTGAACCTGAATATATGTAAGAGAATTTATTTGCCTGCGTAATGTATATTGGCTTGGCTTTATAGCAAAGAGAGTGGAATACGGAGCTATATTCATTGTTCCTTTCTTTAAACACATTTAAGTTTGCTTATGTCATTCTTTTTAATTTCACTTTATTTGACCATGGCTTTAAGTCCACATTTTCCTTATACCCCTGCAACTTTCCTAATATATACTTTTGTTATTTTTACATTCCAATGGCTAGGTTAATGTGCTGGTTTTACTATGTAACTTTCAAATTTCACATCACAACTATTTAGGGCATGTTTAATGATTTCATCGTGATTCCAACAAATTTACGTGACATCAAATATACACTTACTCTATAGTAAATTTTATTTCTTCTGATGAAGATTCTTTAGATTTCTTTTTTTAAATTTCTCATTTGAGTTAAATTACTTTTTATGAACATTTATATGCCCTAGTTTTTTTTAAGAGGAATGTTATTTATTGAGAGATAATTTTACGAAGTGGTCATGAAATGCATTTAGCTAATGGAATTTCTGTCGGCCGAAAGACACGTGCGTAAATGAGTGTAACTTATGAGATAATATTCGATAACTGACTTGTCTGTTGGCCGGAAAACACGGGGTAAATGGATGTGTAGTTTATGCGCCAGTATTTTAGTAACCGATTTATGATATTGTCGTGTCTATTTCTCTCACGACAAGTAGCAATAACCTTTATTTAACGTATAATCTATCAGCCAAAAGAATTCTAAATTTGAATACAAATCTCACCGAGGTCCAATTAGTACGCGACAATCTCCACCGACTTTTAATTATCCTATCTTATGAAACACGCGAAAATGAATACTTTTAAGTAGGGTTTTCATATGAAAGTAAAGTGTGATCTCTTGCTATTTAAACTCATCATATTTAAACATCTCAAGTATTTATCTTTTCTTTTAAATGGTGACGGATACACTTTACCCTCTTATGTGAAAATTGTATGTGGGAGGACCCATTCCCTTATGAAACATATTGATCAATAATTGATAGTTTATTATGAATTTTAAGAAAAAAAATAGCAATGTATATATTAATAATGGTGATTTTTTTTGGTATCAACCAGACATCCTAATATTTTTACAGTTAATATAATTTATTTTTGGTTTAACCGGACTTTTAACCCTTCAAAAATATTGTGATTGTACATCAATTTGGGCTCTTACGTTTTCCCCTTTGTGAGTAAAAGAGTTTAATAAATGGTAAAGTTAAAAGAAAAAACTACATCAAATTCCTTGATGTTCATTTTATATATAAGATTATGGTAATTTTACTGTTGATGTTCTTGTCAACTGTATTTCTTAATGATAAATATGCGATGATTCGTTTCCTTAAGAGACAAAGAATGTCTAGAAAAGACCCAAAGAATGTCTAAAGAAAATGATATCTCAAAGACTTCTGCCCCATTCACCTTTTTAACCTTTCATTTTCACCAATCATGAAGGCATTTTTGAACATTTTTTTCCTTCAGAGTTTCAGTGTCAGGAATTTTCCATTTATCCATCGAAACTCTTTAGGACTAAATTGACCCTTTGGGGCACAAAAAAGCTGCACTAAACGACAAGCATTTTCTGCACAACGTTACTTAGTATTTATTCTCTTTTGTTTCTTCATAAGACCACCTTCACCACTCGATCCCTCCCCTTCTCAATAAAAACAAAGAAAATAAAATGCATTAAGCATATATAAATTCAATGAAGGGTAGTGAAACTGAAATCTCTCTCAAACCATCCCAAACTAATCGAACTATGTCTTCATCTTCTTCTTCTTCTCCTACTAGCGGAGTTGTGGATACTAACCCTTCACAACCCTCTGATGTGCGAACTTTTCACCGCCGTTTAGATTCTCATCAGACTCCAGAGATGAGTCTAAAAGCACCTGTGGTGAGACCTTATGTTCGATCAAAGTTGCCTCGGCTTCGTTGGACTCCAGATCTTCACCGTTGCTTTGTGCATGCAGTTCAAAGGCTTGGAGGAGAAGAAAGTAAGCTACCCTAGTTCTTTTATTCAATATTATATACTTAGATCCTATTTTTTAATTTAAATTTCTCTCCATATATAATAATCACAAGTGATTGATCATGTCTTAAAAAAATCTTGACTTTCATTTGCCATCTACTATTAAAAAAATCATTCCTTTGTTGTTAATTTGACTTGAAAACATTATTTTTGGTTTTAATAATTTATATGTATGCTTGTATTACAGGGGCTACACCAAAGTTAGTTTTACAATTCATGAATATCAAGGGGCTTACTATATCTCATGTCAAAAGCCACCTTCAGGTACTATTTTTCTTCGTATAAATGATTAACCACTAAAAATGATTGATTAATAAAAATACCATCCTTTTCACCTCTTGCTAGCTAATTACCTTCTTTATGTTCGTTTTTTTAAATAAATAAAAATAATAATTTTGTACAAAAAAAAAAACTCCTAAAATTTTGAAATTTCAATGTTTTGCAGATGTACAGGAGCATGAAACAAGAGCAGATGATTGAAGGTATTACTAATATTAATTGTGCTATAGTACTGTTTAATTAAATGCATGTTATCATGTCACGGAAACACATGTATGCATCTTTGTAAATGGAAGAAATAGGTTGATGAAGAATACATTAGACATATTGTTTGGTACAATAGAGGAAATTAGATCTGTGAATACATCTATATTTAGTGACATATTATGCGAAGAAAATAATGGAACAAAACAAGAAATAAGTGTACGTAAGCATAACTGGTTGATTCTTTATTCCGTGACCAAGATAGAGAAAAGTAACGTCAAATATTCTTTCAGATTTTGTTCCTAGAAAAATACATCATTTTGTGTTGGACTGCTACTCTACTTTCGTCATATCAGAGTTGTCTCACACTGAAATTTTTCCCCAAAGAAATTATAAATCTCAATAAACGTGGTAGAAGTAGAACTTTTTTATTATTATTTTTTTGGTCAAGAGAACTTTTTTATTATATTAAGAGAAATATTAACGAATGTCCTTAAACACTTCTTAAAAACTTCAGACGATAATTTTTTTTATAAAAGTTTGTGTATTTGTTGTATTGGGAATTAAAATGTTTGACTTTATTAAAGAATAATTACTCCCTCCAATCTTAAAATGTTTGCAAAATATCTAAACAGTGAAATTTGATAATCCAAAAAAAAAAATAGTGAAATTTGATAGAATGTTTGTATAAAACTATCTTACACTACAAGTATTTACAAATTAAATTTTACATATGTAAATTATGATAGTTCTTGAAACACTTTTTTGAATATGTTCCTGAAACAATTTTTGGCGACTGAATCCTATTCCTTATTTATTGGTTATCATGTAGATTATTTCTCTTTTTGTTGTGGTTGTAATTATACTTTTATCAAGTTTGATCCGATACACCTTGAGCTGGTAGGACTTGCTTTGGTTGTTTTTTTGTTGTGACCGGTGTTTGAACCCCGGACCTTGCATATATTATGCATTGTCCATTAACAACTGAGCTATATTCACGAGGACTGCTTTTGTTGTTTAATATATTTCTTTTTTGTTTGTTAAAAATATATACATAGAGTGCTTGAAACATCTTTACAAATATCTTCAATGTTCCTTAAAAAAAAAAAAAACAAATATCTACAATGTAATATGTGATTCAATGGATGTAAAATAATTAAATGATAGTCTAACACTGCATGCATACAAATTAAATTCATAATTTATCTTACAACATCAGAATTGTAATAGAATAATTTGATATAAATTTACATATCTATCAGCTGCAAAGAGAAGGGACATGGCAGCTGATTTATCAGTTTCAGCAATCTCCTCAGCCCTTGTTCCAAGCTACCAACTGAGTTATGGCCAAAGAATGTAATTCTCCAAACTTTCTTTTTTTTATTGTTCTTCTCTCTTTTTATTGACGGTGCTTATAATTCTTTGAACTTTATATTTTGCATTATAATTTCAGAATATTTTCATGCTCTTCTCTTCTTTACAATGCATATAATTTTACAATTTCTCTCTTAATTATTCCAGGGGTGCTTATTGGCCAGAGTCTTTCAATGGAACTCAAGGTAATCAATCAATTGTGATCTGTAATGGGGATGAGCAGAAGATGCACACTTACATCCTCTTTGATGGCATTCTCAGAGGCCAGACTGTTCAAGTACGTAAATCATTCCTCTCAATTAGTCTCTCCTTTCTACATACTAATACTATATGCTGGGATAATTTTTTTTTTTTTTTAAGGAGTTTGTTTTTGTCTGACCTATTTAAAAGTCCGACTTGATCTGAAAATCTGTTTACGTGCCTATTTCTTATTAAAGTCATTAAATAGTCTATTTTATTTACTTCTAAATAAGCACAATATGCCTTAAAGTCTATTTCACTAAAGCCTACCTATTACTATAAGACCTAATTTACTTTAAGGCCTTAAAACCTTTTTAAATAGTCCTTTATTTGAGTTGTTAGTTGATTTGTATGTTTAATATAGATTATGTTTTGATAAAAATGAAAATAAGTTTTAATAATATGCATAAATTTGTTGACATGTCAGGCTTCATAGACATTTTTAATAGTTTAAGCCTGACCTATTTATTTAAATAGACTTTTTCAAAGTATAAATCTTGTCTTTTTAATTAACAGACCAGGCCGTAGGCCCTCATAGGCCGACCTGACCTATTCCTCCTAACCAACATTCAATCATTTAATAACAATGCATTTAAATATTTTGAAGATAATTTAAATTTTGATTTGATCTTGTCTTTGGAGGACAATTTTTTTTCTTTCTATTTTTGAATTTGTTATTTGATTATTTATTTATTTTTTTACAATGTGTTTTGTGTTAGTTTTTTGGTTACTGTGTTGTGTTACTTTGGTGTTGAATGTGTGACATCAAAATATTTCTATAATATTCTTTTCAACAATGATATTTGTACTCTTCATAATTTAAAACATTAACATATAATTTAATTTCTATCTTTCTTCCTACAACATAACCAATCTATCATATCACTCTCTCTTTCTCTCAATCTCTCTCAATGTATATACACATATATGGAGTGTCTTTCAAACATTTTCCTATTCTCCATATCCACTCCAAATCAACTCACCCACCTTATAAGCAATGAAAGAACTACTATGTATCATTGTTCATCCACCTTATCTTTTAAGATATTTTCTCTTATTTGGTCCAATAAAATATATTTTCCCTTATTGATTGAAATTTATTTCAAATTGATTGCACTAAATTATATTGACCTTGCATTCATTTGATGGGGTCAATTGATTGAATGTGTATAAGAAATGCTACAAATCAATAATATTCATTCCGTTTTGCTTCTCAGGGGACCAAAAGCGACCAACAAAGATTCGAAGATATAATCAGGAGAGGAGAGAGAGTGAATGAAGACACAGTGCTGTCCCTACCAACAAGCTCAGGAGGCCCAGACACAAATGATGTCTCTCTTGATCTCAAACTCAACTGAAATCATGCTTCATGCACAAAATAAAAAAAACAAGTCTAAGTTTAATCCCTTTTTTATATCTATATCTCGATGGGAGAACTTGTAATAGCAATGTTGGTTTTGTTAAGTTATCATAAGAACATAATATATGCATGCATGTGGGTCATAGTATATGATGAATTATAGTTTATAATGACATTGTAGTTCAATGTGACTTGATTATATCCAAATTAGAAATATGACCGTAATTGTATGATTTTGTTTGCAATTTGGGATGTTGTTGAGCGTGACTGCATGGTTTATCAAATTGTTCTGTTTCGATCCTTTGCTGATTTATATAGCATCCACTTGTTTTGAAATTTACTACGTTTTTGGTACTATCCTATCTTAAAACTATTTTGTACAAAATTTGAGAAAACTCATTTTTTTTAGAAAGAAAGTTGAGAAAAATCATTTTTATTTATATAGGGACTACCTTTTAAATGGATTGACTTCATAAATCGAACATGGTTTGTACAATATAAAAATTTACACATTTTTTTAGAGGATAAAAATCTATATTTTATTATGTACTAATTTTTTCGGAATGTATTTCTTAAAATTTTGGGATGGTTAGATGTTTTTATTTTGCCTTTTTTTTTGGTGAAGTGTTGTATTTGAACTTTTTTGCTCTTCCTTGGCACACTTTATGCTGAGAGGAACATCTTTTGTCGTTTAATATAAGTTCTATTTGGCTTGTTAAAAAAAATGGACTGATATTATTCTCTCCATAAGTAGGTAATTTTAAATTTATTTATTTATTTATTTTTTTTGAGGAATTTTTTTATTGAAATTTATATATGTAACATCCCTAATTTTCATAAGCTATATTTTCATGTATCTCTATGTATATATGTCCGTTTTAAAATCACTAATTGTTATTTTAAGTAATTATAGGAGTACATGTGTACTAGTAAATATTGTGATATTTTTAGGTCCTAGTTTAATGATAAATGTGTATATTTATATTTTTATTTACTCCTAGCCATTGTCTCACTTTAACTAGTTATTTTTATAGATAGTTATATTAATGCATCAGTAAGTGACGAGTTTTCCTTACATGCTTGCTATGAAGTGATGATTGTATACACATTTACTTGATTTAGTGATTACATTAAGTATTGATATCATAATTATTTAATTTGCTATTTTATCTATCCTCTAAAAATAATAGTATTTTCATGTGACTATTTTGGAGAATAATATTTTATTATAATTGAATAAAATAAAGAGAAGAAAAGAAATTAGGTATGAATGTGCTTAGATTAGCTAGGTATTTCGATAAGAAAACAAAAGAAAAAAAATAGTGGTATGTGCTATATGACCTAGGTCCCGTTTGGTTTGAGTTTATGAAAAATAGCTTATGTAAATAAATAAGCTTTTATTTTAATTTATAAACTTTCACTAACGAAAATTGTATCTTCATAAACGGGTTTTTCATAAACTACCTTAAAAACTTATAAATAATACATAAATACTTATTTATTTGCATAAGCTGTTTTATATAAGCTTTAAAATAAGATAATCCAAACGGGCCCTTAGTCTTAAAGACTAAATCAACATCTCTCATCTCTCCCACTTACATTAAGATTGTTCCTTTGCTCATGTGGGAACCGCTACGTGGCTTAAAGTTTGGCTAGGGAGAAAAGCGACCAAGGTAAGAGTACTTCCCCATGCTTATCATAACTGTAACTAATGGTTAGGTATTATAATTTAAAGAGTATGATTCATCATTTATAATTGTTTTTGAAGGGAAATAAAATTAAAATAGAAACTTGAATGATAATATTTAACCTTTTATAAAAGTGATTATCTTTAATATGTTTTATATGATATTTATGTATGAAGTTGTGATGTGCAATGATTTATGTGAAGATAATTGTGATTGTATTATGTCTTATATGTGTTGTGATGTTTAAAAAATAAATGCTTGATATCTGATAAATTAAAGAAAGAAAGAAAATAGAGAAGAAAGAAAGGAAATAGAGGAAATGTGAGTTTTATGAAAAGATTGGTTTCATGGATGCATGTGGATTATTTATATTCGCTTGTGTTTGCCTAAGTGGTGGGATTGCATTTCTGTTTTTATCAGCATGATATGACATATATATTGCATGGATACATCAGTGGCGGATAAAAATAATTTATGTTTGCCTGTGTGGCGGTTAAATAACTCTGTTTGCCAGTGTGGCAGTTAAAATAATCATGTTTGCCTGTGTGGCGGTTAAATATGATGTGTGTCTTAGTGGCGGGTCATATCCGGATCATTTAGTTTTAGGAGCATGCATAACATTGCATAAGAACCTAAATAAAAATAATGAAAGAATGATGACTTTTGAGTAATTCTTTTCTTTTTGGCAGCTTATGTCTTGTACAATTTTTTTTATAATATTGTACGGTATGCTTGGTTTGATTTGTATGGTTTATGGAAGCTGACCCCTTACACCAACATTTTAGGTATCAAAGAAGAGATGGTGTATGTTTTGGTGTTTGCTTGAAGCGCATACGGGGGCTGAAATGAGGTTTTTTTATTGAATTGTAAATTTAAAAATAATTTGAAGGATATTTATTTTAAGAATTTTAATTAAATTATGTTATGAAGTTTTGCTAATAATTTAGCATTGATGATAAAAATAAAATAGCAGTGTTTTTCAAAAAAAGTGAAAATGAATTAGGCGTAACGTCTTGAACCAAAATCTGGAGCGTTACAATATACCGTATATCTGGTAATGTAATTGTTAATGGAAATGATTCTCGAGATATTTTATAGTTTAGATGCTATGGTATATTATAAAATCAAATTCAATTTTTTTTGCTTTGAATCATTTTTCATTATTTCGATTTAATATGATTCTCGAGACATTTTTTTAGTCCAAAAAAGAAAAAATGATTCTCAAGAGACTTTATTTTTTTTCTTTGAGAGGATCAAAATCTATATTTTATTATGTACAAATTTTTCAGAATGTATTTTTTAAAATTTTAAATTGATATTATACTCTCCATAAGGAGATAATTTTAAATTTATTGAAATTTATATACCAGATATTTGGTAATGTAATTATTTGATTGTGGAGATATTTTATATTCTAGATGTTATGGTATATGATAAAATCAAATTCAATATTTTTTGCTTTGACTCATTTTTCATTATTTTGATTTAATATTCTCGAGAGACTTTTTTAGTCCAAAAAAGAAAAAATGATTCTCTAGAGATTTTATATTTTAGAAGTTATGGTATATAATAAAATCAAAATCAAATTTAATGTTTTAAATCATTTTTCATTATTTCCATTTAATGCAAAGAGAAATGCTACTGACACACCTTCTAACACACACTTCCTTTGATTGGTCACAATGACTAGACTAGACACCTTTGAAAAATAAAAAATGTAGTACTAGACTATAATATAATAATAATACACCATCCAAGTAAAAATACATTTTTAAAGTTCATTTAATAAATGATGTATGTAGTTTCTATAATAAACCACCTATATCTTTAAATGAACTTACAAGATAGATTTTTACTTATAATAATGACCGAAAATAATGACCGAAAGGTGCAGTAAATATAATAGCAGTATTTTCATTACCATTTTATGCAACTTATTTAGAAACTAGACTAGACTATATAATTTTGATGTTTTTCTTTTAGAGTTTTGAAAAAAAAAAACTCTTAAAGAACAAACAAAGTTTAATACTTACTCTTGTAATAAAACATATCAAAATATGTTTTCACTTAATTTCACAAAAGACTAGACAATACCATTCTTTGGAGTCAAAAAGAAAATCTTAATTTCTATTTCTTCATTAAATGACACATAATATTGACCCTCACTTTAGAAGAAGATGACCCTGTACATCAGTATATATAGAGTGCAACAAAGAAATGCAAATCAAAGTAACAAACCACGTTGTTACTAGTACAACTGAAACAATGGGGACATTGTCTTTTCTCTTAACAACCTTAACAATTTTCATGTTTATTTCAACAACAACATCACAATCATCCATTCAAAATTTTCTCAATTGTTTTTCTCAAACTTCAAATTCCCCTATCTCTGAAGTCATTTACACACCAAACAACACCTCATTCTCAACCATCCTAAACATGAAAATACATAACAAGAGATTTGAAACAAAAACAACACTAAAACCTTCGGCAATTATAACTGCAAAAGATGCTTCTCATGTCCAAGCAACAATTAAATGTGCCAAAAGCAACAATTTTCAGATAAGAATTCGAAGTGGCGGCCACGACTACGAAGGCTTCTCTTACGTATCAGACGTATCTTTTGTTATAATTGACCTGCTTCACCTCAATTCAGTTGATCTCAATTTACAAGATGAAACTGCATGGGTTGAATCCGGTGCAACAATCGGTAAGATTTATTATACCATTGCAAAGAAAAATAATTCTCTTGCTTTCCCGTCCGGGGTCTGTTCTACACTAGGTGTTGGTGGTCATTTTTCGGGTGGTGGGTATGGAAATTTGATGAGAAAATTTGGTCTTTCGGTTAATAATATCATTGATGCAAAAATTGTTGATGTCAATGGTAATATTCTTGATAGAAAATCAATGGGAGAAGATCTGTTTTGGGCTATTAGGGGTGGTGGTGGTGCTAGTTTTGGTGTTATTCTTTCATGGAAACTTAAATTGGTTCAAATAACTCCACAAGTTACTGTTTTCAATGTAAAAAGAAATGCAGATGAAGGTGCAGCTGATGTTGTTTACAAATGGCAATCCGTTGCACCAAAATTTCATAAAGATATTTTTATTAGAGTGCAACATAATGTTGTTAAAATTAATGGTAAAAAGATAGTGCAAGTTAGTTTCATTGGTCAATTTTTGGGTACAACTGAAAGGCTTATAACTTTGGTGAGTGAGAGTTTCCCTGAATTGGCTTTGAAGAAAAGTGATTGCTTTTTAATGCCTTGGGTTAATTCCACTCTTTTTTGGTATGACAAGCCAATTGGTACTCCTCTTGAAGCATTGTTGGATGAACCAAAAGATCCTCATCCAATTTATCTCAAAGGTGGATCAGATTATGTAAAGAAACCTATTCCAAAAGAAGCTATAGAATCTATATGGAAATCGATGATTGAAGGCGAGACTTTGTTTATGCAATGGAATCCTTATGGCGGAAGGATGGAAGATATATTGCCATCAGAAACACCGTTTCCCCATAGAGCAGGAAACTTGTTCTTGATTCAATATCTTAATATTTGGATTGAAGAATCTCCTGAAGCTATTGAACGTCATGTGAATTTTTCAAGGTCGTTTCATGAATTTATGACACCCTATGTTTCAAATTCTCTGAGGGAGGCTTTCCTCAATTATAGGGATGTAGATATTGGTGCCAATCGTCCAAGTAATGTAACAAAAATCGATATTGCTAAAGCTTATGGAAGTAAGCTTTTTAAAGGAAACTTTGAAAGATTAGTTAGTGTGAAAGCCAAAGTTGATCCTGAGAATTTTTTCAGATATGAACAAAGCATACCAGCTACCAGGTCATATGAAAGTCAAATTTAGTGTCAATTCCTAACAAAGAAATGGAATAATAAAAATTCTTATTAAATTGCATACACCATTTTATTTTCTTTATTTCAGTTAATTATATATTAAAGGGAGCATGTGAGATATAAATAAAAATAAATGGATAAACATATCAAAGAACACATTCATCGTAACCAAAAAAAAAAGAGAACACATTTATCCTACTATGATTTAGAAATATGACTAATTGCATAATGCACAAGTGATATAAGTGTTGTATCATGTATAAGTTTACTTTATCATTAAATTTTTGTTTGAATTGATGGAACATAACTGAGGGAAATAGAATGAAAGGGAGTGGAACGAAAAAAGCGGAATGAAAGAGAAACTTCATTTCAGCGTTTGAATATTTTATGAGGGAACCGAGTGAATTTCCCGTTCCATTGTTTTGAAAAGTACACGTAATGTAATGGATTATATCTTTTTTATAACATATTTTCCCTTATGTAAAAAACACCAGTACATGGAAATAAAACATTTATCTTTCTTTTTTTTTTATTAGAAAAAAAATATTTATCTTTTATGAAACCAACATTATAATGTATTTAATAAAACGTACTAAATATTGATTAATTAATATCCTTTATAATGAAATAGTGATAATTGAATAAAGTTATTGTGATGCCTTCATGTAAGAAAAAGTAATACTTGAGTAAGCATCATGAGCATACATTTATCTTAATAAACTTTACGTCTTAGAACATGTTGCTTTATCAAGGATATTAGACCATCCATAATGATGTGTGCTTCACTTATTTAACACCGCATTAAAAAGGCATCCAAATTGTGGAGTATAGTGTATGGGTGTCTATGGAGAAGAGTGACTATGGAATATCTCTCTCTCTCTCTCTCTTCATTTATAACAGATCCATTTAATAAATCTTAATAAAATAAATAAATGATATATAATTATTTGCTGAATCTATTTAATAATTTCTTTTTAGGTGTTTAGTTGGAGAAAATTGATGCTTATTAAGTATTATCGTAAAATAAGTGAGTGGACATAAAAGATTCATTTAAGCACTCAAATTGTGGTGCTTTGTTGTGGATGGTCTTAGGAATGTCTGAATTCACGATAAAGTCCCTCAATGAATGTGATTTGTAACATTAAAGAGAGGATATGTAACGAGCACTCATTGACTTGCGATTCTTCCTCATTTTTTGGTAAGTAGTTTAGTGTTTGAGGCTCACACGTTTTAAATGTGAAGAAGTGGAGAGTTCGGAGTCGTTCTTCCTCTACTTATATTACTCATGCCTTTGAAACTCTTCAAAAGAGGAGAAACGGCAATATCCAGGACCATACCTTGTATATAGTGTGATCGTCAATTACAATTTTTTCATTTCAAAATGGGTTATCTTGATATCCTCTCAAATTAGTTAAATATATAATTAATTATCCAATTAGAAATCTAATTAATCTTATTACTTAATTTGATCACTAATCAATTAAGACTCATGATTGATAAATAACTAATATAATTAAATAAATATATATGTCAACATAATAATATTGAAATATAATATTTAATAAAACAGTCAAACAATCTCCCACTTGGGAAACATATCTTGATAATTATATCATAATTCTTTAAGCGTGCAACTGTAATGAGAACATCACAGTTGTTTGCACTCACGTATAACACGACTAAGGGTCCATTTGGATTGACTTATGACAAATATCTTATGTAAATAATTAAAAAATTATGCTAATTATAAATTCTCTCTAACGAAAAATGTATCTTCATAAGTTGTTTTTTTTGTGCATGAACTACCTTGACAAGCTTATGAACAATACATAAAACTTATTTATTTGCATAAACTCAAAAGTAAGTCAATTCAAATGGGGCATAGACCCCGACAACCATCACATGAATGCAGTGGATACATAAATCGGTATGAATGCGTCATTTGAAAGTTACATGTGATGTGATATGTAAATCATTCATATTTCTAATTGGTCCAACTTAAGTCTTTAATGAGATCAAACTAAAGTTCCTAAAGAGAAAATTCAACATTCGCACACACTATACGCTAATAGGTTACAACAAAAATAACCTCATAAACTTTGTTTATGTAGAAAATCATAACAAAATTATTTGTATTAGTATATAAAAAAAATAACATAATGAAAGAGATACATCCATTAATCTAAAACAGTCATAGTGACAACAATTATATGAAACATCTTATGAGTTAAATCTTTGATTAGAGGATCATATAGCATAAAGTCCATCTCTATTATATGTTATATTCTTCAACAAAAGTATCATATTTGGTTGCTAAAGCACTATCCGGTTGATTTATGCCCCAATATAATTAACTTAAATGGTATTTTAATACCTCTTACTATATACAATCAAGTGAGATGAACCAATTAATAAGTTAGGGTGTCCACTTTTTTTGTAAACATCCCAAAACCAGAGTTAAAAATACTCATGAGCTCGAAATGATCAGATGTATGTTTTGTGAGTATAAGCTCTATTGTTCTCTTTAACTCTTTAATAATAAATATGATTGCACATATCAACAATTCAAACTTGAATTGGTTAAGTATATGCCAAATAATTTTATTGTATATCTATTTCTAAATGCGTATAAATAAGACCATACATAAGACTCCCATCGCCGAGACATATAGAAAAAAATACATAATTTATAAATTTTCATATTTTATTTTGGACAAAATTTGAGACTAAAATAGTCTCCCTTTAGTGGTTAAGGTATCTCCTAGTTTAGCTGCCTTCCATTTTGCTTTTACTCATAACTTTGTTGATATATCTCATTTTTTATATCCCAAAGATAATCTGAGAATAATCTCGAAGTATCCAAATCCTAATTTAAAAGAGGCATCCCAAAATAATCTCTAATTTTTGTTAAAGATTTCTTGATTTGGTGTAGCATGCATATATCACCGTTGACAAAGTAAAATAAAATTGATACTTTGAACTAGGAGTATAAGCATACTCACACTGACCATATAAAACCTACAACTCTCCATAATATTCATCTCAAAACCAAATCAGAATATTACCTTATGAGACTTTTTGATATCACTAATGTGACAAATTCTTTAACTCACAAATGAATTCTATAACTTTGCAAACCATCTATATTTTTTTGGTATATTTACACAAAGTTTTATTCAATTGCACCATATTATTTCATTAATGTCTTCATTAAGAAGTATTTTTTTGACATCCATCTTATGCAGCTCCAAAATTATAACAACAACATGTGTCATGACTGATATTTTATAGTCTTTCATTCATAATGAATATAAATTATCTTTTTCAATCAATCCTTTATGATACCTAATTAATGCTCCAATTCTCGATGATATAGAATTTGATCTTCATGAATTAATTTTTTAACTTGATTGAGAGGAAGAATCTTAATGTCCTCACGATCATCCAAATTTACTATATTAATAACAGCTATATAAATTACTCCCTCCATCCCTTTTTATAAGAGTAATTTACAAAAAACACGGGTATTAATGTTACAGTAATAAAGTTGTCTCAAATGTGTGTGACTATTACTAGATTAATAAGGGGTATATTTAATGTTAACTTTTCATATATCAAGACAAATTGGTAGTATTAATAAGGGGTATATTTGAAAAAAGAGTAATCAATGCATCTAGAAATTTGTATATGATCTTATAGTTAGGGACACATTTTTTTTAAACTACTCTTATAAAAAGGGACGGAGGGAGTAGTTTAAAACTAATTATTCCTCCCTCAATTTTGTTCTTTGACTATATCTCTTACCCAAACTCAATGACCTCAAAGAACTTTGCGTATCCTATCTCAAAAGGTGGCATTTAGCCTAGAAAAGGAGAGTTATTTTCCATCATGGGAAAGATTTTCTTAACCATTAGATTAAGTAAGGAACACAATTTTATCATAATCTCTCACCACTAGATTTTTGTCATAGTGCCTACAATCAAAGAAACAACTACCGTTAGATTTATCAGATGTTCAATGTGATGCCACATGTATTTTTTTTATTTTTATTTTTTATAACAATACTTCCTCTTCTCAGGCATGAAAGGCTCATCAAGTTAATGTCTATACACCTGCTTCTCCTCTTTATTTTTATTTTCTTCCGGCAAGGAACAAAAGGGGATCCATGCTCCTTTCATCATCTTCCTTTATGGTAATTATAAACCTTAGATCCGCTAAGTTCTACCCTTCGTCACCATTGACTTCGCCTTCGTCACCGGATCTCCTCCTGCCGTCGATATACCATACACACAACCTATTTTCTGAGTTTTTGCTTGCAATTTTTTTTTTCAAAATCGTATGTTAACTTTGTGTTTTGAAGATTCATTTTATTTTGATTGTGTTAATGGTCATGGGTTGTGTTTAATCAACAATCTAAATACATATGGACATGATAATCAACACATGCAAAAACTAATAACTCAACTCAACCACATCAAAAACATAAAAAACTCAGATCTAAATTTTCTACAAATTTGTTGGTTGTTTTTGAGAAATTAATATATATAT
>Ga0315914_1003955_pt1 | contig 22284 bp, 9 predicted proteins | sample MpolenodulesMG_FD_203920 | JGI IMG/M metagenome (GOLD analysis project Ga0315914, IMG submission 203920) | Medicago polymorpha root nodule microbial communities from Los Angeles, California, United States - elongated nodules | ecosystem: Host-associated > Plants > Roots > Nodule | place: USA...
TCAATAAAAACATCAACACAACTGTTTCTTCAAAATCTTCTATTTTTCTTGCTTTCCTTGTTGTTTAAGCTTGCTTGTGAACTCAAAACATCATGAAAATGACACTAAAAATAACGTAATGACTACTATCATCAGCCATCACTGTTGTTGCTCCATCTCCAACTAAAAAAGAGTCAAGTATGTATGAATTTTCTGTCCTTGATCACTTAACTTCTAAGGTGGACGCGCTTTATCAAAAATATGACAAACTAAATGTCAGTGTTGTCACAGATCCTTTTGTTGTCCCACTCTGTGAAATATGTAAAATTGTAGGTTATACAGCCGTTGAATGCAACTAGGAGTGTTTGATGTAGGTTCTGAGCAATTTAACTATGCTCAAAGGAATCATTAAAATGTGTCTTATCCTCCTTCCTACCCATTTATGCAACCATCGGTAAGGACACCACCCGGTTTTCCAAAAACCAAAGAGTCCCTCAAAAATCTAATTTGGAAATTTCGCTAGAAAATTTTGTGATGTCTCATACAAAACAAAATAAAGAATTTAAAAACCAAACCGGATTTTTGAATGATACTCTTATTAAATTGACTTCAAAGGTGGACTCCATCTCTACTCAAAACAAAATGCTAGAAACTCAAATTTCCCAAGTTGCTCAACAAGTAACTTCTTCCTCTAGATCCTCTATAGTATTTCCCGGATAGTCTGAACCAAATCCTAAAGCCCAAATGCATGTTATCATCCTTAGGAATGGTAAACAACTAGAGGAACCCAAGGGAAATAGTGAGACCAATGAGAGTGGGAAAGAGAGTGAGGAACCACAAAGTGAGAAGGTTGGGACTTGGGGTAGAAAGTGAAAAACCTAGTGCACCACCACCATATAATCCTAAGATACCATTGCCACAAAGATTTGGTAAATAAAAAATGGATGAGCAATTTAAAAAATGTTTGTTGATTTTTCTAACAAGATATACATTAAAATTATTTTTACTGATGTTCTGTCTCAAATGCCTTCTTATGCAAAAAAAATTGATAGAAATTTTATCAAAGAAAAGAAAGATAAAGGATATGAGACAATCACTCTAACTATAGAATGTAGTGCTTTAATTCAAAACAAATTTTCTCCAAAGCTTAAAGATCCCGACAGCTTTTCCATCCCTTGTGTGATTTGAAATGAAACAATTGCGAGGGCCAAGTGTGATTTAGAGGCCAGTGTGAGCTTGATGGCATGATCCCTTTTTAAGAGATTTGGCCTAGGAGAGTTGAAACCTACCAATATGACGTTGCAATTAGTTGACTGCTCCATTGTAAATTCGGTTGGAATCCTTGAGGAATTCCTTATCAAAGTAGGAAAAATTTATATCCCAACAGATTTTGTTGTGATGGAGATGGAGGAGGAGGAGGACTCCCTAAGTTCCAATGTTTTTAGAGAGACCCTTCCTTTACACTGTAGGTGCCATAATTGATGTCAAGCATGGTAAGTTGGCATTCAATGTTGGTGAGTAAAAGATTGAGTTTGAAATTGTTAATCTCATGAAAAGTCCTTCCAATCATGACTCATGTTGTATGATTGACGTTATTGACCACTGTGTGAAAGAATGCTCTTTCGCATAATCTGCCCATAATGGTCTGCATGATCCAGACTGAGCAAAAGAACCTCTTTTAAGTCGTCAAGCTAGTGACGTTAAAATAACGCTGCGTGGGAGACAATCCATAGATTAATGTTATTTCTTTTGTTATATTTTTGTAGAATAATAATGAAGAGTTGCATGACAGATATGTCCCGGATGCAACATTCACATAACCAACAGATGTCTTCGCCTGAGAAGCATTTCTCTATGCATGGGGGAGGGGTCAATTTATCTGGTATATTTAGTGTCTTTAAGTGTCTTGTTTTTTAAATTTTGCTTGTTTGAATTTTTGTTCATGTCAGGTTGAAAGGTGATGAAGCAACATTTTTTAGTAATATAAAAAAAGGGCCAAGTTTTATGATGGATTTATGCACATAAACAACTTTTGCTTTAAATATTTTAGGGTTAAATATGTTTTTGGTCCCTATAAATATACTAACTTTTTGTTTTAGTCCCTTTAAAAAAATTCTTCAACTTTTAGTCCCTATAAAATTAGCAATCACTACTTTTGGTCCCTATTTTTAAGTTAATATTTGTATTTTTTTAATGAAATTGTACAAGAATGTTTAGAATATTGTAAAAAAAAATTCCAAAGTAAATTAGAATTTTTTAACAAAACATAAATTAAATATGAATTTTTAACCGTAAAAAATATAAAAATTCATATTAAATTCATGTTTTGAAAAAAATCTAAACTTTTTTGGGAGAGATTCTTATAATATTATAAATTTTATTCAAAAATATGAATTTTACGTATGATTTTACTTTAAAGGAGGGACCAAAAGTGAAGATGGAAAACTTTTGGGGGACTAAAAACTAAAGGAAAATTTTAGAGGGACTAAAACGAAAAGTTGACATATTTATGGGGACCAAAAATATTTTTAACCCATTATTTTAATACACCCGCATAAGTTTTATTGTGAACTCATCTCTTTTGGAGAATCACAAAATTATAGACTTTGAGTAAGAGTGCAGATAGACATTCTAAAGAATAGTAAGAACTTTGGTAGTAAAATAACTGAAAATGTCACAAAAAAATAGTATAAGTTAGTGTGGGGAAAGAAGAAAAAAAATGTCATATAAGGTGTAAAAAGAAAGAAAGAGATTAGAGCACAAAAAGTAAATTAAATAAGTTAAGATCATTGCAAAAAATAATTTAGGTTGTTCTAAAAACAGAAAAAAAAAAAAAAAAAAAAGCGATAATAGCGTCTTTCTCTAATAAAAAGTGACTATGAGTTTCTCATTAAAAAAAAAGAAGAAAAAACACAAAGTGACTAAGAAAAAAAATTCTCGCCTAAATTATATGAAATGACTGTGACATTTTATTCGTATTTTTATTATCAAGGTTAGGATTTTACCTTATAATGCCATTTACACAAAAGCAATAAAAAACTAGACAACACACACTCATTTGGAATAGTTAAGGGTTGAAAAGAATTGTGAAAAGCATAGGGAATGTGATAAGTGTACTCTGAAAATAAAACCTTTAAAAATTAAAAGAAATACATTAAATTTTAGAAAGTTTGTCCTTACTGATTTGTCGTGCGCCCTACAAGCACGACTGTGCACCCTCTACAGTCAGAAATAGTTGTTACAAACTCTTAGAGTGCTCTAGTTTAAGGCTTGTAAATCGAACATAATGACTTGTCTATGATTTTACACTGTAAATAGCTCTCATATCAAAATTGAAAAGAATCTTGGAATGTTTGTGAATTTACTCTAAATTAAGAATCAAAGTTTTACACTGTTCTAAGTTTATTGCTTTTAGTTTTTTACACTTTACATTTTTCTTAGTTGTTTACTTTTCAACTCTTTATAATTCTGCACTTTATTTTCCAGTTATATATATGCCTTTTATTTTCATGTCTCTTTAGCTTAATATCTTGTCTACAATGATCAAGAGTGAGTAGACTTTTCTAGTCTTGAAACTGTGGGAATAATTTAATGATATGATCGATATACAAAGCCAAATCTAGACTCTATTTTATATGAAATTTGAAGCTTATCTTGCTCTAACTTAGCTTGTTTTGATGATGTTAGTCATAGGTTATTTTGATGATGTTTCAACGGTTGTTCTTAATTATTTTGCCTCATGTTAGTTTAGCCTTAGAATATGTTAACGCACCTTAGCATCATGTGATTCCTTGTGGTTCAAGCTAACTCATTTTACACTGTCAAATAATTTTCTGCACTTGTGAACCGATTCATTTTAATCTGAATCGCATCACACAATATTTCTGACTTTAAGGGAATCGTTTCATGGAACTTTGAATTGATTCACTTCTGAATCGACTCAAAAATGGTTGAATCATATCATAAAATCTTTCTAAATTGTGTTGAATCGATTCAAATTAATTTGAATAGTATCAATCGTCATCATGGGTTCTTTTGAATCGATTCAAAGCCTGCATGATACGTATCAATTTTCATATCATTTCTCTCTTCTCCAGCTTTGTCTTCAGCCGTCTGAATCAATTCGTGCTTTTAATGAATCGATTCGAATAGTTCTTTTTAAACGAAAATTTGCACTTGTCCTCCTTTTCTATATATTCTCACTTCCTCATAACACTAAAATCATTGAATCATTTGCATCTATTCTCTCTAGGTCTCAAAAACTCATTGTTCATAAATTCTTCAAGATTAAACACTTTTTCTTATAATCACTTTGTACATTGAGTCACATTGATTTGCTAGGGTGCTAATAGGTATTGTAAGTTGGTTCTTTCAAGGAAATTGGTTGGGCTTAATCAAGGTTCTAAAGTGAAGAGAATGATATCATTCCACCTCCAAAGGTCTTTGGGGTCTTTCTAATTGTTCTTGAAATCGAACGGGATTCGGTTACCGGACATAGCATCGAAGACTTGAGTGAAGAGTTCGAAGGGGTGCACGAGTAATCAAGGATTCGAAGATTCAAGAAGCACCAAATTCAAAGGTTATTTGAACTTTGGGCGAGTGCTTACATAGGAGTTGAAGAACTAGGATAGTTTCAAGGAACTCTTGTAATCACATTTGTATTCAACATTGTTACTATTAGTGGATGACCTTGGTGGAGGCGTTTTTCACCAAGAGTTGATGTAGCTCGAAGCGAGGACGAAAGGATGAACAACTATAAAAATATTGGTGTCCTTCTCTTTTCGTTGTCTCTTTAATTTCTATTAATTGTATATGTTAATTGATTAATTGATAGTGTAGAATTTTGTTAATTGATCTAAGTAGTTTTCGATAAAAATTAATCTAATTCCTTGAGTTAGGTTTTTACTATTGTACTTGGATCGATTAATATCAAATTCTATCTAATTCATCAATTGCATATACATTGTGTTTTTAATTGATAGCTTATTATATTTCCTTATAGGTTTGGATTTGAAATTGTTTAGTTTTGCAATTTGTTCAAGAACTGTTAATATTTGATTGTAATAAGATTTATATTGTGAATCTCTCAATTCTATATTGAATCTTATTAGCACATAATTTTAACTTTTTGTAATTGTTGTGATTGTTCAAGCATGCTTCCAATTAGTCAAAACATTTCAAATTGATTTTGCTAAAACTCCGTAAAAAAAATCAAACCGCTATTCACCCTCGTCTAGCTTGCAACCTTATTGGTCATATAGACCAACAAAATTGTTTTCTAATCTATTTTCATCGTCTTTAAATTTGATATCTAATATACGAATGACCGAAAGGTGAAATTTAAATATTGATACGAATCAAATTTCAAATATTAAACGGATGGCCGAGAGGTGAAGTTTGATATTGGAACAAATGAGATTAGACTAGTCTGTCAAAAAATATTGCAAAGATAGGTTTGATTGCTTTTGGGACAATAAGGTTGTGCTCCAAGGTCTCAATGATACTCAACTATGAGAATAAGTGTTATTATTGTTGAGATACATTAATGTATTCTAAGAGGAAACATGATATACCAATTGAATTCCTTGTTCTTGGAAACATTTCATTATAGAATAGATAAATAGATAGAGAATGTATTAGATTATTCGTTGAGATGAAAACCTCAATCTCATGACGCTTTTTAAAAATCTGAATTTTAAACCAAGCAATCATAGACTCAAACAACTTATTCCTTTTCAACTATTCAAAATTTAAAACTAGATTGGTAATTACTTTAAATCAATATTTTACTACTCGATAGAACCGTACACTTGTAGAAACCTATCATTGTATTCGCATCCATACCATGTATTTGGGCTAGTTAGGAGGGAGGAGGGAGAGAGAGATTCACCAATGCATGGCATGCAAATCAATATTGTAGACATCGACATGACTGTGCTGTACATTTTTTTCTCTCTTGGCTATATGCAATGCATCAACAAATTGTATTATTAAAATTTGCTGCAAAGCCAAATAGCTAGCTGATGAGAACAGAACAGCTGCGGCAAACCCTAATATTATATATTATATTGTGGAGAAATCATGATCACTGAGAAAATTCGAGATCTGTACGGTTACTGGTTACTACATATTTTATTTAGTTTGCAGTACTGTCTTCTCATTGCTATATATATATATATGGTTTTTGATGACCCATCCCTTTCTTCAGCTATCTTTCTGTGTCTCTTACTCTCTTGCATATGAAGAATATGTGAAGCCTCGATAGCTACCTATCATTTTCTATATGACTGTTTACCTAATACTTCTTAGTTCTTACCCACAACACTTGTTTCCTTTTTTTAAAATTGCTACCAAATTTAAAAAACAGTGAAAATAACCTTGAGATTATATAATACTCACATGTCTATTGTCTTCAGTTGTATTATTCCACATATAAATCCTAAATTGTACCATCATTAGCACCATCTGTGAGTATTATGTTACTCATTTAATTACTAGCTGTATCTTAAAACTAGAACCTACGTATACCTTCTTATTTTAATGTCAATTTCAACTTTGAACATTAATTAATTAAGAGCAACAAATATACCTAGGCTTGGGCTAATACAAGCCAGTGATTATATCTAATCTAAATAGATAGACTGCACTTTTATTTATTTTATACTGCAAATAAAACACTTTGACCAATATATGTATACTTTTACGTAGCTATCTATCTATGCTTACATAGTAAATCATGAAGAAAAAATAACCTCCTATAACATTATTAGCAAAGCCTATTTTTGACCAAAACTACTTGTTCTCTCTGACGGTTTTGCATTGAACTCATCTTAAAGGAAAATCAAACCCAGTGAAAGTAACACCTCTTCTTACAATCATGAGTGCTCGTACTCTTGCATTGAAGTATTATTTTTAACAAGAGACCAATTATAAAAATCCATACAACCATGACTTGCTCTTTTTGTTGAAAACAAAGAATTGAGTCAAAAAATATATGAGAAAGTTGAGTCAATAAAAATAATGTATTTTGTCCAACTTGGACCAAATACATTGGTTAAATACATCATACTTTTTTTTTTGTCAGGTAGCCTAGTGGCTAGAATTCACCTAATAAGGTGAATAAGTGGGATGTCCGGGGTTCGAACCCCAACCCCTGCATATAATAATGCATTGTCCTACCAACTGAGTTATGCTCACGGGACAAATATATCATACTTATTGACACAACTTTTCATTTATGGACCGGAGAAAGTGATACATTTTAATTAAAGAATGAAGTATATAGAACAATGATTTAATGATCAACCGTTGATATTGAGTATTATGAATAACGGTACAATCAGAGTTGTACAAACGGACTATCCGGCCTGTTTAGGCCGGCCCTAACGGACTACAGGTTTTATCAGGCCGGACCAAAAAGTCTGGTTGGAAAACGGGCTTGAAATATACTATCCGAGCCCGATCCTACACGAGTCGGCCCGTATTAAAAAGTACATTTTTTTTTTAAAAAAGTACTATAAAATACTCCTATAAAATTTCTTATAAATAATATTTTTAATATGCTTAAATAATGCCTAGCACAAAAAAAAAATTGTAAACATTTTCGTACAAACATCGTAAACTAAAACAGCGAGGAAAGCAATTTTAAATAAATTACATATGTCATGGTTATAGATATTTATATATTCGATCTTAAAAATTATAAATAACGAAACAAGTAAATATAATTTTATATTACTTTTATATTTATGTGTTAATTCATTGAATTTTCACTTTTATTTTTTACTTTGATAATCAACTAAGTAAAGACTTATTTAAAAAATATAAATAATCAATAGGATTTTTTTTGTTATGCGGGTTAACGGGCTACCTGCGGCTCATTCGGGCTAGCCCTAACGGTACCGGGCTTTTTAGGGCCGGGCTAAAAAGCCCTATAAAAATTTGGGCACAATATTTAAAGCCCAAGCCCTATAATTCATCGGGCTAAACGGGCCGACCCGTATGAGCCGGCCCGTTTTGACAGCTCTAGGTACAATGGTATTGGTTTGAGACCTTGGAGTATGCTCCTTCTTAAGGTATAAGGTTTGATTCTCCAAGTGTCAATTTCAGTTGTCTAGTTTAGCTTCTTAAAAAAGATGAATAATAGTATGTTATGGTAAAATACTACACTTTAGTCTTCTTTTATCATTACCGGCTAAATCGTTAATTATTTTTTTAAAATAAATAGTGTAGGTCAGTTGGTAACTACTATGGATTTATTTGCATTAGTTGATGTTGAAACCCTAGATCCTCAACTTATTTACACTTAAAGTGTGTGACTCTAGCCACTAGGCTATTTGACAGAAAAAATATAGAGACTTATTTAAGAAAGTTGTTCGATGAGAAAATAGTATATCACTCATTTGTTGAGAGCTTAAATAACAGCATTACTATAAAAGTTGCAAAACAATTATTTAACTACTGATAAGTGTGGTAATTGTACCAAAATAGTATCTCATGGGCATGTGGGTTAAAGTTTTCTAGTATGAATATATGTGATACATGATATAAAGCTTTGTGAATTTCGGGTATTCTCTTTACGATGAATTCAAACCTTAATTTATTGCATAGGATAATTATTTTGTAATATTGACTTATACAGAGAAAGAAACATTTTTTGGCTAGAAAAAAAGAGAGAGAGAAGTATTAGTTAAGCTGACACAAAGTGTTTAATATTTTATGTTAACTTAGTTGGTTTATTTTATGAATACCGACATAAAGAAAATGATGTAAAAAAAAAAATCAATACTTCTGACCGAAATAACAAATCGAATGTAAACTATATTTAAAAGCGGCTGAAATAATGATTGGTTTTTTTTTTTGACAGAAAATAATGATTGGTTATTTATCTCTATTTCGGTCATTAAATAAATTAATGGCTGATTTTTGTGTATTAGTGACCAAAATTTCAATCCCTAATAAAACGCTTTCCTCTCAATGTTATTACTCGGTACCCATTTTAATTGTCTGAGTATTAATTTTTTTTTATTTAAGAAGTTAAAATAGAATATATTTCTGAAAGCCTATAAATTTCAGCACAAGAAGTGTCAAAACCTTTGTTGAAGGAGTATCAAATTACAACCACAAAACAACGGGTGACAAAATAAAAAGGACCAAAAGACAAAGTCACTCCATTACAAATAGATACCCAAACAAGGTAAAAGATTTAACCACCACAAATGGTAAGAGAAAGCAAAGATAGAGCAGTTCACTTTCAGCCACCATTATGATTGAAGTTTAATTTTATCTAATAATTGATGCAACGAGGCGTCTTTTTGGTGAAAGACCCGGACATTTATTTCGATCCAAATCACCCACACACAAGAAAGTCATATAAGATTAAAAGTTGAGTGGTTGGTTTTGAAAAACTCGCCTAAGGTGCCAAATTGATACAAATGATCTGACACATGTTCAGGAAACACTGTGTGGAACCGAAGCCAGTGAGAAATACCGTACCAAAGTTTACCAAATAAATCACAAGAGAAGAATAAGTGATCTGCATCTTCCAGCATGCCACGTCCAACCATGCATAACTGAGCATTTGGTTGTAAAATTTGTCTTTTAACGAGATTGTCCGTCGTTGGTAACCTATTACGTAACAAACGCCAATTATAACACCCTAAACACTTAAAGCGATAAATCACGCAAATAATACAATTATACAAAGGATCTAGATGCTACTTCTTCTATAAGTTCAAACATGCATGATTAATTTTTCAAAACATTGCAGCAAAATAATATCATAACATCTCATCAACAACTAATAAAGATCTCCAAGGTAGTTATGCCACATAAAATCATAATACATTACCAAACATCAATATCAACCTCAACTCTCAAACATACTGAGTGATAGTCTCAAAAGACATAAAAAAAATAAACGACATAGGACCAACGCCTAATCAGAGCCCTAAACTAAGACTCCCAAAGCAAAGAAATGAGGTAGCTCCAAAGCTAGCCTCAAGCATACTCACAACTAATCAAAGCAACTAATCCTGCAAGTCGGCTACCCATTCATACAAATAGGAAGGTGGTCAACCAAACGACCACTTGGGGTTATATAACATTCCACAATTAAAGTATAATCAAATATATGTATTCAAATATTTCATGCATAACACATAAACAAACTCATCACTACTAGAATACTAGCATCACATAAATAATATCATACCCCTATCATAGCACATCAACATATTCATCCTTAATCAAATCATCATCAAAACTTATCACCATAACAAAATCTAACAATAAAAGAATTTCTCACCTCATTCCCTATCTACTTCAATCATCAACTGCACTAAACTTAACATTTAGGAAGTATAAGCATACATGAAACTTTATTCATTTTACATAGAGCATATACTTTCCGTAATGCATATAAATCATCTAATTCAAATCAATCATATGGATCACATAAACTCTTGCCTAACCAACCCAACAATTACAATTCATCATTCCAACAGTATAGGCAAGGAATTCGTCATCATTAAAGAAAATCACCAATTCAAATACATATGATTTACACTTCATTCCTATCACCAAAATAAACATCAACTAAAATCACCAAGTGTACAAGCGTCTTCAAATACAACAAACATCATCATGTACACATCTCTACACAATTCACATAACATTCACAAAATTTACACAAATGCACATGTTCATCAAATTACATATTCAAGTATGACACTTTTCACCAATTTCAAATGCATGCAATTTTCTAGGCTCTTCTAGATGCATGTGGTACCAAATTTTGGACATTGAATGTAATGTTACTAAATAATCCACCCATCATTTAGATTCTCATCTTCATGATTAGTTGGATACAACCAGATTTATTGTTACCAATTCATTCCCCCATCTTCGTGATTACAATACTCAATGAATGCATGGACTTCAAGTAATGACTCGACAATGCATAACTAGTTAATCCAATCCTCCATTCTCTTTTTTGGAACAAATAGTATCCTAGTTAATCCAAGATATTTTCCTAACCTCCTCACATCCCCAAAAAAAAAAGCAATTAAAAATAGATTCGATAAAGGAAATGATACATGCGGGAGCTTTGAAGAAGGAAGTAAAGTAGACCGGAAGAGAGAACAAGACATACTTCAGTAGTACTAAACGACCATCCAATGATAGATTTTTACTCTTCCAACCTGATAATCTTGACTTAATGCGGTGAATTTAATGTTGTCAATCAAAGGTTACCAAAATTTTAATTTACGAGGATCACCACCGATAGGCAGCCCTAGATAGAGGAAAGGAAGTTTGCCCAATTTACAATTAATAATAGAAACTGTCTCAGCCAACCAAGAATCATGAATGTTAACACTAAGTAACATACTTTTGTGGAAGTTCACTTTAAGACCAGAAGTCACCTCAAGATGAAGAAGCAAAACTTTCAGTGCTCTAATATTTATCGGGTTGCACTTTGGTGTCTTTGGCTTTGGTGTCTTTGTTTCTATCTCTCTTTTAATCATTCATTCTCTCTAATCTAAATAATTTATTTTAATCATTCATCATTCAGTCTCTCGCATCTAAAATGAACTAAAGTCGCCTAAAAACATCCAAGTACTTCCCATATTTACCCAACTACGATCCTCGATTAACAATCTGTCATCAACAAATTATAAATAAGTTATGAAAACAAGGTTATTAGCGCCCACGTTATAACCACACCATGCTTTAACGAAAGTCTGCCCATACCATTCATGAACTTACATAGGAACACTTATAACTAATAAAAAAACAAATACAAACTTCCTTCCATATATATTACTTCACGACCTGTAATTTATCCTTCAATCATTCTATAATCAATAAAGCATATATCACTAAAAATTAACAATTTTTCTTCTGACAGAAAATTAACACCTTTTAGAAAAATTGGATATTCATTTATACCCCCATATTTCACAATATTAAATCTCAAGACGTCCCTAATTCGTAAAGCTCGAAAACATATTTAGAACTACATTATGATATGAATTAATTATTTGACAAAACATTTATTACTTTTAAATATAATGCATGAGAAAAAGTAGCACCAATCCGTTGTAGTCTAGTTGGTCAGGATATTCGGCTCTCACCCGAAAGACCCGGGTTCAAGTCCCGGCAACGGAATTTTTATTTTGTTCCTTTCACCTTTTTCTCACTTATTTTTTTCTTGCGCAATGGAAGCCTTTTCCTTTTTTTTTCTTCTTCATATTCTTCATTAGAAAGTCCACATGAATGAAATCCTCAAAAAATTCCAGCCATTCCTTCAAAAATTAAAAATTAATTTATTTCAGCCATGTAACTTGAAATTTTACCATTTAAACTATCCCAACTCATGGTCGTTTTGATTGTAGCTTTGCTATTTTACCATTTGAATGAATGAAACTTATTTTACCGTAAAGAAAAACTGAAAAATTTCTCTAAAAAAAAAACTAAAACTGAAAATTTCATAAATAAACCCCAAAATGAGCAAACCAGAAAGTGTATTTGTTTACATTAATAGTTAGACCCCGTTTGGTTTGGGTTTATTTTGAGCTTAGAAAAATAGCTTATGTAAATAAATAAGTTTTTATTTTAATTTATAAGTTTTCACAAACGAAAATTGTATCTTCATAAAATGTTTTTTCATAAACTATCTTAAAAAATTATAAGTAATACATTAAACTTATTTATTTGCATAAGTTGTTTTATATAAGCTCTAAAATAAGTTAATCCAAACAGACCCTTATGGTAAATAGTTGATTTATTTCGGTTTTTTTTTTTTTTTAGGGAAGATTTATTTCGGTTGTTAAAGAGTGAAAACTCTAAGTCAAAAAAAATAAAAAAATAAACAGTGAAAACTCATTTTAGTTATTGAAAAAGCTATAATACTAAATTTGATCCTTGAGAAAAATAAAGTAGTTTTTTCTATTATACGGACTAAATGATCACTTTTTAAATACTATTGCTCGAGACCAAATTGTCCCTTTTTAAATATTATTCTTAGGGATCTAATTGTCCATTTTTAATCGTTAGTTCAAAAACAGAATAAGTTGTCCAATATTTTTCTCGTGGACTTGCTTCCAGTTAAATTTTCTTGATCAATTTTTAATCAATAGTTTATGAGTGAAGATCTAATTTACTTTCTTTTTTTTTAAACCTAATTTAGTCTTTGATAAAATATAGGGTTAAATATGTTTTTAGTCCTTATATTTTGCGCCTCTTTAAAGAATACTTTCTACATTTTATTAAATGTTTTTAAAATCCTCACATTTTATCTCCGTTATCAAAATTAGTCTATGCTATTAATTCTCTAATGGAATGTTGATGTGACAGTTAGTAGGTCCCAATTATTTTAAGGTTAAATATGTTTTTGGTTCTTATATTTTGCGTGACTTTGAAAAATAATCCTTGCGTTTCAATAAATGTTTTTAAAATCCCTAAAAATAATAAGGACTATTCTTGCAACGGTCATTAGAGACCTTTGACATCAAATACAACACAAAAAATGGAGGTTCGTTTAATTTTGGATTTTTGAATCTGAAAATACCTAACAATCTTGTTCGGATTTTATAATTCGGACATAAGGTATTTTCAAAAATTTTATAGGGCGCGCGTGAATGATATAGGATGGGAAAAGTAAATCCCAAAAAATAATAGATCAACCTATATTTTTTTGGTTGTGATAAATGTAATGTATGAAACGGTTATTTAAACTACTTAATTTTTAGATAAAAAAAACTAAAATAGTAAGGTTATTTTTTTATAAGAGAAAATTTAATGCATTTTATTTAAAATAAGAGTAGAGATATAAGATGGAATTCAAATGAGAATACAGAAGATATGGAGTTACCCCTACCTAGCTAAATTATGAGCACCGACATTCATTAATAATTGACGCAAAATCCGAAACGAGTGCGACCATAGATACTATCTACTATACCACTATATAGTCCATTTCAAACTCCACATTAGTCAGCTAAAGACACGTACCCATTGAAGAGCAAACAAAAGTTTGAGTGTCTTCCCCAAATCAACATCAAGTGACGTGATAGCCATTCCATTTTAATCGGTAAAAGACGACCCTTATCATCCCTAATACACATATCACGGCCAACTTTGTTTAGTGCAGGAGAGAAAGAGGCGTTCACATTATATTTATAGCGACCCACGCTTGGTTTGTTAAGGCAGCCATCTTAGCGTGATGAGTTTGATCAGGGATAGGGGTCCTAATAAGTTGGACATTAACCCTACTATTGAACAAGTGCTCGCCCGCTCACAAATCATTGAAACTGATTCATTGATATTATTTTAAACCTTATTATTTTGGTGCTTTCTTATGCTACACATAGTCATCCTAATAAACAAATTACGGAGTAACTTTGTATAATATCCTAAATAAATATGTAAAAAATCATTAAAAAAATTAAAAGTTTAAGTATAACCAAACAAAATTTAATTTTACAAAGACCAAAAGTATGTGCTGAAATTTTTTTATAGACCAAAACATGTTAGCTTTTTTTATCTCTAAAAACAAAATTGACAATATTTAGAGAACAAAAATTTATTTAATCATTAAATTAATGTTATGTTTTTTTTTAAAGAAAATTAATGTTATGTTTAATTGTTATGTTATTCCTCTCTTGTATTTATTTTTTTTCCTGAGGGAAAGATCTTCTACGGTATATCACTCTAAAATGAATGTTTAAAATAAATCTCACAAGAACACATCATTATTTTTTTATTAAACACTTTATTCTACTGCTCACCACCTTTGAATTTTTTTAACTAAATTGTTCCCGGTTTCCAAAAATAATTAAAAGAGTTAAATACGATTTTAGTGTCCAAAATAGGGTTGCAAGCGACAAACCTATCAAAATAAGAGTTTTCGGAATCCACTAGAATTGAGAGAAAAGTCTCGAATATTATTAATGAATAAAAGTGTGTCTCTTAGGCTACATAAGTTCTGCTTATATAGTGAAAGAAATAGCAAACCCGTGGGAAATGCTTTTCGTATGGTTCTTAACTAAAAATACAACTTTTTTAGAGATAACAAACTTTGAGAGAATGATGAATTTAAAGAAATTATGGTAAATTTAGTTAAGAACCATACAAAAAGCATCTAAGGAATTATAGATAAGTTTTTTTCCATAATAATAAAGATTTCTAAAAAATTACTAAAATTTAGCTAAATAATAAATATTACTAAATTACTAATAAAACTCTCTTACATCGTATTAGCTCTTTTTTCAATGACATATCATTGTCAAAATCATAAGTATTATTAGTTTAATAGTTTGTGTTCTTACTTCACTCCTTTAGACTCTCACATTTTCTTTCCTCAAAAACAAATACAAAAAAAACATCACATTTGTTCTCTCTCCAACAAGTTTTCCCGAGAAAATAATAGAAAAATTAAACCCTCACTTTCTTTCATTTTATTTCTTCCTTCACCTCACACATTTTCTCTGCACAAAATTTTCCCAAGAAAACAATAGAAAACCAAAAACCCTCTCTTAAAAAAAAAAAAAAAATTCTCCCACCTAAACATGCTCAACACTGAAATTTAAACCGTAACTAACTTCTTCAACTTCACTATCATGGACGCGCGTCGACCACCACGCGCCGTCATTGACCCGAAAGTTCGCACAGTCGGATTCTTCACTCCACCCGACCCTATTCAATTCGACTCCAATTCCCTCTCTCCCGTCATGATCCCTCCGCCGTGTCATTCGGCGGAAATTCCCGACCTTCATTCTCCTCCCTCCGTCACTCCCCCTTCCGGCGATGAATCCGTTGCTGTGACCGGAAGCTCGTCGGAATTATTTCCTGCTCCGATATCGCCGGCTCTGTCTCAGAAGATCGTCGCCGGAGATGGTGGAGTTGGTGGTGGAATTGTGGCGTCGTCTTTTCCGCGTGGTGGTGTTCCAGTGTGTAAATTGACCACGGTTTCTGTGGTCAATGCTGATTCATTTGCTTTTGATGGTGAGTTTTGGTTATTTTCTTGGTTTTGATATTTTTTTTAAGTTGATAATTTTGTTTATGATTTGAATTTGAACTTTGTTTAGTGTAGTGTGAAAGTAGATAAAATTGAAATTTATGAGGATTTAGATTGAGGTTTTGGATTGAGTGAAGATTTGTATGATTGTTACATTTGATTGGATTGAATGAAGATTCATATGATTGTTAGATTTTGTTACATTTGATTGGATGAAGATTCCTATGATTGTTAAATTTAATTGGATTGAATGAAGATTTGTATGATTATTACATTTAATTGGATTGAATGAAGGTATAAATGTTTTTTGTTACATTTAATTTGATTGAATGAAGATTTGCATGCTTTTCTTTTTTGTCCGTAAACGAAGAGATAAACACACCTAAAACTCACACACAACTGCGAGGACTTGATTCGAACCTGGGTGAATGTGCCTAGCAATATTATTGACATTGTCGGTTGAATTAGGCCTTACAGACAATTTGTATGATTGTATCTTAGCTTATTCTATTAGTGAATGTGTCATGTGGTTCAATTTTTACACTTTACAGAATTTAATGCTTATTAATAACTAAGAAAAGTTTTTACAATAAATTGTAGTAAATGTGCTTTTTCAGGATAATTTAGAAGTGGGATTCTTAATTAATGCTTTCATACTTGATTTGATAATGTCTAGGATGAATCTTTATGAATTTTGTATTAGATATGTTGAAATTGGCTGTAATGTCAAAGTCTTGATTAGCATCATTACTTTTATGATTACTATTTAATTTCTGAATGATTGGAGGAGCAACTTTAAGAAGCACATCATGATGATAACTGTATAATGTGCTTTTCAAACAATTTCCATTATTCTGAATAAATTTCCTTTGCATTGACATTTAGAGGAAAAAGTGGTGCTAATAAATACTTTATTCTTCCTGTGTACATGTCACAGATTTATTTTTACGAATAATCAATTGTTGTCATTCGGCGTATTTGTACTAGTAGTTCTATATGTTTTTATTGCTGCTTACAATTTTGTGAAATCCGGCAAGAGCTTTATTTAACACAGCTTTGGATAATAATATCAGAGCTTTTCAGTTTCTGCAATTACTATGTTCTGTGATTAACACTGTAATGCAGTCATGTTTTAACCTCACTAGGCAAAACATTTATTCCTGCATACATCATATCTAGCCCTTGGAACATTGTGGCTTTGCTTGTTTGTTACAAATGAAAATGCTACATGCCTTTGGCTATAGAAGTAGCAATAGTACTTTGATGTCGTCTATGCCTAATAGCAACTTTTGATAATTAGCCAATGCTTCTTAAGTTGCTCAATCATATTATATGTCCGTGCTGTTTTACTGAAGCTTACAACCCACATAATGGCTAATTCAGCTCCTTTTGAATCTTTTTTTTTTATTTGTCGATGATTTTATGCAACGGTATATATATTGTTTTTCTCACCAAAAAAAAAAAAAATTGCATGCATTTCTGGCATCTGATATACTGATCACTTTTTTACTCTATTTTAGTGTTGATTTTAAGTTTTAACTGTTTGACCAGTCAGAAAACACAAGGAATAATTATTGAATCTGTCTGACTTGCTTGTTGTAACTGTACTTTGTTGCAATCATAAGGTGCTCTCGTTGTTTGCCGTTTTATTTTTTCTGTCCATGTATGGTCTTTTTGAAGGAGTCTCGGGCAATCAGAAGTATTCATTTAGCATACGTTAGGAATTCAAACTTTTTTTAACCCTTTTCCTCTTGTTTGCTATTCCCCACAGAAAGAGAGAAACCAAACAAAGGAGGAGGGTCCTCAATGGAAGTGAAAGACCAAGCTATGAATTCAAAACAGAAGAGTGAGAAGTCCTCAAAAGCTGAAAGACGTGCTCTCCAAGAAGCTCAGCGAGCTGCAAAGGCTGCTGCAAAAGGTGTGTATTAGCATTCGGCATGCTCTTGTTTGATTATACTAGTGCAATCTTGGGTCTTGATTATATTACATATAACATCTTCTTTGAAAAACCTCTCATTGTTCATTTTAATTTGATTTAAAATTTAATTTTGTCTGCAAAACAAGTGAATCCAAAACATGAACGTGAGAATTCATCTATCAATCACCTAGTGTCATCTTCAACCTACTGTGTGAGAATTCGGATGTTGTTTGTAGTGATTTAGCATGCCTAAATCAAGACATGGTGATGGGCTTTAATGAGTTTCTTTTGTAATATAATTCACCGTGACACTTCTAATCAGTATGTGCTTTTATATTATCTGTTGTAGCTGAAGGAAACAAGGCAACTGGAACTGTGACTTCAGGGAATTTAAAATCAGCTAAAGCTACAAAGCCCCCACAAAAAGTTGATAATACTTCAGTTGCGGCTTCTGAGAAGAAGGGAGTTGATCGTCCGTCAGAGAAGGATAGGAAGAAAGACGTTCCTCACCCACGCATGCAATATGATGATAAGAGCAGAGTGGAGAAAGCTAAACGCCGTGCTGTGGTAAACCACACCGAATCCAGGAACAGAGTTGAACTATTCAGACATTTGCCACAGTATGAACATGGGAGTCAGCTTCCTGATCTTGAAGCGAAGTTTTTCCAGCTTGAACCTGTGCATCCTTCAGTTTATAAGGTGGCGACATTATCCCGCTATTTCAACTTGTTACAATCCATAATTCTTATATGGTCAGGTTTTTTTCCTTTCATAATACATGTTATGTTTTGGTTCTATTCTTATGGCTCAACATCTAGATAGTACCATGGCGTAAATAGGGTGTTCCTTGCCTTGAAACCCTTTATGCCATATCTAAAGGTTTAGTAAACTAAACCAAGGACCTATGCAAAAATGAAATCATTTGTTGAAACTTAAAAATTAAAAGATTCATCTCTGAATTGTTTTGCAAGTGTTTCTTTAATTTAGCACAGTTAAGAGTGGGAAAGTGCTTAATACATCCAAGTAGATGAGAGTTCATTTATTGTACTTCCTAGTTCCACATTTTGGATTTAAATCATTAACCGGAAATGCTTTCTTTTTGTGTAGCCTTGTTTATTGCTAGTAGTTTCATTTAATGCAACTCCAGCATTTCATTCTCTTTGAACATTAAAAATATACTGCTTAATGTTTTGTCAATAAAACTTTATTGGTGAAATTTTCAGTTTTCTCAGACACACTTAAGTTCATTTACAGTGTGATGGTTAGAGTTTTTCTTTTTACGTGTCTCTAGAAATACATCTTGTGCATGTAATTGGTGATTAGCTATAATGTTAGTAGGGATATCCACTGCTACGGTACCTATATACTATCATCAAACTAGTGGCACATCATTGGAGTAGTTTAGTTATTTCCATTGCAGTTAAAGTTACAAAATCTTTTACATGGGTAGCATAGTGATGATTGTATAATTCAGTTATCATACTTTGTGTTTGTACTGATAGATACCTAATCTCTACCTCATGGGTTATATTTTGGATGGTATGCAATGCCACCATCATTCCTATGATCTCAATATGTTAGAATATAAGATAATGAAGGAGTTTATTAGGATATGGGTTACGAGGGGAGTTTGTTAGAATATGAGATAAGAGGAATTAGTTACAATAGAGTTTAAGGAGAAGTTAATTAGGGATGTTAGTTAGTAAATTGATTATAGAGATTATCTTGTATAAATTGGAGGTGTTGTGAGTCAGAAAGGATCTGATTGATCATTGTAAAATTTGTTGATAGAGTAGTGACTCTATTGTGAGGAGATAGAGTCTTGAAGCTTTTTTTGGTCATTTTCTCAAAATAATTTCATACCTCTTCTATTGCACAATATCAACTACCATCCTTTATGATCTGAAAGTTCAGAAGTCTGTTCTAGGTGACATCCGAATACAAAATAAGGTGTATCTAGGTCTAGGTACCTATTGTGTATACATGAAGGGACTATTAACCAAACTGTTATTAAACTTGTGTTTTTTCTATGGATACTAGATAGTTTAGTGGTTAATATTTTAAGACCCACTTCAATTGTTTTGCAAATTGGTCCCTTTTGGATATACTTTTCTCTAACCACGGTGCTTGTTGTGATTATCAGGTGGGTTTGCAGTATCTTTCTGGAGATATATCCGGTGGCAATGCTCGTTGTATTGCTATGCTTCAGGCATTCCAGGATGCCATCAAAGACTACACCGTTCCACCCGAGAAGACTCTAGTGAGAGACTTGACAGCAAAAATAAGTAGCTATGTTTCATTCCTTATTGAGTGTCGGCCTCTTTCAATCAGTATGGGAAATGCAATTAGATTTCTCAAGAGTCAAATTGCAAAGCTACCTCTGACACTGTCTGAGTCAGAATCAAAAACTTCTCTTCAATCAGATATTGAGCGTTTCATATACGAGAAGATTATACTTGCTGACAAGGTGATAGTAGAGCATGCTGTCACAAAAATAAGAGATGGTGATGTTCTTCTTACTTATGGGTCATCGTCAGCAGTTGAAATGATACTGTTACGTGCACATGAGTTAGGGAAACAGTTTCGAGTTGTAGTAGTAGACTCTCGGCCAAGTCTTAAAGGGAAACTTTTGCTCCGTAGACTAGTGGAGAAAGGTCTTACTTGTACATACACTCATATAAATGCTGTTTCCTTCATAATGCATGAAGTTACTCGAGTTTTTATGGGCGCTTCATCAGTGTTGTCTAATGGAACAGTTTATTCAGGAGTTGGGACTGCATCTGTTGCAATGGTTGCTCATGCATTCCATGTCCCTGTTATAGTTTGTTGTGAGGCTTTTAAATTTCATGAAAGGGTTCAGCTTGATTCAATATGCTCAAATGAACTTGGTATGTAAACAATGGCAAATGAATAGGATTCCTTTGACCTTTTGTCTGGAAGAAGGCTGATTTTTCCATTGTTTTCTTATAGGTGACCCAGATGTTATTTCAAAGGTTTCGGGTAGAGGGGATGTTAACCACTTAGATGCTTGGGCCAATGCTGAAAATCTGCAACTTCTGAATCTGATGTAAGGCATTTATATTTATATAATTTATACAATAATATAATACCAAAAATCCTTAGCTTGACCTTAATTTTTTCTAAATTGATGTCAGCTATGATGCAACACCTTCAGATTATGTTTCAATTATCGTCACAGATTATGGCATGGTGAGTCCTAGAATTTGAATATTTATCTATTTGCTCCTAGAAGTAGATACCTATAATGCTCTCTATCCCTAGGTACCATTAGTATTCATTTATTAAAATAACAATTTTGATTCTTAAAAATCAAGAGGATAACATTTAGATCAAATAAATAAAAGTTGATCACCTACAGGCTACAAACATTACATGGTGCAGCAGCCATAGGAACTGTTAGATATAGAGCACTTTGCTGTGACGTGCAACGGCTGTAGAGGGTCTAACAGTTCCCTGATATAATTCATGCATTTTTAATAGTCTTACAGGCCATTGTCGAATATTTTTCAAACTTCAGTCATGATCGTTTACAATTAACAAAAACAAAAGTTCTCACGATTTAACTTTGGCAGATCCCCCCTACAAGTGTTCCTGTAGTTGTAAGGGAGTATAGCAGAGAACAGGTGTGGATATAATCTCTGCAAACGTGGACCAGTCTCAATTTTTTGTGCATGCGAAGTCCCTGTTTAGAAACCCAGCAGCAATAAAATCTGTGAATGTTGTTGTGATCATTTTTCTTATCTTTGAATAATGTAATGTAATGGGCGGGCAGCTTTGTACTTTTTATATTTTGGATATTTTTCTGTCACAGTGAAGAGTGCGAATCGTCGCCTCTCCAGGCAGATTTTGGCCATGCATTCCGCAGGGTTAGGAGCACTTTTTTCTTCCGTGCGCTCCAAATTTTGATTAGTCATAGTCACAGATAGTTAGAGATATTCATGACAATGTATTGCAGCATTTTTTGATCTATGCATCAATCCCATCTAGTGGGAAATTTTGTTGTTGTGTCCACTTTTCAGTCACAATTTTGATGGTTAGTTATTCTTTGCGCAATCTTTTGTTGCTCTAATTATGAAAATATCCCCTTGATCTGCCAGTGAAGTTTTCAGTTTTCACTGAATTTTTGTTTCATGTGGATGATCTTAACTGGGAAACATGGAAAATGATTTTGAAATGAGAGTGTTAAGCACAATAATCAAGTTTTGTTTGTTGATAATCAAGTTGCCCCATATATTTGTTCGTGTTTTTTTTCTCTAAGGTTATAATAAAAATAAATTACTTATTTCTTGGTATATATCATGACGTTGATTTACCCATTAAATGGTTTCTAATTTGATTTTTGCGTTCT
>Ga0315914_1003959_pt1 | contig 22275 bp, 14 predicted proteins | sample MpolenodulesMG_FD_203920 | JGI IMG/M metagenome (GOLD analysis project Ga0315914, IMG submission 203920) | Medicago polymorpha root nodule microbial communities from Los Angeles, California, United States - elongated nodules | ecosystem: Host-associated > Plants > Roots > Nodule | place: USA...
GAATCATCAACCAAAATCAAAATGGAATTGGAATAGTATAACTAACAATGGAATTGTCATTTAAATTGTAAATCAAAATCGATATCAAATTGAGAAAGACAAAATTGAGTTGGAAAGGATTTTGATTTGTTTTTCATAAAAATAGGATAGTTTAGGTTGGATATGATTTTGTTTTGTTTTTTATAAAAGGAAATAATAGGAGCGATATGTTTTTTTTTTGTTATGGATAAGAATACGAGGATCTGTTTATTTTGCGATCTGTTTATCTGTTTAGTAAAATTAAGCAGAAAAATTAGGAGTGATTTGTTTATTTTGATTTCCATAACAATTAATATTTTGTTTAAATTAAATAGGGTTAATATGGTAAAATTAAGTAGAGAAATTAGGGTAAATCTAGGGCAAAATATTGCTTACAGTTAACTTTAAGTAATAAGAGATTTGTTTTGTTTTAAATAAAAATAGGATAATTAAGTTTGGAAAGGATTTTGATTTGTTTTTCTTAAAAATAGGATAATTAGTTTAGGTTGGAGGGAAACGTATCACAAAAATAGGAAACGATTTTGATATTTAGTTTGGATATGATTATAAAATATAAGGATTTATATTACATTTGTTAGATTATTGTTGTCATTGAAAAAGATAAACATTGTTTGTTGAGTTTGTTACATTTAAAAGTTATAAATATCTATACTTTCCTCAGCAAAAAAAAAATATTTATACTTATAATAGTTTCCCTGAATCTCCCCAACCCTAAACAAAACAATATCGCGGCTCTGCAACAATAGAGTATTCTCTCTCTGTTTACTTTCCACGCTTGGAAAATTGTGGTAATCCAATCTCAGATCCTGTCTTGATTCGATGGCTTCCAATTTCTGTAGCAGTTATATTGTAAGTGGATGCTATATTCACAATGATATTGCCTTCTCTATTCTATCAAGACTCCCTATTAAATCTTTGAAACGATTTCAATGCGTAAGTAAACCATGGTCTCGCCTTACTGAAGACTCTCGTTTCATGACAATGTATCGCAAAAATTTTCTTTTATCTCAATCTTATGACGGTGATACATCTCTCCTCGTAAATATCTTTTCTGACCGTGAAAAGTTCCATTTTCTATCAGGTGAAAGGTTTGAGAATAGGGTCAGTTTCATTTATCCAGTTAAAACCTATTGTGCAGTTGCAATCAATGGCTTTGCGAGTGTTAATGGCATACTTTGTTTGCAACACGGTAGTCGTGGAAAAAGTTTCTCACTGTGGAATCCAACTACCGGCGAAGTCAAGGTTATTCCTCATTCTATGACACTTCTTCCACCTATTGTTAATAAATATAAGGCGGCGGATCACTTTCGCCATCGCACTATGCATCATGGATTTGGTTATGACTCTGTTGCTGATGACTATAAGGTGATTTGTCGTGAAACATTTGAACCACTCTTTTTTAATGATGAACTAGGCAAGAAAAAATCATTTTTGGTGCAAGATGAATCCCTTCAACCCTTTTGGCAGATTTATAGCCTAAAAAGTAACTCGTGGAAGAAACTCTATGTCAATATGCCTCATTCTTCAACTTTTCTCGTGGACAATTTGCATGGAAATTTCCGAGTGTACATGAATGGAATGTGTCATTGGTTGTCTATGCCTCATTATCATTGGAGTGTTCCTTTTTCTGCAGAATCATGTATGGTATCATTTGACTTAAACAATGAGACGTTCTTTGTCACACCCATACCCTCGTACGTTAGACTCACATGGACACACTTGACAGTGTTGAATAATTCCATTGCCTTGATCTTCTTCCCTATGAACACAAATATTTTTCACATATCAATTTTGGGTGAAGTTGGTGTGAAGGAATCATGGATCAAACTCTTCACTGTTGAAAAACCTTGCGCTCTAGCTACGTTTCCTACAGGAGTCGGTATGAATGGTGAAATAGTCTTTGCAGATGACGACAACAAACTACTTTTGTTTGATTTAAATACCAACAAGATTGTAGAGCTTGGACTTAAAAGAAGAGATAAATTGACTCTTGGTCAGATTAAAGTTTACAAGAAAAGCCTTCTTCCAATCAAAAGAATAAATTAATTATTTTTGTACCGTTTTACTCATGATTGTGGTTATTGACAATTCACCTTTCATAGAAAGTGGCATGTCAATTAAGTATTTGAAAGACACTTTCTAGTTGACTAGGCCATTTGCTTTGCTTTCCTTTCTTATGCCTGCATATTCTTCATTGTAGTTTCAGAATCCTGATATGTTATCATTTGGATGGATATAAATGCCATTCGTTCAATATTAATACAAAGTTATTTCTTTTTACGTCTTTATATATTGTTTGTGCCTATTGAATTATTTAAACTCGTGACCTTGATCCATGCAATTTGGTCGAATGAGTCGCACTTATGCGATTTGGTTTCAGTACCTTGCTCTTGATTAATTAGAACTCGTGACCAGATTGAAAATTTTGTTGCTATTAGATTTTTGTTTAGTTCTCTTCACTCATAGCTCTGATTAAACCACAATTTTGTAGCTTTTGCATTTGGATTGAACCTTCATGTTTCCTTCTGAGTTGTAGTAATTTATTTTCAGAATTTATGATTTGATAAAATTCAAACGTTTGATTCAAAGAAAAATTATTTATAAGGATTAACTTTAATAATTGTGAAAGTAATGCATCCAATAGAAAAACTTGTTTGAAATGACTGCAGTTTACATTTACGATGATGGCACTTTACATCTATGATGAACTGTCTATATTTCCAAATATTGAGATATTTGAAGTTTTATCATTTTTACTGTATAAAACTCTTGTTTACCAGCTTCAAATTTTCTTTACAAAACAGAGACGCAATAGTTTTAATTATTAACAGATAACATATTTGGCTGATTTATTTCAATGATATGGTTCTCATATTTTCCATGATATTTATAGATGTGGCAACAACAGAGACGCAAATGTATAACCTCGGAGTCAATTATGACATAGATATTGCCAATGAATGTGGTACGCCCCCGTTGTTGCCATTGTACCTTTCTAAGAATGACGATACACTGATATTTGCAAATTATGAAGATGATCGAGCAATTATCTATAATCGGAGAGATTAGAGAGTGGAGAGAATTAGAATTTCCAACAAACTGTGTTGGTTTTCTGCAATGCACTGTGTTGAAAGCTTGATTTCGACTCATTGGAAGTAAGTTCTCTTCTACCGTTTCAAATTGTTTGAAACTATGGTAATTCATGTATGTTGTTTTAAAATCTTTGTCATGTTTAAATAACTTGTGTCAATAACTGGTTTTTGTCATGATATTGCAATAAAACTTATTATTTAATCACACAAGCCTTGGATTCATTGCATCACCGTTGAAGCTAATTTCTTTCTTTGTTTACAGCTGGATATGGTTGCACCCTTAACCGTTATCATTATGCATTCATTTTTCTTGTGTTTTTCATGTATATTGTAAATTTTGTGTTTTATTTTGTTACTTCTAAACTCATTGGTATTTTTTTGAAATGTTGGTCTGCAACCCTGACTCTAAGTACATTCTCTGTAGATGGGAGTGTGGTAGGAATTGGAGACATGATTGGAGACTTTATTAGTGAGGAAGAGAAAGAGGAGCAGGAAGAGCCTCTATCAGAAGACGATTCGGATTCGGATGGGCTAAGTGACTATAATTCTGAGGATGATGAATGAGTTAGTTTGTTAGATTAATATTATGTAATATATGATCAAAGCATAGGAAGTAGGACAGAATAAGCTCGAGCTTTGCACAGCCAGCCTCAATTTTTCTCAATTTGGTCTTTGACTTGGATATTTAGTTATGCTGAAGTTCATATATGATATATTAACTTATCCATCGTCTTATGCAAATGGTTGTTTACTTGTTTGATTCATAAATGATAGTATTTTAGTTTTAGAAGAGGATGATAGATTTAGGGTGGAGGAAAATGTATGCTGAACAAGCATATAACTTTGTGCGTGTGTGTTTGTGAGAGAAACTTCTCTGACAAAGGAAACAATTCAAAGAACGGTGACTGCAAGTTCACTAACTCATTTAGACCCTTTTCTTCCTTGTTATGTTAGTATTTTATGCCTTGCCAGGATTTGAACCCTGGTTTGAACTATACCAATAGGATGAAATGTATTTGGTTCATAATCACTTATACTGACTGTATGTTGTACCAAATCAATCACTTATACTAACATGTGAAATCTTCAGTTTCTTTCATGCTTCTTTTTAATATTGGAAAGCAGGCCTTCAACTAAATACTAATAATGAAGTGAGGGTTGATTATAAACAATTCATATTTTTTCTGCACTTGTTACAGATGGTCTTTTTATTGATGCAGTTTAATATAGCTTACCTAGGAAGTTTTGTTTACATGTGTATTTTTGGCATTACCTACCTGTCAAATGCCTTTTCAACCACAGTTGCAAGATCAAACTTTGATGTGTGAGAGCATTTCACAAAAACAATTAGTATCAAGGGATTGAAAATATTGAAATTTAGTGGGAAATTACTTGTACAAAAAAAATATACAAATTAGTGCATTATTATTTGCAAGCCATTACTACAGATTGTCCTCTTCCTTTTTTCATATTTTCTCAATCATTGTTCTTCCAAAATTTCTCTTCTTTCTTTGTCCAAACTCCGCAGTACTATAGCCTCGATAGAAGTTGCGGAAGTACAGTGTAATGGAGAGAAAGAAACTCATTTGCGAATGAGGAAGGGTCGGTGGATTTGGTGGCTTGAAGTTCGAAGTATTTGAGCTTTGCTCGCTTGTAACCCCCAAGATTTAATTATGCAGAAAGATAAAATTTTGAAGAGGTATTTCTCATATTTCCTGATATTTTGATTCTGGCTAACTTCATATCTTATTAGTGTTGGTTGGTTATAAAATTTATGTCAAAGCCTTGGTGAAGTGAAGGTGTGTGTGTAGCTGGTCATAGGTGTGGATTGTTTTGTATGTGTTAGTATATTTTTGTAGCGCAGTGTTCAAAGCATGTACGGTGTCGGACAGCTAAAAGTTGTCCAAGTACCATTCCTGATTTTGTATATTTCGGATGTGATATAGGCGTTATCAGAAAAGGAAGTATGCAAGTTTACACCTTCATGGTATGAACTTTCACGTTTCGTCCTCATATTGTATATTCTGTTGCAGGTTTTATGTGTAGATAACTCGAAATGGGTCAAATTTATGTCTGTATAAGTTATAACCACGTCTAAAAACGCTTAATTATTTCTTAAAATTTAATTCAAATGTTTGATTGAATAATCAAAAGAAAAGTGAGAAACGTAAGACTTTGACTTTTATTTGTGATACAAATACACTGCAACATTCTAGCATAAATACAGCCAATTAACTTTTATCTCAACTATGAAGTCTGTGACAGTGCAAAAACCATACCCCTGCCAAAACAAACAATGAAGAAATTATTCATGTGCTATCTCAGTTGGACTCTAAATTACATTATTAAACTCACAACTAGAAGAAAAAAAAATTGTGACCAAAATTATAGACAAAAAAACAAATTCATCACCAAATTTCTGTCACCAAATAAATTTTTCTGATAGAGAATTAATTTATATACTTATACATACCGGGAATCTAATAGCATCCCATCCTCCCACTGGCCCAGCAACCGTGTTGAGAATTATAGGATTCACCAAATTATACTCTACTTCATCTTGAAAATCGCCAAGTCTTGAGCCAAAACATGAAAATTCAAACCATGAAGGTGCATGGGATGAATTTGTGCATTCAAAATTACTGAATTTTGAAACACAATCTCCACAGTTGAATTGAACTTGAATTTCTTCAGCTACCTTAGTCGATTTCGGAATAAATGTAGCATTAGCATCCAATAATATTTTCAGGTTTAGGAAGTCAAAAAATTGAAAAAAGCGAAACATATTTTTAGAAACTAATATAGTAAAAAATTGATATCATTTACCGGTGACCTTTAGGCTCTCTCTTTTAATATATTGTTTACAGGTGACCACTTCAGCTTTAGGCACTCTACCTGGACATTTCATTGCCTCCTATTGTCAAAACTCTTGAAACTCAAACTATGGTAGATTATTTGCAGATCATAGTAGCTGATTTTTAGCTAACGGTGCGAATTTGGAGGGTCGGTGGATTTGGTGGCATGAGGTTTGAAGTATTTGAGCATTGCTAGCTTGAAGCCTGTAAGATTTAGTTATGCAGATAGCTAAGTTTTGAAGTGAAATTATCATATTTCTTGATATTTTGATTCTGGCTAACTCCATATCTCAGAAAGCTATAAGTCTATAATTTTTTTGTCAAATCCTTGGTGGTACATGAGATGACTTTGTGCATTCAAAATTGTTGTATTTTAAAAAACAATCTCCACTGTTGAATTGAACTTGAATTTCTCCACCTTAGTCGATTTCATCGTAAATGTAACATTAGCAGCCGAAAATGCTAACTGTTGAAGTGAAGGCCTGTTCTCTGATCAATATGAATAAGCAGCATACAAAAACCAAATCATGCTGTGCATTCTGTCATGTGTTTTTGACATAGATCAAACCAAATTAACAGAATCAAAACACGAAAATAGAGTTGATTAACTGATTGTCTCGTCCATCATCCCCTATCCAAACTTCCAAATGCTTTTCCCACCAAACTTCCAAGTAACATTGATAGTCCCCAATGTGCCTGGAATTGGGGTCGCAGATCTAATATACAAAAAAACACAAAAAATAAAATGTAAATACAAACTCAAAAGTAAAAATGAAGTCATAATGTTCATGAACGAAGAAATATTCATATGTAAACAAATAAATCTTTTAGCTACAACCACAATAATATAAATCCAATTCTAAACATAATGAGAGAATCACTTTGGTTATACAAAGTATAATAAATTTGAAGTAAAGAAATCAACATAATCACCATGGACGGTTTCATAGGAACCAGATTTTAAAGACAAAGTGTAAGAAACTATTGTCTTTGTTAATGCAAACTTTAACTAAATTTCAACTCTTATATGATAAATTTGAAATACTACAACATTAAGTCAGTAACCTTATAATCTATGTGCTATAATCATCTAAATTGAATTCACAACAAACATTATACAAATGGAGAATCATTCAAACAAGAATAGAAGAATTTAACATGGTCAAGGACATTTTTTTTCGAGAAAAACCAGAACATGCTTTAAGACTAATATGAAATCAGCAGAAGAATTCTCATTTATTGATCGATCAATAGCCAAAATAATCATTTTCCCACTATCACCTTTCACTCTATTATATTTAATGTTTCTCCGGCACCTCAATTTGGAGTAATGCATTGTTCTTACAGAACAAGTACTATTTCATATATCATTCAATTTTTCTATGAGAATATTTGTTATACATTGAATTCCACTTTATAGCAGAATCAAGTTCTAATTGTCAAAACATTGTCATTGGCCAACTGATATGAAACCAATTAGTAATACAAAAAACTTAGGCAAACTGCAAAAAATTTACAGTTACTACTCATTAAATCAAGTAGCTTTAGCAGTGTGAATGAATGAAGCAATGTTGGGACAAAAATGATTAAACATCAAATGTTAGCATAAACTGATATATAAGTTGACATATCATGTATAAACATCAAGGTAATTCAAGATCCAAATCATAAAAATAATTACAAAGTAGTGGCTTCCTGCTCAAAGATCAGATGCACATGTCCCCACAAAATAAATTTAAGAAAATGACAAAATGAAAATTACTATTTCCTAGAAAAATACTTTCAGTGATTGCCTCATCGATCATCCCCTAAGCAAGGTTGCTTAGTTTATCCGCATCCTGTCATTTCAAATGCTTTTCCTCTTCCTTTCTCCCAAGATTTTCCGTCCAAACTTCTAAGTAACATCGATAGTCTCCAATGTGCTTGGACTTGGGGTTGCAGATCTAATATTTAAAAAATACCCATTAGACAAGTGAAAACACGAATCACAAAAAAAAAATGTAACCACAAATTCAAAAGTGAATCATTATGTAAACAAATAAATATCTTAGCTACAACCAGGGTGACATGAATCTAATTATAAAGATAATGAGAGAATCACTTTGGTTATTCAATCTATTATAAATTTGAAGTAAAGAAATCAATTTAGATTTAATGGTACTTTTTTCTTTCTGAGATAAAATTTCCTAGTAACCATCCTCCTCATTGCAAAGTAAAATTTTAATGTTTAGGCTACCCACCAAAGGCAACATTTTCTAAGCATCTAAATATATTGAAGTCAGAACAAACATTATACAAATGCAGATAGTTTCTAATTAGTACTAACATTCATTCAAACAAGAATTGAAAAATTTAATATGGTCAACATCATATTTTTTAGAGAAATACCAGAACATGCTTTAAGACTAATATGGAATCAGTAGAAGAATTATCATTTATCTATCGATCAATTTGGAGTAATGTATTGTCCTTACAGATCAAGTACTATTTCATTCATCTTTCAGTTTTTATATGAGAATATTTCTCAGACAATGAATTTCACTTTAGGAGAATCAAGTTCTACCTGGTTACATTGAAAAATACTCAACTTCTATCTTTTTTAATAATAAATATAAATATAAAAACAAATTCAAACGCAAACTACAAAAAATTTCACACAATCTATTATTACAAAAACAGTGAATTATAGATATACTTACTCTCAATCAATGAACTGAAACCAAACTTTCTACGTAATCCTTTACCCCATGGAACCACTGTATGGAGTTTCTAGTTTTAATTTTCTCTGTTGTTTTATCTTTTAAATTATAGATAAATGCTCGGTTGCCATATTCATTTGCAAAAATCACCATATCACCATTTACATAAATGCACGCCAATTGATAACCATCAAGAATATTATGCATTTTAAGATTTTGGTAACTAATCTTAAATAATTGAGTCCAAGACTATTGAACCCCGTACTCCTTCATATGCCATAAAACAAGTTCAGTTTCATTGGAATCATGAGAAAAACAGAGTCTGTCCATCAAAACCCTAAGAACTGGCTGCTGAATGCGAAAAGATGGTACCCCATTAAAATCAGAAGGCAGCAGAAACTGCTTGTATGTCTCCGTTGAAAGGTCAAGTGAAACTACCAGAAATTGATCAGCATGAATAATGGACTTGTAAGTCATCCAATTAATAGTGCCACTAAAATGCACACCATCATTAAAGCGACCGAGTCTACTCTGATCATTAAACCAATTAAGAGGAACGCTCTGAATATTTCTCCAACAATTATTACCTATACTGAAAACTTTAACCTCATTTTTCCACAAACCTTCCTTCTTTTCAGCATGAACCTTTACAACCTTATGAGTTCTCGTTGAAGCATCATAACCAAAAGTGAACTTAGAATAATATGAAAAATAAGCGTAAACAGGGGTGCTATAACATAACGACCCTAATTTTTTAGATCTTGTTCTGGTGGCAGGATTCAAGAAACGGAGCCAGTATTTATGATGTACATCTGTTGGTGTTACTGTTTGAAAATGGAAAACCAAGCAGAGTAATCCGTTACAAGAACCAACAAAAATGCAATTCTTCTTCAAACAATGAAAATTGCGGCTGTAAACGGTGAATGATGGATCTTTGAGTAAACAATGCATGGGGAAGGAGGCTATGTTAAAACCCTCTATGCGTTGGTTCCAAAGTAACGTGAGTTGTGGGTTTTGAGACGACTTCTTAAGGTGCATTTCGACAAAGGTTGGATCTGATATGATAGCGTTCCATGACTTGGTCACACATTTGAGTTGCACGATGTTTTTAACGCAAAGCAAGGATAGGATTTCTATGATGAGTTCATCTGGAAGGAGCAAGGTCGGATAGGGTGCATTGGATCGCCTAGATCGACTTCGTCGCTTCTTAATTGGAGGAATATCCATGTAGTATAGTGACATTGAAGTTGAATAAACCCTAACACATGCAACTCTATCAATGTGAAATCAAATCTGAAAAAAAACCCTAACGCGTGCAACTCTATCAATGTGAAATCAAATCTGAAAAAACCCTAACGCATGCAACTCTATCAATGTGAAATCAAATCTGAAAAAACCCTAACGCATGCATCTCTATCAATGCTATAGAATTCTGCTCTTTACCCAACAAAAATTGCTCACTCCCAACTGAATTCCAAAATTGCCTCTGCGTGAGTTAAGTCACGTTGAAAAAACACAAATTTCTCAGTATCGTTCTCCTTCCCTTTGGTGTCTACCTTGTTGTTGAACAAGTCTACAACAAGATGAATCATCACGATTCTCCCTCTTCAGTACTGATACGTTTTCAATTCCATCCCACACCTCCTTTTTTATTGCATCAATTAATAATCTCCCTAATTCATAATCCCCTTAATAACAGCAAGAAGCACGACAACAATGGAACAAATTCAATTGAATGGAATCAACAACAATAATCCCTTAACAGCAAGAGTTGCAGAAGCAATGGAACAAATTCAATTGAATTGAATCAACCACAATAATCCCCGTAATAACAGCAAGTGGCACGGCATCATGGAACAAATTCAATTGAATTGAATCAACGACAATTCAATTGAATTAAATAGATACGTGTAGAGCAATATGAATAATAGTGGCAATGGAATTTTTTGGAATATAACATAGAGCTGGAATAATTCTGGATTCAATTGCACATTATTGTTCAATAGCATGTTTCAACGTGACTTAAGTCAAGTGTGTTGTAATTTCAGCGTGACTTAACTCAACTCACTTAGGGGTAAAATTGTCATTTCAGTTGGGAATGGCAAAAACTGTTGGGTAAAGAGCAGAATTCAATGCTATATATAACTATTGTTAATGGGCCAAGGTAAGAGGACTTGTTTTTCTTGGATTCTCATCCTTGACGAGTTTGCCCTCTTGTACAATCCAGAAGCAACAGAAAGTGTTGGAGCAGAGGCAAGCCGCAGTGGCTGTTATGGCGGCCCCATCCGGGGTTTAAGATTGTGCTACAGTGACTTGAGGATGAAGAATTCGAAGGAGGGATGGTGGTGGTGGAAGAATTCAAGGATAAAGATGGGTTAGCTTAGGAGAGGTTAACGACGGTAGTGTAGGGGGAATGAGTCATGGAAGAAGAAGAAGATGAATGTGTGACAATGGTGGTGTAGGGTGAATGGGTGGAAGAAGAATCTTTTGGTTCAAACGATGAGAGGGGAGAGATTTTAACGGGGAGGGAAAGTGAAGATAGATATTTAAATTAAATATATGTGTGGTTCAAAATGTGAAAGGGAGGAGAAGTGAGTGATTTTAATTAAAAAAAACATGTTTTGTTTCGTTGAAGCTACAAAAGTATAGCTCTTGCAAAAATCAGTGACTAATTTTGTAAATCTCCCTGCCAATCCAAACATACACTCACTGTAAGTGATTATGAGCTTAATATACTCATCCTATGAAATCTGTTATGTGCTACTGACATATATCAAACCAAACTACCAGAATCATAACATAAAAATTGAGTAGTATGCAAATTCAAAGGTCAAAGATAACAAATGGTTTAGCTTATCATTTATCTGTTCAAGTATTCCAGCTAAACCTCTATACTACACATTCACTATCAAGTATTCCAGCTAGCCTCTCCCTTGCAGCAGAGTTGGTTAAACTAATCAATTTTCATGGCATCCTTTCCTCCTGCTCAGCTCATTCATGTAGCTAATCATTTTTGCTTAAACTAAACCAATAGTTGATGACACAAGGTGATCGGTTTGCAGAATTTCGAAACATGTTGCAAACTTGCAACCTATTTGTTGACAACTTTGGCGGTAAGAGATTAGGAGGATGTATGCATACAACTAAATTTATGGATTATAATGACATTGATTTTTCAATTGCAAGTCAATCATGTTACCTAATCTCAAATTGTTTGAAACTACTCTCTTATTTTCACTTTTTTTACATGGAACGTTAAGTGCGTGTTTGGATTGACGAGAAGTTTGTTGGAATCACAACATGATTTTTGTCAAAGCTTATAAATCAAGGTGCCATCGCTATTTCATCAAACACACTGCCGGTCCAAACATATATCATAATTGGATTAACAACTTATTTGCAGCTTATAGTACAAGTGTGTATCATCATTAAGCACTTATATATAAGCTTGCATAAACTATTTCTATAGTAAAACAAAAAATAACGTTAAATTGCTTTTGTGTATAATATAAGTTGTTTTTATAAGCTATATTTGAGAATTTATGAAAATGAGTAGAAAAAAGCTTATGAAAATTATCATAAGTTGTTCTCATAACTTCTCCCAAACAGTCTCAAAAATCTTATATAAGTAGATAAGCTCAAATAAGCTAATTCAAATAGGCCATAAGTTCTCCTTACAACTAAATGGAAGTCTTATTTCAATAACATTAGAGAATTAGTAATTCAAGTCTCTCAATCAATCAAATAAGTTGTTACACAAAGGAAAAACAGAAACAGTTTAAAATTACATAAAATATCATTTAAAAAGAACAAAGAAACAGAAACAACACTCATCATCCTCTTATCTATTTGAGACAACTCATTTTATTCCACACAAACCTACCCATGAATTCCCAATAATTATAATTAAAATTATAATAATTATAATATAAAAAGAGGTAATAAACCATTGTTACTGCCCCAACAAAAAGAAATGCTGCAAAATTCACAACCTTAACCATCTTGAACTTCTTGAGCAGAACTGAAGCGACGAAAAACAGCATCATCGCAATTCTCACACAATATTTCTTCACAATACGAATTGCTTCCTGCAATTGCAATTGATCTGAAAGATTTGATGAAGTCTCTGTTTTAGAAACAATGTTGGGTTTGTTCCTGAGTCGAAATTTCTGGAGAAATTTATTGGTTTTGGGTTTTTTAGGGTGTGAGGTGAATGTGAAAAGGAATTGAGGAAGGTTGAGGAGAATGGAGAAGCGGAAGAAGGAGAGAGATTGAGGAGAGGGAGATGGGTTAGTTGCTGCTGCGAATCTGAATCTGAATCTGAAGTTGAAATGTTTGGCTTTGGCAGTGACTCGGATTCGCCATGATTGCTGCTGTTGTTGTTGTCGATCTGATGCTTCCATTCCATTCCCAGAAAACAGAGTGAGTGGAAGAAGTAACCGTTAGAGTGAGTGTTTTTCACATAGTGATGGGTGTGTTTGTTTAAGATCTGAACAAAATATATTTTATATAAAACAAATCACTATTTATTATTTTTAAATGTCTATTTAGGATTCTTACAAAAATAGTTTATCAAATAAAAAAAATTGATGAGTTGAACCCATAATATTCTTACATATCATCCATCAAAGATTGTCGCATTGATAACAAAAGTTGAATCCACGATATTACAGATGAATCAACTTCTTATTAATTGAGTAATCTTCATTGATATGTGCATCATTGGTTAAGCATATAGAGAATGTAATTATTATTTTTTTATAAAAGAATGGATAATAAAAGTATGAGTGAAGAGTAAGTGTATGTTTGGATTAAAGTTTGTAAACCTACTTTTAATTAGGGATGGAAAAATGGAACAATCTGTCACAATTAATTTGTCAAAAGTGGAGCAACCAACTCAATAGGTGGGTTCAAACACTCGCCTCGCTTCGTTTTGGAGGTTGGCGAACTAGTTCATCTTAAAAAATACTTTTTCTTTTACAATTTATTATTACAAAAAATACGGTTGTTAATTTGTTATCATAAAAAAAATATATATGTATAGTTTTTGAAAAGCTCTCATGTCGGCCCATCTTACCTCAATCTATATTTTTGATGGGCTAAACGTGGTGGACCATTTAAAGGAGGTGGACTCAGAACTTCAGCCAATATCACCTAAAAGAACAGGTAGCAGGTCGGTCTGATTGACCAAACTTGTTTTGCCACCCCCTTCTTTTAATCAAACTTCATTTGCACTTTAGGCTAAAATGAAAATGGAGACAACTTAATCTCTACCTAAACCATCCGGAACCATATTAATCAACAATTTAATCTTTAATTTATTATACTATTAGATTCAATTTGATTTAATGTATAAAATAAAACAAATGCATTTCTTTTAAGTAGGCATGAATCTAAAATAGTTTCATAAGAGCATCCACAATGGAGACATCCATTTTTGGGTTATTAAATGGGTTCCACGTGTACACATCACTCATTTATAATTTTTTAATAGTAGTACCTAATAAACACTCAATCACTTCAACCCAGATCTCACACAAAGTTCTTAAATGGGACCTACTAATCAACTATCAATAATTTTATATCATTATATTTCAATTTTTTAATATTAAAATAGTGCGGGTCTCGCTTAAAAGTGGGGGTCTTAAGTAAGACCCCGGGTTATAAGACCCCGGGTCTTATAAGACCCTAAAAAAGATTCTCCTAATTGGGGGTACCTAATAGGTACCGGGTCTTAAATAGTTAAGACCCTCCCAATGGAGATGGTCTAAGCCTTTGAGCATCTCCAGCGTTGTTCCATGCACAGTCCTTGAGGCAATACGAACGTGTTCTTACTTTCAAGCTCATTGGAGAGGAATGATGTGGATGTCATTTTAGAGAACAGTTATCCCTGAAGAACGCCCAAGAACAAAGAAAATCGGAAATTATGGGGACCATAAAAAGGCAAGTTAAAAAGGGAAAGCAAAAATTATGAATTGTGAGACCCTAAAAAATAATATAAGAATACAAGTATGGTTCTTTACATTGGAGTAGAATTGAGTGATAGTTCTTAAATCATATGTGACATCCATAGACCCACAAAAAATGATTGAAGAACAAAATTTTGGTTCTAGCATCGTAGATGCTCTTAGGATTAGAGATGGAGAATGATTTATATGTTTTTATGAATAATAAATTATTAATTGAAATCGCTAGTATTCAAAAATAAGGTTGAAAGGTTAGCCCTTCAATTGTGTTTTAATTAATTTAAAGTTAAGAGTGATTCCTTTAAGCTTAATGTGATGTGAGAGATGTCATAACTCATAAGAATTGGTAATATATCTACACATCAATCAGTTAAGTTTGCACTTTCCTCAACTGATTATGTGTGTCTGAATTGAGGAATGTCTTCCTTGTACTTCTTTCTTTTTTGTAGTTGATTAGCTAGTACCTGATTATTCTTAGAATGAAATGAATGACGTACGGTAAAATAGAAGCTGCAATTTCTAGCTTCTTAAAATTCCGTTAAAAATAACATTGGGACACTAGATTTGGAGCATAATTGCAGAATTTAACATTACACTATTCATCAAAAAACAGCTTTCAGTGTTCACAGATTACTAATCAATCATAGCATCAATGTAAGACTCTGAATGCATATGATTACCACATGACCAAAAGTTGTATATTGTAGATATGGGTACAATTTTCATCCTACCACGTGACCAAAAGTTGTACTTATTGCTTGAAATTTAAAATTAAAACGTTTGACTGAAAAATCAAAAGAAAAATGTGGAAGAGGAGACTTTGACTTCTAACATATACAGCTGAATTTTCTAGCATATAGCCAATTAACATTTAGGCAAATCAGCAGGTGGTGGACCAAGTGAAGTTGAAGGTGTTGGTCCATTTTCAACTATGAAAGCTGTGACTAGTCCCCAAAGATTATGATCATCCACATGACAATGCAAAAACCATACCCCTGCCAAAACAAACAATCAAGAAATTTTTAGTATTCTTCACTAAATTTATTTAGAGGCAAAATTAGAGAGATTTTATATTTTTCTTTTCTAAATTTATATATGTAACTAATGATTTCTTTAGAAAATGAACTAATGTTACATAAAATACTTATACATACGGGTTTCGGACCTCTTGTAATCCAAAAAATAAATAGAAAATACTTATACATACCAGGATTGATTGTTTGGAATCTAATAGCAGCCCATCCTCCTGTCGGCACAGCAACCGTGTTGCGAATTGAAGGATTCACCAAATTATACTTCAGTTTATCTGTTGCAGGATTGAAAATCCCAAAGTTTTGAGCCAAAACATGAAAATTCATACCATGAAGATGCATGGGATGACTTTGTGCATTCAAAATTGCTGTATTTTGAAACACAATCTCGACCGTTGAGTTGTATTTGAATTGCTTCACCTTAGTTGATTTTGGCGTAAATGTAACATTAGGATCCAAAAATATTTTCGGGTTTACGAAATCGAAAAATTTGGGAGGGTTGTCTGGAAAATCTGTAGTGTAAATGCCACTCACATTGTAAAAATATGCTTCCATTATGGAATATCCTTTTCCAACAGGAAGCAAAAATGACTCATTGTTCATGCTAGATGCAAATTTTTGTCCAAGTGGACCTGTACATTTGGCATTTACAGGACAAGGTACTAAACCCATGTTAATTGTGATATACATGTGTTCATCCACTTCAAGTGGGACAGGGACCCAATTAGGTCCCCCAACAAGACCAGTTATGTTGCTGAAAAATTTGTGAGCTATTGGTGTATTGTTATGAAGTGGTAATGCTGGCATCAAAGGTACTATATGTTTTGTTTTTAATTTTTTGTAACCCTCGTAAAAGACAACGGCACGAGTTGTGGAATTGTCGAAGAGTCCTACTGGTTCACCAACAACATAAGGTGATGCAGCCATGTAGTATGAACCTTTTGGTTGGTCTGCTGTGAAAAGTATATCGGCGCTTTGGCCTGCTGCGATGACGATTATATCGGTGGTATAGGGCTCGGTGTATGCGGCATCCATGGCAACAACTGTGAATTTGTGATCGGCAATCTTGAAGAAAAGATTGTTCGCGAGTGCAGCGTTGACCATTCGGAATAAATAGGTCTTTCCTTGCTTCACTTTCAGCTTATACATCTCTGAAATATACAAGTCAAATTATATACACACATAACACATGAATGAGAGTATACAAGTCTAATTTACACTAAATTAGAGAAGGCGAAAATAGAAACGTACGATTTTTTGAACAATTGAAGAGATCGCCAGGAAAGCCGTTGATAGTGAAAGCATCAGATGGTATTTTATCGCCTGTTTCTAGTTCTTTTTGGATAATCTCCTCAACATTTCCATCATACCAATCACCTAGTATTATTGGTACTTCCTTGTAGGGTTTAGGAAATGGAAATCGACCCGAACGAGGTTGAATGATAATGGCACCATGAACCGTTGCACGTACAACTGATGCATGAGCATGCCACCATAATGTTCCTTCTTGTTTTGTCACATTAAATTTGTATGTAAATTTATTTTCAGGACGAATTGAACATTGTGTTATATATTCAGGACCATCTGCCCATGCACTATATAGCTGGAACACTCCATGCCTTTACATTGTTCAAAAATTAATAAACAATTAGCCATTAATTTTTTAAGAAATAGCAAAATTCTAGTGAAATTATATATAGCTAAGATTATATATGAATTATTTCTCTGGTTTTTGATGGTGGTGTTCTGTTTTTGTTTACAACTTAATGAATGTATGAGTTCTTTCTCTTGGATTTACTAGTCTTGGTCACATCATGTGCTTCAATTTTTGTAGCAAAGACTAATTAAATTCACTTTTTGGCTTATAATAGTCTTTAGCGGTGAATTTCTACTCACTGAAATATTTGATCAAAAAGAATAAAAAAATAAAGTCTCCTCTCATGGATCAAACATGCAGAGACTAGACATATTTTTCGATTGTGACGAACCAAATTTGTCAAAAAATGCCTTTAAATGGTGAAAGGATTGAAAAATGTAACAATATCATATAAATTTATGTTATTCAAATTGCTTACCAGTGAATTGTTATATTGTAGGGTGAATTGTTGATTACATGAACAATCACAGAGTCACCATCTGTAACTTCTAGCTTTGGACCTGGGTAAAGACCATTAACTGTAACAATCACTTGTTCATGGCACAATCGTTTGATAGTCTTGTTTTGAACCTGTAACTCATTCAATTTCAATAGTATGAAATTAAGTATACTAAAATTCAAAGACAAATTGTACCAAAAAAACATTAGAAGACAATTTTACTTGGCTGTCCCAAAAGAAAATATAGTGAAATCCTTCCGTTTAGATAAATCGGAGATTAAACTCTGACCACGTACCACTTGTGAGTTTAACTCAGTTAGTAGAGATAGTGCATGATATATATAAGATTGAGGTTCGAACCTCAGACACCCACCACCAAAAAAAATTCTTTTTTTGTTATATTTAATTTCACTTTGCAATAGTCAAAAACTAACTTTTTACTACATGATATGAGATAAAATATTATTTTAAATCTCACTTTCTTATAGACCGACCTTGCAAAAATTTATGTCATAGTATACACCATGAGAAATGATTGCAATTAGTTATATTGGGTAAACTAAGTGAAGAATTGAGTTGAAGTGAAAGATTGATTGAATTAAATGTCATGTAATTAAGACTAGTCAATACAAAATAAATAAAAAAAATTCAACACTAAGCACACATTAAATCTTACCAAGAAAGTGTGTTCAACTGTAGCAGCAGAAGCCATAAATGAAGATAAAATTAGAGCAAAAGCCCATGTTTGCCACAACAACAAAATCTTCATATTGAAGTGACCAACTTGTGGGACTAATAAGAAGATAGCTTATGATTATTGATTACACTTAATATAGTTCTGAGAAAGTGAACCTATATTTATGGTGTTAATAGGTAGTGTGGTTCTCTTTGTTTTCATATCGATCACTTTCAGTTTACTTATTGAATAATATTGATATAAAATAGTGCAAATTGTTGGGAATTAATTTATTTTTTTTATGCCTCTATCAATTGAAGATTTGGTCTACACAAACCCCTTACAAATAAAATTATAATTATAAGTCAAAACCTTATAAGTAAGTATCTTATGAGTATAGTTATCATGGCAGACTTTTTTGACTGTGAATACGTCATCCCTATTTTGTTTGATATAGTTTTGGCCTCATTAGAGAGGCCATGTCTTCCCTCATCTTGGACTTTGGTTAGTTTAATTTTTTTATAAATTTTTTTGAAGAAATTTATTTGATATTTTTTAGAGGTTGGACTATGGTGATATTGATGATCATATGTTACATCAAATAGGATTCGATAAACAAATGCATAGGACACAAGAAAATGAAATTAAAATACGAAAAAGAAAAAAATGATTATGTAATATTTCAATATGATTCAACTTGAACATATCTTATTATATATGATATGATTAGGTCATGGTCTTTGAATTTTTTGTTAACTATAGAGATGGTGGTAGATGCTTGTGTTTTTGTAATGAGCAGGTAGACGCTCGTGTATAGTATTAGACAAGAAATTTCAATATTCAATTTCGATAAACAAACATCTCTGCCAGATAGATAAGGGTGCTAATCAGATGATATCAATTGGCGGAAAATTGTTTGGGAGAGGTTTTTTTTTTTACTGTTGTGAATTCGATGAGAAATCACACCAATAACAAACTTGATGTGTGGAGCAAGTGATAATCAAGCTACCAAAACAAAGTGTATGGAACAATTATAAACACAAGGCAAAAGTAGAAAATAGCGAGAGAAAGAAAAGAGAGAACACAAAAGAATCTGTTTACCTAGTTCGGTCCAAATTGACCTAGTCTGGGGAGAGAGCAGCCCTCCGTTTCACTATAATGATGAGTAACTTTACAAAAGAGATATCAATGGGTTACAAGAATAAGTCTCCCGCCTAATTCTACCCAAAGCCCGAATCCCTTCCTGTGACCAAGAGACTCAATCCTAATAGTATTTCCCAAGGTGAATCAACCCTCAAACCCTAGTGTTTGTGTGGTTAATGCCACACAACCAATTTCCCTATTTTTTTGTTTTGATTTTTTTTTTGCAATTACCATGATATAGATGCACCGTATGTGCAAAGGAAGAAATTTAGACAACACTCTTCAACTTCTAGTGTTTTTAATTTGCATCACTTTAAGAATGATTGTTTGTTTAGTGTTTTAAATTTGCAGTTGCATGAGATCAATGCTAGGTTTGGTGAAGAGAATACTGAACTTTTACAATGTGTTTCATGCCTGAGTCTCGCAAAGTCTTTTGCAGCTTTTGATGTGAACAAATTATTGAGGATGACTAAGTTTATCCAAATGATTTTATAGATGTGTTGGACGAGGCGTTACGCCATCAATTTAGGAATTATGTTATAAATGTTCAATCTGACACAAAATTTGCTAAGTTGAATGAGCTTTTAGATCTTTGTGCAAAATTTATGGAAACAACTAAGTACAACACATTTAATATGGTTTATAAGAATTTGAAGTTGGCTTTGTTGCTGCCGGTAACAATTGCAAGTATTGAATTTGTTTTTTCAGCTATGAAAGTTGTGTAGAGTCAACTATGTAGCAAAATGGGTGATCAATGACTAAATGAATGTTTTGTAACTTATATAGAAACATATGTTCCTTTAACAATTAACAATGATGTCATTTTAGCTCGTTTTCAACAAATAGATAGAAGATGATTTTTATTGTAATGCACTCCCTCCGTCCTGCAATAGATGACCCATTTGAAAATGTGTAATTTTGACCTAACTTACTTTGACCATATTTTTCTATTAATATACAAAGATAAATAATATCATATAAGATGTCGTTAGATTCGTCTCGATGAGTATTTTCAAAATATCAAATTTTCATAATTTTTTCTAATATATTATTCAAGATATTTAAGCTCAAATTTATGCATTGGTATGCGTAATAGATCAGTCAATTGTGTCATGTATTATGGGACGGAGGAAGTATTGTATTAAATAATGTTATTTTTTTACTTTTAATATAGTTTGCATTATTGTTTCTTTTGAAATTTTAACCCCACATGTATCAAATGTCTAGATCCATCGTTGATGACCGCTAGAAAACGTTTAATTCATATACATAGTTGGTGTATTCGAGTTTTATACATACATTTAATCGAGTTCTAATGCTGACTGCATGGGTTGCTTTGCAAAAAACCTAGTGGCCGAATTCAGTGCAGCAATGATAGCCATAGAGGTTGCTCATGAAAAAGGTTGGAGGAATTTTTGGTTAGAAACAGATTCAAAGATTGTTATGCTTGCATTTTTCTTCATCCTTCATTGTTCCTTAGCACATAAGAAACAGACGGTCTAATTGTTTGATCAAGGCCAGACAAATGAACTTCATAGTTAGTCACATCTTTAGAGAATGAAACACTTGTGCTGATATTTTGGCTAATATGGGATTATCTATCAATGATACAATATGGTGGGATGAAGCTCCAATTGAGATTAGACAAGAATTGATTAGGAACAAGTTAGGACTTCCTAACTACAGATTTGTAAATTTTTGAGGTTGGCTTTGGTATAGTCCTCCAACCTATCCTTTTTGTACTTCTTCTCTTTCTTTTATATATGATATTTTGTGATGCCACTAGTTTAAAAATAAATAAAAAATCATGTGTTCTCACACTATTTGATGAGTTTAAAACATATAATTTATCATATAACATTAATTAAAATGGTAACATATCGTATGCTTCATGTCAGGACCTATCTTTGGACAAGTCCAACAATGATGTAGAATGAAGTCATCATATTGATTAAATCAACAAAATTCCTCTGTTAATAATTTTCTTATAAAAAAATATTGGTTTTAGGCAAATTGATCTTTACTTCTTATTCCTCTTGACTGCAGTGTGCTATATTTTATTATAATTAGAGGTGGTAAAATTAAGCATAATACTACTTGTTGCATAATGGGTTTGGTCTAAGTGATAAAAAGAGATGTTTTAGATCTAAAGTTATTGAATTTGAGCTCCACTTTTGTATTTGAATGAAGATAAGTTTAAATTTATTTGTAAGTGTATTTTGAGCAGCTTTGGATTGAGTTGAGATCATCATTCTCTCATCTTAAATTTTTTATCAAAAAAGATACTACATTTATACTATATATATATATAAAGAAAACTATCATTTTCAGTATTTTTGGGTTGGACTTTTCTTTCCAAAAATACCTGTAATGATCAATACAAATAACACATAACAAATAGATAAAAATAAATTTATTTAAATATTAAAATAAAAGTGTAACAAACACAAATGTTTAGTTTTTTCTGTTATCATTTAAAAAATTTAACAAATTAGATTAGTGTATTTATACTTACTTTTTCATTATCCCAATTATACCCTTAAACAACATTTTTTTCTATAATAAAGATTGTTGTTGGTGTCATTAAGAAAATGGAATTTAAATTATATTTTTTTTGTTATATTGTTAGTTTCACTGAAATAGATAATCATGGTTAGTTTGAAACCAAAAAACATTTA
>Ga0315914_1003963_pt1 | contig 22267 bp, 8 predicted proteins | sample MpolenodulesMG_FD_203920 | JGI IMG/M metagenome (GOLD analysis project Ga0315914, IMG submission 203920) | Medicago polymorpha root nodule microbial communities from Los Angeles, California, United States - elongated nodules | ecosystem: Host-associated > Plants > Roots > Nodule | place: USA...
TGTTTGGTCTATTAGGGGTTAAATCAAAACAAAAATAATTTACAGGGGGTAAATCAAAAAAAATATTTTACTGGTGGAAAAACCGAAAATGACCTATATTACAGGGGGATAAAGACCTATTAACTCAAAATTTAATATATACATTATTTACAAATTGTTAGACCTTAAAATAAAAAAATTGAATTCTTACACAAAAATAAATTATTTTTATATTTTCGCAAACTTTGATTGCAGACTATCTCTCTTAGTATATAACAAAAAACACCGAATTAATAGAAATATGAAGAAGCTAAGAGTTTAAAGTACACATAACAAATTAAATAGCAAATCTTTGAATCAACTTGCAACACGGGATATAAGACTCCCCATTTAACAATCACCCGACTTAGAAACGAACATCTTTATTGTACCAAAGAAAAAAAAAAACGAACATCTTTATATAATTGAACTTACGGAAGTATGTTTAAAGGTAAAAAGATTTGGGATCTAATACGAGACTTAAAATTTTGGGGGCCTAAAGCCATTGTTTTAGTGGCAGCCTCCTTGAGCCGGCCTTAACGATACTGCTTAATATATAGGTCTAGTTTCACTTAAACGGATGTAACGTTAGTAAATAAATAGAAAAGTTGCCTTCCTTAAGTATTCAAATGGATTTGTGTCTAAGGAAAAGTAAAAAAAGTTGGAAAGATGCATTAGCCAATCTTGTCTAATTTTTTTCCAAATATGGCCTATATAAGGGAAATTATATTGCCTGTCAATGATTCATCCATATGCATGACCATTAATTTGTTTGCTTCCATGGCTCCAAAACAAAATAAAGCCTCTTTATCGTCCAAATTAATTCATTTCCACCTAATTCCAACTTCTTTTAAGGGATTAAATTTTATAAGGGAAGATCATCTTGTTGTTAAAAAGCCTATTCTCTTGACCCTAAAGTTCTTCCATTGATGAGATTCTCAAGGACAATAAGATATTTTAAAAGTTGTGGTCAAAGATTCATTTCTTCACGTATAGGACATAACCTGTTGGGTTGGGGCTCTATCAGCCGACAAATAGCATTGCATTCTTTCCCAAACATCTTTTCTATAAATGTGCCTGCATTTTGCATTTAACATTGAACAAGTGTGCTAGTTGAATTGAAGATATGAACCAAAAATGCATGTTATTAGAGGAAAATGATCAAGGTCAATAAATTAAATAAAAAAGGACGACACTTTATCATCGCTTGCTTGTCATATCATGAGACAACTTGATTAGTAGCAAGATAAATGCAAGAAACAAATTGTTTAACACACTTTTTTCAAATTGTTATTGTTTTCACTAAATTTATAGGGCCACCAAAAATGCATTAAGGTCAGTAAGTTAAATTAAAATGGAAGGCACTTTATCATCGCTTGCTTGCCATAACATGAGACAACTTGATTAGTTTTCTTAAAAAAAAAATAAAAACTTGATTAGTAGTAGCAAGATAAATGCAAGAAACAAATTGTTTTTTTTTTTTTGGGTTTGACCAGAAGTACTGTTCAATTCCCGATTCCCTTAACTATTCTTTTTCTTCTTTTTCTTATCTTTTATTTCTTTCTTTTGCCTCAAGCACGGCACCGAGTTTACATACACTATACTATGGTTCGTAAACAACTCAATTTACGTAAACCTCTAAAACCGAAGAAAAAAAAATACGGGACTACATAAACTCATTTATGCAAGTCATGTAAACTGAGTTTACGATAGTGTACGTAAACTGAGTGTGCATACGTTATGTAAACTGAGTTTACAGTAGTGTATGTAAACTCGTGATTTCAAAATACATATGGTAGTGTATGTTTTAGGGTAGTGTATGAGAATGATGATATTTACATCTTTTCTTGTGTTAATAGGTTAAAGAGAGTGAGCACTCAAGGAGGAGGCTGTATCAAGATTATTGAGCGAAGAAATGAAGAAATCAAGGCCGAGTCAACTTGCTAAGTGAGCTATATGCTGGATTAATTAAGCAAGCCAGAGATTTATAGAGTAAAATTGGGAACCATTCACTGAGTTTACAGTTCACTTAGCAAATTAAAGCGATTTAGTGACAATGATGAACATCAGGCAATTACTCTGTGGTGAAGAAACGATAACTCGCTCCGCGAACTTCAATTTCTCTTTGTAAAATGTTACTTTCCCTACTATTACAAATAGATCAAAGCTCTTCCATTTTACATGATCACGGTTGAGAGAATATTAGGATTAGGCGATTCATGTTGGAGAAGCATCGAAGGAAAGAGGAATCAATATTTGATGCATTTTCATCTCATTTATTTTCAATTGTGTAAAGCTACCATGAAAATGAGTAGTTAATTATCTCTCACTTTTGTTGTGATTAGATGTAATTTAGCATACTCTTATGTATCTCTTTTGATCATAGAGTTATATATATTCTAGTTATACATAAATATCAATGTTTATCCTTGCTCTTAATGATTTTTTGACTTGATCAATCATAACATGATGCTTGATTTAATTTTTTTTATTAGAAACTACTTTTTAGATCTCATTCTAGGACAATCATTTGTTAAACTTGATAAATTATAGGAACAGATATAGGTTTAACAGTCACACACATCGCCGGTTGTTAATGCCTTTCGTCTTGTAATAACTATTTGAGGAAATTACGTTTAAACCTATATGATCTCTCATATTTATTTAGGAATAAAAAAATGTTTGAAGAGCAACAAGTGAGAATATTTTCGTGAGTTAACAAAATTGATGGTCTTTCCAAAAATTATTCTTACCACTTTGGGAAATAGATATGGTCTAAGTGAAACGAATATCAAGATCACAAATCCAACATCTAATGAAATGCTTGGTTGAAGATAAGTATGTGTATCACTAGCTACAAGAAGTTTTCTGATTCCGATTAGGGCAAAGGTTTTTTTTTGGGATCATCCGGATTCCATCAAGTTGTTTATCTTTTTTCATATTGTGATTATGATGGATTCTACCTATAAACCCAATGAATATCGTCTTTTGTGGCTCGTGTTTGTCGATGTCACTACTACCAAGTTGAGATGTCATCTTGCATTATTTTTAGCCTGTTTTTCAGTCATTTTCAATAGGTTTTTCCATCCAGAATAGAGGAGTATTAGAGAAATTGCTTATAATTTTGGGACATTTGTAAGGTTTTCTATATTTGAATCATGTAATTCTATTCTTCCCGAAACATAACAATTTTAGGGTGTTTTGATGTAATTCATGAAGAAATCATGCAAATCGGCAAAGAAGACATCCGAAGACTCATGAAGACTTTGGGAATATCATGAATGAAGATTCAAGAGGATTCAAAAGAAATTATTGAGGGAGCTGGTCCCAAGATATCTTATATGGAAGCAAACACCAAAAAGGGCGAAGAAACATGCATTTATGCACCAGACTGCACTCACATACACCCCGAGCATGTTCCATGCGCCCCACGCATGGCCATGCGTCTCAAGCATGACCTCCCCCCAAGGGTGGATTTTTTGCACTCTGATGCGCCTCAAGATAAATACAAACGGTGCACCAAAGAAGGTGGAACATTTTGTAAGGTCAACTAAGAGATAACCTTCTTTCTAGGAGCATGTCCGTGCTCATCATCAAAATACACATGTTTCATAGTCAAAGTCAACACGCTCAAGTAGGAAAAGTGTGTGTGCTAGTAATAAGTCTCATAACCCTCATCTGGTTTAAGTCGACTTCTCACACAAGAGCAAAATCCCGACGTTCATGCATTAATTTTTTGAAAACATGGTGAATGTGGAAGGTGATGCTCATTGTTGATTATGTGTTGTTGTAATCTTACATGGTATGTCTATTGATGATCATCACATTATCTAGCTTGATCTTTTATGAGAGCTAACCGATATTTGTGATCGTTATCTACAACTAATTGGGACACATAAACGATTCAACCAAGTAAAACACGTTTTGACTCCTGATGCAATTAGCCCCGCACCTCAGAATAAATGGATGACTATGTCAGACATGGACCTTCTCATTGAACATAAATATGAGTATGTGATATTTCTACAGTCAATCAAAAAAGGGAAGTCAGAAACCATATTTCCCTTACGTGGTGCACCATTATTTAGAGACCAATTAATATGTCTTCCTGATGGCAGTGACAACCATTTTATAATAATAACTTTTTCTTTAGTTTTCGTTTGTATTTAATTTTATACCATTGTTGTGTGTAGCTGTCATAACTTATATTATAAGTATATTTGAAGGCTAGGTGTCTGATTCCACCCACATCTATAATATGGGACCGCCACGTTAGAGATAATGTAGGACTCTGTAAGAGTCTAGATGTATCTGCAGGATGATTAGTTATAATAAACTCACTCGTGTTGTTGGTAATCAGATAATTTGAGATTATGATGTTGTTTTATTTGAAAACCTCGAGAAGGATGAAGATGTTAAGAAAGTTTTTGATGATAAAGATTGTAGATGGAGTTAAAGTTGAAGATGATAGTCTTGGAATTCATGATTGGGGTAGCATAGACCTTGAAGAAAATTAGTTCAAATGTATATCATTAGAGAGCCAAACACATATTATATTCAATGATTTTTTGATATAATTATATGTTTATGTTAGTCAAATCTTATAGTTTATGGAAGTTTGTTAAATCTGCAAAGGTATAAATGCTTTTTTTCGTCGTTGGTTGGACTCTATGTGATTTTGGATATATAATCCGAAAATGTTTAAAACTAGCTAACTTGGACGGTATGGGATAAAAGAAAAACTTTGGAGAGCGCGCAAGAAGAATGGAGTATGTGAAAATAAATTCTCGAAAAACAATTGCGTTGGGCCGATTCAAATATGGAATGTAGTAAAAAAATGTTCCAATTAGTCAACATGCGTACCTGCAATAACTACGGACAATTTCTTTTCCCACTATACTCTCTTCTCACTAGCCTTACTAAATTCCAAAATACCTCCATTTCGAATATATAATTCGAATTCGTTTTTGGTGAATTTCGGATTATATAATCCCAAATATGCTTAGGTATAAGAAACAATTAGAACCCTTCGCATTTCAGCAAATAAGATTTTTTTTTTAAAGCAACAAAAAAATCAAGTAAAAAAATTCTAAAAATCAAATACACCTAATGCAAAAAGATTCAAATCTTTATGAGAATATGAAAAAAAAGAAGGTCTAAACGATGTGATTTTAAATTTGAGGGTGAGAGTCTTGTAAGAAATCTTTTTCAAGGGAGTCTTGTATAACACCCTTGAATTCCACAAACAATATTTAATGCAAATAAATCATCTAATAAAAAGAGTTCAACATGCTATGTCATCATTTTCTCAAAACATGCATAATTCAGTTTTCATAAAACTCGCAGCGGAATAAAAACAACATCTGAAATATCTCTGTTACATCTAGAATCTCAAAGTGCATGAATCACAAAATCTCAATAACCTATCTCAGATCTCATAATACATAAACAATATGGTCTCAACATAATCTCAAGGGCAAAAAAACATAGAATCTCGACAATCCTAATCAGAGCCTATACTAGACTCTATGAAAAAGAAAAACGAGAAATGCGCCATGCAAGCCTCGGGTACTCACGTCTCCACGAACATTCTCAAGCCTGCACGTCCACACAATTTTTATAAATGGTGAGACAGTCAACCAAACGGCCACTAGGGGTTAGATAATATTCACATAAAAAGACATAAGCACAAAAATAGCATTCTATGATTTGAAGTATCACATATATACATGCTCATCATTCATAAGATATTACTATCATATGAATATTATTTTCAATTCAATCATACCACAAATCATATCATCGTCAATGCATAATCACATCATTTTCATATTAACATCACCGTCTCAATTAAACAAGCATCACCGAGCAAACATATTCGAGTACACAACTTCATACAAGTCACATCATTCACCAAGTCACATAATTCAAAAAATGCAACAAGTAACATAATCACATATGACATGTTTCACATAACTCATTTGCATGTAATGCTTTAGACATGACTCGACATACATGTGGTACCATTTAGATGTCAGAAGTAACTATTACAGATTGATCCACTAACATAATCCCCACCAATTACGTTCTTCACCAACTAACGTAATCCCCACCAATTACGTTCTTCACCAAAAGACTCAACATGACTAAATGCATGGACTTTCAAGTAAAAACTTGACAATGCATAATTCACAACTCTATATCATATAATTTCCACCATCATATACTATCTTCACCAAAACCTACCATTTGCATCATCAAGTGTTTTTATCCATACATCAACAAGTCAAAATCACTAAAAATCATCATTAAATCATCATCAAACATTCACCACAACAAAGAAGTAAAATCTCATTATTTAGCAATTTATAGCATTTTAGACGAACAATCAATTACTCCAAGTTAATCCACCTCCCGGGAATACATTTCATCATTAAAACAATCATCAACCATCATCTAAGTAGTATCCAACAATCATTTACATGTTAACTTAGCACAAACCATCATTTGTCAAAGTCCGTCTCTTTTTCTCCAAAGTTCGTCTATTTTTCATTCCCACATAATTCACCATAATTCACGCCTATTAATCGTCAATTCAATCATAATCAAACAAATTACCATGAGCATAAAGTCATTTGCAAGCTAAAAAGTCATATTTCAACATTTCACCAAAGTTCGTCTATAAATTCCAAGGTTCGTCTATTTTCACTTTTTTTTTATATCAAAAACCAAGTTACATGCTCTTATAGTTCTTTATCAATCCTACATGGTTATTTTATGTCCATTATTACAGAAAACCAATCATAACATCATCATTTAATTTAAGAAAAATCATCATCAAGTTATTTCAAGTTCATGTTCATTTCTCATTCAAAGTTCGTCTCTAATTGATAAAACCATTTCAAATCCAAGTAAAAGATGTTCCAACAACTTTATTAATCAAAACAACATCAAAACATCATAGAAGGAACGCCCAGGGATGTCCGGAAACAAACCCAAAGGCCTGAAACGCACAAAACAGTGTGTGCTGTTCTACACTCCTCAACACGACATAGAGATGCTCGCCCAACGAGCTCAGCAAGAACATGGAACCCAGAAAATGGCTTCCCTATCGAGAACTCACACCAAAACACCCTAAACTCCCGTTTTTGATCCCAATTGACCCAAAGTCGTTGTACAAACTTCATCAATAGATAACACAAGTAAAAGGACCAATTAAAACATATTAAACATGGATTCATATCATCAATTAATCAAGTTTTCATAATCATGTTTATTTTTCACAAAAACTCCAAAACTTCACAATTCAAACCAAACTTCATAACCAACACCAACAATTCATAACCCATCAATATTCAAACATACCTATTGATTTAACAAGTGATTTAAAACATGTTTGAGCAATCATCATCAACAAATTCATGGTTTTCACACAATTAAGCAAAATTCTCAAAACAACTTATTTCAAATCACCAAACTTGAGTTTGAACACATAAACAAGTTAATTTCATAATTTTCATCATACCCTTAATTATCACTTAATTTCAAGCACGAAAATTAACACACATAATTATCAATTTCATAAATTAAGCAAATCAAACATGACCTAAAAGCTAGAAAAGTGATTATAGCTTATTATGAGAATCAAACCTATCCTGCTTACCTCAATCTCCTAAAAGCTTAAGCTAGGGCTTCAATCTTCTCTTCTATCTCGCTTCCTAGCTTTGCTCCTCTTCTTCCTCTTCTAAGATCTTCTTCTATCTCCCTCTTCTCTCTATCTCTCTATTTTCTCTCTCTAGCCATCTTTGGCAAAACTTATGAAATGAATGCACAACCCTAATTCAACACTAGTGTTATCCTTATATAGCTTTACTAATAGGTTAGGTTTTCATTTTTCTTAATGAGCCTAGTAACTTTTCTCTACTCAAATGTTACTACAAAATTACTTCGTTAAAACCTCCCATTAAATACTCATACACCACCATCTTAATTAATTACCCCGAGTTACTACTATCTCTACTAAAATAAATCACCACACTAAAAATTACTAAAATATCCTTCAATTCTAAGATTACTGAAATACCCTCACTCATCAAATGACCATAATACCCTTAGGACTAAAATTACTAAAATACCCTGAGTTACATCTTGTTGTTTGATTTTTTTTCTTTTGATTTTCTGAACAAGTTTCGAAGCAATCAAATTAATTAACCTGAAAACTGGATTTTTGATTGGGACATGATGGGAAAAGCTAACAATGACCTAAAACACAAGGATGGAGGATTGGATGGTTAATATGGTTCTTAAATTGGCTATCTCTATTACAAACAAGCTCAGTCTTTGTGTTGATACAAATAAGATTATATAATCTGAATATGATTTTTCCCTGAATTCTTAGCACAAGAGGATGCATAAAGGGTGTTCAAATTTTATAACTCTAAAAATAAAACAAAGAATGCACCGTATACATGCTTCAAAGTATGGTCTATAGGGGTGTTTCGAAGGACTTATTTTTTTTCTCTCCGTATTTTGAAATCCTAGTTAGTGATAAATGCATTTTTCCACCAAAAATATAGGAGAAAAACTCACTTTATATTATATAATCCAATACCCTTAAAAGGATAATCCTTACCGGAGTATTTTCATAATTAAGTAGGGCGCTTGCGAATAGAGTATAATGAAAAATGTAGTAGTTATGTGCTCAAGGTTGGCACATAATTTGTACAAAATTACAGAAGCAAATTATTCATTTGACAAATTTACAATTTAGATACTTTTTAATTTTTACAACCAAAATACAATAAACAACTCATCCACCGTTAAATAAATCCTTTTTAACAACCTATATTTTTAACCATATATCTCTCTTTCTTGTGTCAAAATTTTAAAACCAAGCTAGCAGTCTGTTCCCTCCCTTCATCTCCACCCCACTTTTAGCATCATCTTGTTGGCAGTGGAAACACCTCTTATAAATATATATAAATTAAAAAAACAATTTTCTTAATTCCTTGGAAAGTACAAGATATTCTTGCTCACCTTTTCCCTCCTCCTGCCGGCAAATAATCCTGTCGCCGGCAACCGTTGCGCCACCCCAGACATTGTTCCTCTTGAGGTTTGTGCGTCTGTGTCATGAATTTGGAGTAGTAAATAAAGATATAATTAGAAATTTTTGTAATCTTAAGATTTTAATTGCAAATTTTTAGAATATAAAAACCCAATTGAATCTTGATGAAAAAACCGAAGGACCTGCATGTTATTTGAACCTTTGTGCCATAATGAGTTGATTAAAAAATATTTGTAACGTTTCAATCCTTAGAAGAAAAGAAAATGACGAAATGGAGCCAAGAGAGGTGCATGTTATGTTTAATAAGAAATTACTAGGATTAAAATTACAATAGTTCAAAACAAAATGTCTTGATTTTAGTTTTTGGCACGTTTTAATTGTTTTGCATGTTGTCGCTGTCAAAAGAAAATTGTGTTGCGCATTATCTTGTGCTTTTATGAATCAATCTATCAAATTTAACAAAACAGAAAATGAACAAGACTATGGTTGTTAAATCCTTGAAAAAAAAAATACTATGGTTGTTATTGATTGCCAATTTCAATGTTGAAACATATCTTTTTTGTTTTTGGTACAAGTTGAAACATATCTTAATTATATATCATTTGTATTATTTGAATGTCATGTATTATTAATATTTTTTGTTTGGTTTATTATCCTTGCGTTTTCAGGCTTAATATTTTGAAGCCAAAGGAACTTGTGAGATTTTGAGTTAAACAAATTTTGGAGGAATTATCGAGGAGAGTTTCTCAATGAATAAAGCAGAATATCTTGCAAACAATATAGAAAGTAGTGCTGCACAAATTGTTGTAGAAAATGATGTAAATAATAAAGTAAATTATCTAGATTATCTTCCAGATGAAGCAAAAGAGATATTGAAATCATTAGCAAATAAATGGGAAAATGTATTGGATGCAAATGCGTTGGAAGTTATTCCTCTTAAAGGGGCAATGACCAATGAGGTATTCCAGATAAAATGGCAAACAACAGAAGGTGAAATGTCAAGAAAGGTTCTTGTTAGAATCTATGGTGAAGGTACTGACATTTTCTTTGATAGGGAAAACGAGATTCGAACATTCACATTCATCTCAAAGAATGGACAGGGACCTCGTTTGCTAGGAAGGTTTGCTCAAGGTCGCCTTGAAGAGTTCATCTGCGCAAGGGTAGTATTGCCTTTTTATTTCATTGTTTGTTCATCTTAAATTTTCACAACTTAAAGCCTTTGAGAATATTGTTACTGTTAGATTTGATTGATTATTGTTATTGTTAGACTTGGTTGGTGAATTGAAATTTAGGAATGAATGCCAAAATAAAACTTTGCATAGATGAACCTTTGCCAAACATGATTTAGAATGAAATTGATTAATTAAAATTGTGTTTTAAGTGATCATTAAATATTTTCTTCATTTATAGTTTTATTAATGATTATTTTATAATTGCCCTGGGGAAAATTTGGAAATGTTAGCAAGTGCTCTTAGGGCACTTGTTAAGAAACTTAAAAGAGAGTTTATCTTGGAAATGATATATTCAATACCTTAAAACTTTAAAAATGAACTTTTTCTGCATCAAATTTATAATTTATTTCTCTTTTTGAGTTCTTAACTAATGTCGTAAGGATACTTGTTAGCATAACCTATTAAAATTTTACTTTGAAAGGTGTGCTTATGATATAAAACTTATGTTATTTTTTCTATCTAATGTAAAAGCTACTTTGTGCTTTCTAGTTATGTATTCAAGTTTGTAAATTATTTGTCTACAACGAGTTTAATGAGTTTAATGAGTTCATGCACAATGTGTTTTTATCAGACATTATCAGCACCCGATATGCGCGATCCATCTATTTCTGCTCTTATAGCCTCCAAAATGAAGGAGTTCCATGATCTTGACATGCCTGGTTCCAAGAATGTGTACCTTTGGGAAAGATTGAGGTATGTGATATTCAAAAACACAGCTTAACAAGAAAGTGTGAGGAAGAAGAAGAATATGTTTATGTGACAAATATGAACACAATTTGACCATTCATATAAAATTTCATGTTAATGATTCAGAAATTGGCTTATTGAAGCGAGGCGCTTGTTGTCACCCGAAGAAGTTGACATGTTTCATTTGAACACAATGGACAAAGAAATCTCTCTTTTGGAAAAGGAATTGTCGGTAACTCCTCAACGCATAGGGTTTTGCCACAATGATTTACAATATGGTAACATCATGCTTGATGAAGTAACAAATTCTGTGACCATAATAGTGAGTTTCTCTTTATGCTAATTAGTTAATTTTATAGTGTTATTGTTGACGCCTTTGTGCTGAAAAGTGAAAATTTCAAAAATGTACTTTTGTAATAGGATTATGAGTATGCAAGTTATAATTCAGTTGCATATGATATAGCAAACCACTTCTCTGAGATGGCTGCAAATTATCATACCGAAACTCCACATATTCTTGACTTTAGTAATTATCCCGGTATGCTGTAAAATTTCTCACCATCATTTTCCTTTGTTATATCCATTCAAGAATTACTTTTATGTATCTGCTTCTCTTGATAGATTTGGAGGAACGTCAAAGATTTGTGCAGACATATTTGAGCTCATCTGGTAACATTTTAGATTTTCCATGATAAAGATTGTGTTACATGGTTCCTTTTATTTAACATACATAAATATTTTATGGTAACTTTTTGTTTTTCCGAAATGGAACAGTAAAATACATGGTTTAAATTAAACAATTAGTGAATATACATGTATGTAACTTTGCAATTCATCATGCATATTGTCGTTCTCATAATGCAATTATTGGTTTTGAACACAGGAGAACAACCAAGTGATAATGAAGTGCAGCAACTACTTGATGAAGTTGAAAAGTATACACTTGCAAGTCATCTCTTATGGGGTCTTTGGGGAATCGTTTCGGTAGGTTCATTTTTTCACTCTAATATTTATTATTCTTGTCTTAAGCTTCTTATATCTTGAATTTGGATTCTCTTACTATAGTTGAAAGGTTTTAAATAACGGTCGCGGTCAAGGTCACGGTCAGATATAGGATTTCTCGATTTCGGTTGTTACGGATGTTGCGTTACGAATTGCGATTGTCGCGGTGTGAATTAATCACAACATTGCACAACTATTAAATAATGATAGTAACGTAAATAACTTAAAATAAAAATAGATTTGAAGTTCTAAACTAGATAAGGAGATAACATCTTAATTAAAAAAATATCCGAATTTTTTGTCTATTGTCATAAACGACATTTTTTGCGGCCGTATCGGTGTTTCATTGCGGCTGGAGTGGCGTTTCATCATGATTTTTTTTTCACTCTATAAAAAAGGCAGCGTCGACTATCTATACCTTTTTGTCGCGGCTTTTTTCTCAGTAACATACCGTTTTTTAAAACCTTTAAAAAGCCTTTTCACTCATAATCTAGCAGTCGACAGCCGGCAGTAGAGGACTCAATTTGGAAAGAAATAAGTTTTTGTAACTACTACTCCTGTCTCAAACATACAAAAAAAAGTCAAACAAAGTTATGTATTTGGTTAAAAATTTGTATTAAAAATATGATATTCATCTATCTTAATTGAAAAAATATCCGAATTTTGCGTCTATTGTCATGAACGGCATTTTTGCGGCCGTAACGGTGTTTCGTCGTGGCTGGAATGGAGTTTCATCGTGAATTTTGTTCACTCTATAAAATCAGTGAAAAACAATAACGTCAGCTACCTATACCTTTTTGTTGCAGCCTTTTTCTCGGTAACGGACCGTTTATTAAAACCTTTGAAAGCTCTTTCAGTCATAATCTAGCAATCGATAGCCGGCAGTAAAGGACTCAATTTGGAAAGAAATAAGTTTCGGTAACTACTACTCCGGTCTCAAAGATAAGAAAAAAAAATCAAACAAAATTATGTATTTAGTTAAAAAATTTGTATGTTTGGCTTATATTTTTCCTTATATTTAGGACCGGAGTAGATTGTAAACTAAAATACCGTAAGGTTACTTCTGAATAATAAATTTTATAGATTCTAAGTCATAGTTTTGCCTAACTTTTTGTTATGAGATAGAGATGTTTTTAGCTCAATCAATATATTATCTACTGCAACACTATAACTACTACTTACACTGTAAACTATCTATTGTCTTATCTAAACTATATTCACAATACTTTGTTCAGGAGCATGTAAACAAAATTGATTTTGACTACAAGGAGTATGCAAAACAAAGGTTTCAAGAGTACTGGTCAAGAAAATATCATCTTTTGAGCCCTATTGGATCTTCCCATGATAATGTTATTGCTGGTAAAAATACATAAGCGCATTCGAACAATGACATTAAATGTAAATAGATTAGTTTATATTTGAAACCAACAAAATATGAAAATTATTGCATATGAATATTGAGGAATCATTTTGATTCCATTTACATCATAATGGTTCCTAAGTCTAAAACTGACTTGCAGGGGAGGAAGCATTGGCATCAGTCGTCAATAAAAAATCAGCAAAGAGCCCTCCTATCTCCAGGAAATTGAAGAAATTTTTTGGTCTTGGTTTATTCAGATCAAAACACTAAAGTATTATATACTCTACATTTACCTTTATAAATGACAGGGGGAAATTTTTTATAATATTTTGAAGAAGTTTTTTAAAACAAAATTTTCTCCCTTTCTACAAAATCCACAACCTCAACTGGCCAAAGACAAAAATAGAGATTATAAGAATGAACTATGTACTTTTCATGTCACACAATGGACAAACTTTGCCAACAAATATATTTTCTCACATGATAAGAAGCCATATGACGATTATACGCATCATGTAAATTTTTAATTTTTATAAGTAAATATTAGTTTTTAATTACTATGTAATTTCAGTAACTGGTTTTTGAACAATATATATGCTACTCAAAACTTTCCCAACTAATCATGTCTTGATCAACTAGGATTATGAGCTGTCTGAAATAGTCTTGTTATTTGATAGGTTATGTTGTTTGATTTCAAATTCAATACGAAAAGTCTTTGTATTGTAACTAATGCAATTATGCAAATTGATTTTAAGGTCATTGTCAACGAAAAATATAGTCAAACTTCTTAAATGATAAAGGGGTTATATTCATATACAAATTTCTCAGCAAATTGTTGAGATGAAGAGATAAAAGTTGTCTTATACTATCTATTGGAGTGCAACAGAGGCGAAGAAGAAAGGGATATAAAAGAAAAGGAACAAATAAAAGAAGCAAGTTGGAGATAAAAAACAGAGAAAATGTATAAAAAGATATAATAGAAAACGTATAAAAAGATACAATGGAAAATGGTGTTCGGATCAGAATTAAAGAGAGAAAAGACAATAATGAGGTAGAGACACTCAAGACTCGATCTTAGTCAACCCACCAAATAAAATGTTAAGGCAAAGAAATAAAATTTTAAAGAGTAATTTCTGAATTTGTTATTCTTAAAGAATTCCCAAGTGCACTCATTAGCATGACCAAAGTAGAATTAATAGGTAGGAAAGAAAATAAAAGAAAGCATAGAAAAAGTTATAAGAAAAATGAGTTTGAAAAATCAGAATCAAACATAGAAAAAGAAAAGGCAATAATGACTAAATTGAATCTCTTCTTAAAGGCTCTCATATGTATATTGTTTTTTAACATAATCTAATTTTAATTATTTTTTTGGAGGGGGAGGGTGGTTGGAGAGTGAAGAAACATGCAAAATTCATTGAATCCATTGGGACAAAGTTTTTTTTTTTTTTAAATGGCAAAATATATTATATATATAAGGGGATAAAATCTCAAGTATTAAACCAAAAACAGAAAATGAAAACACCAAAAACCCCCAAAGAAAAACCACCAACACCCTTAAAATGCTAAATCCCCTAAAAACAACTCCTCAAAGAGTCAACACCGCTAACAGTGATCAATTAGGCACCCGATGGTGCTATTGCGTCAAACGTTCAGCTTCGACCACCACTCATGTTCCGGTTTATCGGAGGAGACATCACAACAGCCTAAAAGGACCTGAGTCACAAACATGCTTTCGACCTCGAATCAAAAGCGATCGGCCCACAAGACTTCCGACACAAGTCAAAAAGGCACCCCTCAACTCACGAACCACCAGAGCAGACACCTTAACTTGTCCAAAAACTCGACCCACCAATAACCTGATGCCAAAATCCAAAGACAGAGAAAAGGCGGAACAGTAGCGCAAAGGGAACAGCTCGAACACAAACCAATCAAAACAAGCCACCAAATCAACCTGCATCACCACCACCTGAATAGACCGGCGAACACTCCAACCCTCAACTAGACAACCACAAACGACCACGATCCTTACGACGACGAACAATCCGGGAGTTGCAAAGAGGGACGATTAATCGTGAAGGACCTGCACCCATCGACAACTGAGCAGTCAGGAAGGCTTAAGGTGCAACAAACAACTACTTCGTCAACACGAAGCATCTGCACACCTAGCTCTTTCGAGCAACAACAGCCAAGCAACCAAAATCTAATCCAAGAGCAGGAGGCCTATAACGGCAAGGCTCCAAAAGAACAAAACCGCAACACCGACAAAACACAGCCCCGACAACACACAGAAACCGACACTGAGAAGAAAGTGAACCACCAAAGGCTGAGGGAGATCTAGATAGCGTCGACCCTAGACCCTTGACAAAACACAATACCTGAAACACAAACACAACAAAAAAAACACAGACAGAACAAAAATACAACTGAACAGAGAACCACCAAGAGGCTGAGGGAGATCTAAACAACCTCTACCTTAGACCCAAGACAGAACACAACACCTAAAACACAAATACAACAAAACAAACACAAACAAAACATCCCAAAAGGCAGAGCAGTGAACCACACCAAAGGGTTGAGGGAGACCTAAAGCAGCCTCGACCCTAGTCCCTTGACGGAACACACACCCACAACACAATAGACAACTGGATACAAACAAACAGACAACAGAAAACGTCGGGCATAGCCGCTAAAAACTACCCTAGACATCTTTTGAATTTCAAATGATATCTCTTCGACAATAACTGTTTTTGGCTCGTCAATCTGGTACCAACTTTTCTTTGATATCCTGCTTGCTTGTCGAAATCCTGCTTGCTTGTTGAAGCCTCTCCATCGAATGCTCATATCTCGTTACGTCCACGAACTCGATCCAGCTTGAACGTCGAACTGATTTAGACTTCTTCAGAACTTGAGTCGAACTTAGTTGACTGCATTTATTGTAGCCTATCGAAAATACAGGCTAACAGTGTCTCTGTAACACTTTTTAAGGATCTTAATCAGAACTTCCCTAAAAAAAAAACAGAACTTTTTTCAGTCTTTTTTTTTATGAGAAACAAAAGTGTACAAAAATTTGGTCATTTTTATAATAAACGTTGATCAATTTTCAAATGTATTATATGTTTAATTTTATCTGTGCTCTTATTTATTATTTTAAAAGTAAGTTAGTAGGATTAAAAGTAATTAATACAAGGGTATTAATTGAACAAATTTAAATTTATAGGAATATTAAATGCAAATAACAATTTTCTAGATGCTCTTTTTGGTTATGAGGATTTATGTATTTTGTTTCTTTTTAAAAAGGATGAGGAGAGTAAGTTTTTATAAAATTTTTAGTTTTCAATGTATTAAAAATTGTAGTATTTGACTTTTTTTAAAGAATAATTTATGAATTTATCATTCTTAAAGAGTGTCCAAGTGCACTCATTAGCAAGACCAAAGTAGAATTAATAAAAAAAAAAGAGTAGGAAAGGAGATAAAAGAAAGAGCCCTGGTGTAATAAGTTTACAAACGTAAATGACTTATGTGTTACCAAAATAAATTAAATGACCTATTTATTACAAACCTCAAACTTAAAAGACTCCTCGTGTAATTTAGCTTATTTTTTTAGTGAAAGAATGTTGAGGCAAATACCAATTAGTTAAGACCCTACCTTAGTCAACACACCAATGAAACCTTCCGTGCCAAATTAGTTAGTCTTAATTTGATGTAATCTCCGTTACTTATTTTTGTATGAATTGTATTGGGCCTTCCTCGAAAGTTCATGAACTTCTCTAGTTGTGAAAGGTTGAGAGTGATAGGGTGGAAATCTACAAACGTTTCGACAAAATATCAACTGCCTAAGATATTTTATATATTGTGATGGAAACATTACATACCTTGAATCACGGTGTTCCCTTCCTATTGGAGTATTATTCTCAATGGTTTCCTAACATTAGTAGAAATTTGTTATACCAAAGGAATTTAATTTAGTTTGGAGTAACTTTTTAAAAGGTTAACAATACTTTATCCCAGTAAATTTTTTATTTTACATTCCATCTCTGTAATTTGAAGATTTTTGCTTTATCTTTTTTTATAAATTTTGATTGTATAAAATTGATGATATGACAGAGAGTAAACTGAAATTTCCTCAAATTACAGGGGATGAAAGTACCATAAATTTGATGCTATGAAGGTCCAATACCAAAAAATCTTCAAATTATAAAGATCGAATTTAAAAAAAAATTTATATGAGTAAACCTGAAATGATCTATATTACAGGAGGTAAAACATTATTAATAGTTTTTTAAAATTTTAAAATTGAGAGACTGTAATTTTGAATTTAGAAACTTGAAACAAAATTGTGCATCCACTAAGAGATTGAAACTGCATTTAAAGATACATATAATTATCAATATAAGTGGCTATAAAACTCATTTACTAATACATTTTTAACTCAGTTGTTAGGGATATTGCATATTATATGCAGGGGCGGGTGTTCGAACCCCGGACACCTCACTTCTCCACAATTAAATTGTCTGAGCTCTAGCCACTAGGCTACTTGACCAAATTTTTTTTTTCTTTCAAATAATAAAAATATAAGCGTCTCTACCAAAAAGAAGCCAAGTTCGTTAACCCAACTGACACTCCAAATGTGCCACCTATATATAATGCATCCAAGGTAGACCAATTACAATATCTTAAACCTTCATATCTAGTGATAATAGTGATAATATGGTGAGATTTATCTCCTCCCAAAATGCACCATTCTCTCTATTATTTTCATTTGTAATCATATTAAATATAGTCATGTGTGAGACAAATGCTTCTTGCAACAAAAAAGACAAACAAATACTCCTTTGTTTTAAACATGGACTCACCAATCCATTAGGCATGCTGCCAACGTGGTCCAACAAAAAAGATTGTTGTGAATGGAGAGGAGTTCACTGTAATATCAATGGCAGAGTCACAAATATCAGCCTCCCATGTTTCACATATGATGAAGATATCACTATTGGGTACAAAAAGAACAAAACGCATTGCTTGGCCGGTGAACTACACATTATTTTATTTCAGCTTGAATTTTTGAACTATTTGAATTTGAGCAATAATGACTTCAAAGCTATACATGTACCCTTGGATTGTCCAAACTTGTCTTTTGTTGACACTCCTCATAGGATTGCAAACTTTTCCAATGTTGTTCATCTTGACTTGTCAGAAAATGAGAATCTTGTGATTAATGATTTGAGATGGCTTCTTCGTCTCTCATCGTCCTTAGAATTTCTCAATCTAAATTTTATCGATCTCCATAAGCAAGTTGATTGGCTTCATATATTGACTAAGCTTCCTTTGCTTTATGAGTTACATTTGAGTAGTTGTCTACTTGAAAGTGCTAGTCCATCTCTTCTATATGCCAATTTCACCTCACTTGAATATCTTGATCTTTCTTACAATGATTTCTTCTCCGAGTTGCCTGTTTGGTTGTTCAATCTAAGTGGTCTTTCTTATTTGGATCTTGGAGATAATCGTTTTCATGGCCAATTACCTCAAAATTTATTGAATTCTCAAAACTTACAATTATTGGATTTGAGAGACAACATGATAGGTGGAACAATTCCCGATTGGATAGGCCAACTTGGAAACCTACAATATCTAAGTCTCTATAGGAATTTATTAATTGGATCTATTCCAACAACTTTGGGAAATTTGTCATTCTTGACTACCTTTAATGTTGCCTCAAATAACTTGACTGGTAGTCTTGAAAGTTTGGGGAAACTCTCAAAATTGGAAGCATTGATAGTTGGAGACAATTATTATCTTTCTGGAGTTCTGACCCATCAAAATTTTACCAAACTCTACAATTTAAAAAAATTGTATTTGGGTTCACCCTTCTTCATCTTTGACTTTGATCCCCACTGGATTCCTCCTTTTAAACTTCAACTGCTTGATTTGAAGTATGTAAATCTTAAACTTGTTCCATGGTTGTATACACAAACAACTCTCGCTTTTCTATTCATTGGCTCCTCCTCGTTTAATAATACATCTCCAGAAATGTTTTGGAGTTTTGTATTTCATTTTAAATTTCTCTCTTTATACAACAACTCCATGCCTTGGAACATGTCAAATGTGTTGTTGAACTCTGAACTTGTATGGCTGGTTGGAAACGGTTTGAGTGGTGGCCTTCCTCGATTAACTTCCAATGTGAGTGTTCTTCATATAGGTAACAACAATTTGTCTGGATCTCTTTCTCCTCTCGTATGCCAAAAAATTATAGGAAAAAGCAATTTGAAGTACTTGGCCATCTCTGACAATCATTTATCTGGAGGACTCACTGAATGTTGGGGAAACTGGAAATCTCTTATTCATGTTGATCTAGGAGGTAATTATAATCTAACAGGCAGGATTCCACACTCAATGGGTTCCTTATCCAACCTTATGTCATTGCATATTTTTAATACAAAGTTGAACGGGGAGATACCTGCATCGTTGAAAAATAGCCAAAAACTTGTGATTGTTAATCTTAGTAAAAACAAACTTTCTGGAAATATACCAAATTGGATTGGAAATGATATGAAAGTTATTCAATTGAGATCAAATGAGTTTAGTGGTGATATTCCTTTACAAATATGCCAACTATCCTCTCTCTTTGTTTTGGATCTCTCAAATAATAGATTAACTGGAACAATACCTCATTGCCTACAAAACATCAAATCCATGATTTTCAATAATTCTATACTAGATATATTCAGTATTTCATGTAATTTTTTCGGTGTCACTGTTGATATCTATGTTCCATTGCTGACAAAGGGCAACGACTTATCCTATAGCAAGTATATGCATGTAGTTGACCTTTCTAACAATCAATTGTCAGGTAGAATACCTTCAGAAGTATTTCGACTCACTGCATTACAATCCTTAAACTTGTCACAAAATCAATTAATGGGAACCATACCAAAAGAAATTGGCAACATGAAACAATTAGAGTCCCTTGATTTCTCAAACAACACACTCTCGGGAGAAATTCCTCAAACCATGTCTGCTTTGTCTTTTCTCGAGGTATTGAATCTCTCGTTCAACAATTTGAAAGGTCAAATCCCATTAGGAATCCAACTTCAAGGATTTACACCATTTAGTTATATGGGCAATCCTGAACTTTGTGGAACTCCGCTCATTGAGAAATGCTGCAAACACAATGAAGCCCTTGGTGAGGACACAAATGATGAGGAAGGATCCGAGCTAATGGAATGCTTCTATATGGGCATGGGAGTTGGATTTACAATTGGCTTTTGGATTGTTTTTGGTTCTCTTTTATTCAAGAGGTCATGGAGGCATGCTTACTTCAATTTTCTTTATGATGTCAAAGACTGGTTTTTGTCAAAATAGTCATGAAGTGTACTCTATCACTTGAAACTTTTCAATTCGGTAAGAAAAACTAGTTTATTAATTTTTACGTGTTTTATACTTATCATCAACATTACACTTTTCCCTTAGAAAAAACATCACATTTCTTGTCTTTTTTTTTTTTTTTTTGTAAAGAAAATCACATTTCTTTATTCCCTTTAAAATGCATATTCAATATTAATCTAAGTAGGCAATTATTGTTGGCAAAATTACATTTTTAGTCCCTTAACTTAATTTCAGATAACAATTTGGTCCTTTATCTTTTTTTCATTTCAATTTGGTCATTTTTGTCCATTTTCATATGGATTTTAAAGTTTAAAATTCATGATTTTATTTTCTTATGGTCTTTCAGTCTTCAAATCTATGATCCTCGTCTACGTTTGCATAAGAATATTAGATTTGAAGCTTGAAAATGTATATGAAAATGGACAAAAAGGACCAAATTAAAATGAAAAAAAGATAAAGGACCAAATTATTACTGAAATTAAGTTTAGAAAACTTTTATTATAGCTCAGTTGGTTTAAAATTTTCAAGTTTGAAACTTGATAATGTGTGACATGTACGCGATTACACTACATAGAAATTTCCTCTGAAAATCAGATATTTACAAAAAAATTTATTGACTAAACCTAACTCACATCCTTCTGAAAGTCTCATAACACATGATGATAATAAATGCAAAATTAAGTACAAATTCCATGTAAAATATCATTAGTGTGAATTTGTAAGCAATCAAAAGACATCAAAATTAAGTACATGGAATTTTGTACTTAATTATCATCACATGATTATTGTACATGTAGTAATTTTTTTACATAACAATTTGGTGATTGACATAAAAGTATTGATTGGTGTAAATTTTTCAAGTTGGACAATTGATATGTGCGTGTACACGCACAATACTACCTACGAGATATACTTGCTTCGACACAAAATCAAAAAAATATATTTGGCACACACAAAATCAAAAAAATAATGAAAATAATAGAAAATAAAATTGAATAATTTCAATTGATGTGACTAAATAATTTTTTTTAAAATTTTTCCATTTCATTTGAGGGTGCCTAAATAATATTGATTTGTGATTGTGTCCATAAAATATTTTCTCACTACCTATGTACAAATAACTAGTATACATAAGTTGAATCCATGCTGTATTATTTAGTGAATTCAATTATGCAATTCATATATGACATTTGTATTGATTTATTTTTCAGGGAAACATCATGGATTTATGTCCTTGGCGACTCTAATCATGTATAAGTACTTGGGAGTGCCTTTTTTTTTTTTGGTACAACTTGGGAGTGTCTTTCTATTCTGGTCTTTTGATTTCTTACAAAATTTCATGTAGTTCAAGATTAGTGTGAATTTGTAAAATAATTAACTATTCATACTTGGTTTTCAATGAAGTTTCAATAGTAAATCAAATAAATAAAGTTTCATCGAGTGACGAATTTCATCTTCAATTTCGTCCACCTTTTCAACGAGCTCCTCGTCTGAACTTTTCCTCCTATTGACTTTTTTTTTAAA
>Ga0315914_1003964_pt1 | contig 22258 bp, 15 predicted proteins | sample MpolenodulesMG_FD_203920 | JGI IMG/M metagenome (GOLD analysis project Ga0315914, IMG submission 203920) | Medicago polymorpha root nodule microbial communities from Los Angeles, California, United States - elongated nodules | ecosystem: Host-associated > Plants > Roots > Nodule | place: USA...
GCTCTTCAAGAGGTAAACACATGAATCTTAAAGTGTTTAAGTTTCTGTTTGATTTGTGATTAATGATTTAATCAAGATCCGTTTTCAATGGGATTTCTTCCGCAAAGAGGATTAAAATTTTGAAAAAACCCCTCTTAAAATCCCTTCATCAACCAATATAGTCCACCGACAAGACACCAACTTTGGCTATGATATTGAATACAAATTTCAATAGAATAACTTTGAAACCCACAAATGGAAGGTAGATAACAAGGCCCTAAATACCATCGCATTGCCGGGGCACAGCTCATTATGTTGGAGTTAGCCCAACTAGCCAATCTATATTGATTGAATTTGTCGATTTTCAACAGTGAAAGTGTTTTTTTTTTGTTTAACCAACGAAAGACTTTGGACTAAAAATTGACGATCGTCTTTATTCTAAAACATGAAACAATGTAGAAGCATTCATTTCTTAAGGCAATATCATTTACAATAGCAGACATTATAAAGTAGAGAAAATAAACAAGTAAGACTCTTCAACCAAAACTTCAAAGCTTATCTTAAACCCTAAATTGAGATGACTGGGTGTGAGACCCACCAATGGCGTCAAGACAAACTTCCTCCAACCACCAATACACTCATCTCCTTGCCATGTTTAAAACGTCATCACTATTTTCACAACTAAGATACTAAGAAAGTCTAGGGCACCCACACCCAGATTTTCACAGGTAAAATAGATGATGATCTAAAAACAACATACGTACAAAAACACAACATGTAAGCATACATGACATGGTAAATAGAAGGTTTTTCACATGAGAGTGACGCCAATCCCAGGTATTTCACATGCATATGATTCATGAATTAACCACTCTGCAGAGAGCCGTACAAAATTGGGCCAGCTCTCTACATGGGTATCACAATCAAAAACCTTTCTCCTCTACACAAGGGTATCCCGGACAAAATTTGACTCCTCTAGACAAGGGTATCACATTACTATGATGTGCATGAGCATACAAATCACTATGTATACTAATGCAACAACTTACACCTTATCCAACATATGTAAGAGAACTCATATTCCACATGCAGATCATATATTTTTCCAAATCATATGAGAACATACATTTTTCATCATTTTAACATGCAGTTCATACATTTATCTAAATCATATGAAAGCAACAACCAACAAATTAATAATACATTGAAAGCATATAACTTTGAGAAAAATAATTCAACATAGCATGTTTATTCACAATCAAGCATACAAATGAGCACATAAACCAACCAACGCATTTAAGTAAGTATGATGTTGTTAGAGTGTTCCCTTACCATAATTCAGTTTATCTTACAACGTACGTCTCTACAACATGCAATCTCAACAATATGATTCACTTTAACTCCCTCGAGCTAAATGTATTGACAAACACAATAATTCAGGTAAACATCGACTTTTAAGATTTGTACCAATCCCACGTAAAATTCAACAATACCAAGGAATCATCAAACTTACTAATTTTCCAAAAAATCAAATTTAACATTTTTCTAAAACGACTTTCATCTTAACATCTTTCAAAACGTGTTAAGTCCTCAAATGACCTTAAACACGAAAAAAGTAACTCTGAAGAAATTCTTATTCATCAGAGACTTTTCTTTCTAACAATTTTTCTGCTCAAAACAGTTTCTGACATTTAGCCAAGAAAATTTTCCTTAAAACATTATGTTCTCAAGACATTTTAAAGTTAGAAATGATCTTAAAACACTTCTAGAGCAAATGATGTTCCAATGGAAATTCTCGTTTTCACTTAAATGTTTTCAGAACATTTTATGTTTTCATAATTTTATAAAAACATGTTCAAAACGACAATATATAATTTGTTTCTCTCAAAAACTCGATAGAGTTTCCATTGTTCATACAACGTTTAAAAGAGCTATAGACTCGGTCACCATGTACAAATTTGATGTAAAATCATGCATTCAGTAACTCAAGACAATTAAGATAAATTTTGTCGTCAGGCACATTTCGAATTCGATTCTAACACCTTTATGCAAAAATCACAACTTAATGAATTCACGTCTAAATACCATGTACCATAGGCCCATTTTGAAGATTTCGATGAGGTGAATCCATTGATCAGATCATATCAGCATGAAGACACACAAAAACTAACCATTTTACCCTTTTTGGTTTGGCTAATACAAAAACTACACCAAAATTATTTTTATTTTGTCAAAAAAACCAAATCAATACATTAGTAGATCTTCTCAATATAAGAATATCCATATAACCACTAAATTATAATGGAAACAAGATATATATTCTTCCAACAACTATCCTTTTAGCTAATTCCCATATTGAAAGGAATTTGTACTCAATATATACAAAGTATCTGGAATCAATATTTTTATTTCGTGATAAAAATGTGTATTTGATGGCTTATCAACCAAGACTTTGTTTGAATTGCTTATGGTATTGGAACATCCATCTCTCTTGATGATCCGACTAGAAACCGTGATTTTGGACTCTTTAAAACTAATGGCATGATGAAAAATAATGGTTAAATTAATAGGCAAAATGTGCATTCTATTATTGGCTTTCAATGGCTCTAATGATTCGGTTCATTATTTTTCATCATTCATAACTGCTGTTCTTCCTGAGTTTTGACCCTTGTATATTATGAAAAGCTAAACTGTAAAAAAAAAATAATAATTTTTTTTGATGATTATCAAGATTTTTATGTTTGATATTTTACAAAGGCTGAAGGGATCAAGATTTTTATGTTTGATTTTTACGCTAAAAGGATATACTATAGTGTATATTTATTAGAGACATTTAACATTAATTGCTATTTTTTTAATGGCTTCTAGCAACTCTTAAATGCTAAAAACTATTTAGTTGAAATAAACAAAGTATAAATTTTTTACTTATAAAGGGATAAAACATTTTGTTTATTACATTCATAGGAAGAAAAAAATAAAGGCTCAAGTTATCATGTTTGTTTATGATTTGATCTTTTTTATTTCTCTAATTCTTGTTGTAACCGGTATAAGTATGTCATTTTATATACATTTTTTTATTTCTTTTAATTTATTTATCTTTTTGAAAAAACCAAACTTACCTATTAAAATTGATTCCTTTAATTTATCTTACATAATATTTTATCACTTATTAACATTCCTTCTTTCTTATATGAACATGCAGAAGCTGATACTCCATGTCATTCTTTCGATGATTGTCCCTGGGTTGTACATCACTATCGTGAGTGCATGGAAGGTTTTTGTGCATACCGGGTATTGTATTAGTTAATTTTGAAAATAAAGGTCAAAATATGTTTTTTTTCTTCAATAAAATGGGAAGTTGATTATCTCATTGACTAATAAATGTGATAGTTGATCATGAAATGAAATAATAGTTGTTGTTGAGCATGAGTTAATGCTTCCAAAAGATGACGACAACAACAACAACCAAACATTATCCCACTAAGTGAGCTTGACTACATGGATCATATTGTTCTATCATAAACCATATTTAGATCCAACCCAGTAATCTATAAATCTTTTCTGATAGTTTCTCTTATAGTTCTTTTATGTCTTCCTATACCTCTTGTAATATGATTATCCTCTATTTGATCTATTCTACTTACTATATAATCTACGGTTCTTACCACCTAAACCTATTTTCCACAACATTTATGCTATAGGCTCTACCCCAACTATCTCTACAATGTTGTCATTTCTAATTTTATCCCATCTAATCTTACCACACATCCAATGCAATATTCCCATCTCCGCACACTTACTTTATTCTTGTGTTGGTTCTTAACCGCCAATACTCTATTCCATAAAATATTGTTGTTCTGACAACTGTCTGGTATTTTTTCACTTCAACTTAAACGACATGTTTGTATCACAAAAAACACCTGAGGCTTTTCTCCATTTCAATCATCCAACTTGAATACGATGAATTACATTTGCTTTTATTTCTACATCATTTTGTACTATGACCCCAAGATATTTAAATTGTGTAACTTGTATGATATGATCTCCAACTTTCACCTCTAAGGTAGAACTACTTCGCCTTTTGCTGAAATTACATTACATATACTGTCTTGCTTCTACTCAGACGAAAGTCATAGGCTTCTAAGACTTGTCTCCAAGTCTCTAACATCCCATTCAATTCATCTCTCGACACTCCAATTAAGACTACATCATCTTCAAAATGCATCCATCTCGGTGCTAGTTGTTGGATGTGTTTTGTATGTACATCCAAAACTAATGTAAAAAGATAAGGGTTTAAGATTGACCCTTGGTCTAATTCTTGTTATGGAAAAAAATCATTGATAACGCTTCCAAAAGACAAATAATAAAACCCCGAGGTAAGTTAGACTTCATATTATCACATAGTGAGATTGTTGATAAGAATTATTTAAAATCTCTCGTTGACGCCAATACAATATAATAGATCCAAAAATAAAGATAAATAAAAATACAAATACATCAACGACTGTAATTACCTCTATAGGTTTTCCCCCAACTATCTCTACAATGTTCTCATTTATAATCTTATCTGATCTAGTTTTACTACATACAATGCAACATTCTCATCTCCGCACGATTACTTTATTATCGTTTTGGTTCTTAAACGCCCAACATTCTGTTCCATAAAACATCGTTGATCCGACAACTGTTGATATTTTTGCGCTTTAACTTAAACAGTACGTTTGCGTCACATAAAACACCCGAGGCTTTTCTCCATTTCAACCATCCAACTTGAATATGACGATTTACATTTGCTTTCATTTCTACGTCATTTTGTATTAAGAACCCAAGATATTTAAACTGTATAACTTGTATGATATGATCTCCAACTTCCACCTCTAAGGTAGAACTACTTCGTATTTTTCTAAAATTACATTACATATATTGTCTTGCTTTTACTCAGACAAAAGTCACACGCTTCTAAGATTTGTCTCCTAGTCTCCAACATCCCATTCAATTCCTCTCTCAACACTCTAATTAAGACAACATCATCTTCAAAACACATACATCTCAGTGCTAGTTGTTGGATGAGTTTCGTAAGTACATACAAAACTAATGTTGTTATGTAAAAAAATCATTGATAACGCTTCTAAAAGAAAAATCATATAATCCCAAGGTAAGTTAGACTTCATATTATCAAAAAGAGATTGTTGATAAGAATTATTTAAAATCTCTTGCTGACTCCAATAAAATATAATAGATAAAAAATAGAGATAAATAAAAAAACAAATATATCAACGATTGTAATTACCTTTATAGATGCTACCCCAACTATCTCTATTGTTTTCATTTATAATCTAATCCCATCTAGTTTTACTACACTTCCAACGCAACATCCCATCTTCGCACAAATACTTTTTTTATCATGTTGGTTCTTAAACGTCCAACACTCTATTCCATAAAACATCATTGGTCTGAAAATTGTATGATATTTTTGCACTTCAACTTTAACAGTACATTTGTATCACAAAAAAAAAAAGCAAAAAAATAGGAAGGAAATTTGCAACAAATTTTTTGGCTCGAAAAAGTTGTATAAGAGACTTAAGAACTTTTATAAATAAGATGAGAGATCATTTGTTTGAAACAAAAAAAAACAATCAAAAAGACTTAAGAACTTTTATAAATAAAATGAAAGATCATTTGTACAAAAACCAAAAAAAGAAAAAAATAGGAAGGAAATTTGCAACAAATATTTTGGCTCCAAAAACTTGTATAAGAGACTTAAGAGCTTTTATAAATAAGATAAGATGAGAGATCATTTGTTTGAAACAAAAAAAAAAACAATCAAAAAGACTTAAGAACTTTTATAAATAAGATGAAAGATCATTTGTATAAAACCAAAAAAAGAAAAAAATAGGAAGGAAATTTGCAACAAATTTTTTGGCTCCAAAAACTTGTATAAGAGACTTAAGAGCTTTTATAAATAAGATACGCGATCATTTTCTAAAAATAAAGAGAAACAAAAAAAAATTAGGAAAGAAATGTGCAACAACTTTTTTTACTCCAAAAAGTTGTCTAAGAGACTTAAGAACTTTTATAAATAAGATATGCGACCATTTTTTAAAAATAAAGAGAAACAACAAAAAATTAGGAAGGAAATGTGCAACAACTTTTTTTGCTCCAAAAAGTTGTCTAAGAGACTTAAGATCTTTTATAAATAAGATACACGATCATTTTCTAAAAATATAAATAAACTGCAAAAAATTAGGAAGAAAACGTGCAACAACATTTTTTGCTCCAAAAAGTTGTCTAAGAGACTTAAGAACTTTTATAAATAAGATATACAATCATTTTTTAAAAATATAAAGAAACAACAAAAAATTAGGAAGGAAAAGTGCAACATTTTTGCCTTCAAAAAGTTGTCTAAGAGATTTAAGAACTTTTATAAATAAGATATACGATCATTTTCTAAAAATATAAAGAAGCAACAAAAAATTAGGAAGGAAAAGTGCAACATTTTTGGCTTTAAAAAGTTGTCTAAGAGACTTGAGAGCTTTTATAAATAAGATATACGATCATTTTCTAAAAATATAAAGAAACAGCAAAAAAATTAGGAAGGAAAAGTGCAACATTTTTGGCTCCAAAAAATTGTCTAAGAGACTTACGACCTTTTATAAATAAGATACGCGATAATTTTCTAAAAATAAAGAGAAACAACAAAAAATTAGGAAGGAAATGTGCAACAACTTATTTTGCTCCAAAAAGTTGTCTAAGAGACTTAAGAACTTTTATAAATAAGATATGCAACCATTTTTTAAAAATAAAGAGAAACAACAAAAAATTAGGAAGGAAATGTGCAACAACATTTTTTGCTCCAAAAAGTGGTCTAAAACACTTAAGACCTTTTATAAATAAAATACACGATCATTTTCTGAAAATATAAATAAACAACAAAAAATTAGGAAGGAAACGTGCAACAACATTTTTTGCTCCAAAAAGTTGTCTAAGAGACTTAAGACCTTTTATAAATAAGATACACGATCATTTTCTAAAAATATAAATAAACTGCAAAAAATTAGGAAGGAAACGTGCAACAACATTTTTTGCTCCAAAAAGTTGTCTAAGAGATTTAAGAACTTTTATAAATAAGATATACAATCATTTTTTAAAAATATAAAGAAACAACAAAAAATTAGGAAGGAAATATGCAACTACTTTTTTAGCTCCAAAAGTTGTATAAGAAACTTAAGAACTTTTATAAATAAGATAAATAAAATACGCGGGGATTTTTTAAAAAAATAATAGAGAAACGACAAAAAATCAAGAAAGAAACGTGCAACAACTTTATTGACTCCAAAAAGTTGTCGAAGAAACTTAAGAGCTTTTATTAATAAGACTAGTATTTGGACCCGTGCGATGCACGGAAGTTGATTATCTCATTGAGTAATAAATGTGGTAGTTTATCATGAAATGAAATAATAGTTATTGTTTAGCATGAATTAATACTTCCAAAAGACTACAACAACAGCAACCGAACATTATCCCACTATGTGGGGTTGACTACATGGATTGAAATATGTCATATTGTTCTATCACAAACCATATTTAGATCCAACTTATTAATCTATAAATCTTTCCTGATAGTTTCTCTTATAGTTCTTCCAGGTCTTTGTATACCTCTTTAATATGACTATCCTCTATTTGATTTACTCTTCTTACTACAAAATCTATAGGTTTTCACTCTACATGTCCAAACCACTTAAACCTATTTTCCACAATATTTATACTATAGGTTCTACCCCAATTATCTTATAATGTTGTAATTTCTAATTTTATCCCATCTAGTCTTTCCACACATCCAACACAACATTCCTATATGCGCACACTTACTTTATTCTTGTGTTGGTTCTTAACCGCCAACTCTATTTCGTAAGACATCGTTGTTATGACAACTGTCAGGTATTTTTTCACTTCAGCTTAAACGACATGTTTGTATCACAAAAAACACTTGACGCTCTTCTGCATTTCAATCATCCAACTTGAATAGAATGATTTACATCTGCTTTTATTTCTCCGTCATTTTGTCCTATGAACCCAATTTTTTTTTTGAAAGAATGAACCTAGGATATTTAAACTGTGTAACTTGTATGATAAGATCTCCAACTTTCATCTCTAAGGTCAAACTACTTCGTCTTTTGTTGAAATTACATTACGTATACAATGTCTTACTTCTACTCAAAAGAAAGTCTTACGCTTATAAGATTTGTCTTCAAGTCTTCAACGTCCCATTCAATGCATACCTTGACTCTCCAATTAAGACTACATCATCTACAAAAATCATACATCTTGGTGCTAGCTATTGGATGTGTTTCGTAAATACATCCAAAACTAATGTAAATAGATAAAGGATTAGGGTTAACTCTTGGTCCAATTCTTGTTATGAAAAATCATTGATAGGGATTAGGGTTAAACCTTGGGCTAATCCTTGTTATAAAAAAATCATTGATAATGCTTCCAAAAGACAAATAATAAAACCCCTGAAGTACATTAGACTTCAACAACATTTTTCGGCTCCAAAGAGTTGTCTAAGAGATTAAGACCTTTTATAAATAAGATAAGATACACGATCATTTTCTAAAAATATAAATAAACAACAAAAAATTAGGAAGGAAAAGTGCAACAACATTTTTGGCTCCTAAAAGTTGTCTAAGAGACTTAAGACCTTTTATAAATAAGATACACGATCATTTTCTAAAAATACAAATAAACAGCAAAAAATTATGAAGGAAAAGTGCAACAACATTTTTGGCTCAAAAAATTGCCTAAGAAACTTAGGACCTTTTATAAATAAGATATTAATAGTTTTTTTTCTATTTCTAAGAAAATTTATACACGTAATTTTAGTTCCTGTTAAATCAAATTTGTTTAATCATTTATTTATTTAAATTGATAAAGTAAATTATAAATTGTATTACTTAATTTATACAATGATGTTATCCTGAAACTAAGTGCCAATTTTTTTTGTTCTTCCAACACTTATAGCTTAATTCAAGATTCGATTTATGTTTTCTTACCTTTCAATTTTCATGATAACATCATTGTATAAGCTAGTTTAATAAATATTTTTCTGTGCTTTTACATTTTGTAAGTATCGAGAAATCTATTGAAACAACTGAGTTTAAACTTTTTTTTATAAAAATAAAACGATATTTATTTACTCAAATTGATATAGTACATTAGATACAATAACATGTACAACATCGCTAAAATGCAAATGGTAAATCTGTAAACAAACTCATGACATCCAAGTTAATAGCATACAACAGCAAAATGTCTACAAATAATATGATAGAGTTTAAGTCACCATAATACTCATGTTTTTGGATCTGCAACGTTGACGTCCAAATCATTGATTGAATCTCTAATTGGCTGAAATCGATCTTTCAATAGGAATCAACCAAACATAGCAACAAGAAACAATGAGATCACTAAAAAACACAAAAGAAAGAATTTGTTATTTGTGGAAACCACTTATTTAGATTGAAAAAAGGAAGAAAAAAGATGCAGATGAGTGATTTTCGATCATAAAATAACCTAAAACCACTCCTCCTTATTTAGATTGAAAGAAAGGAAAAAAAAGATGCAATGTGGTGATTTTAGGTCATACAATAACTTAAAACCACCTCTCCTTGATGAGTGAAGGAGAAAAATAACTTAGAGAGAAGGTGAAATTTGTCTGACTTAAAAACTAGACCAGTCAATAATGGTATAGCCATGCTTAAACTAAAATGTCAAACGTTCTTACAACTAATTTATTATACTAATTAAACAGCATAAACTACATCTAGGATGCTCGTAATTTAGATCTTTAATATATTTATAATTCATAAAAGTTGAGACAACGATGTATTTTTTTTCAGAATTTTAAAGCCTAGTTGATAACGTTTTGCTACAATTATGATATTTTTGGGTTATAATTATCGACATTTATTAGAATAAATAGAGAGGTCCATTACTTTATTTTTATAGTGTATAAAGAATATAAACATAAGGAAGCATAATAGCCGGCCCTAAGTTTCTAATGAGAGAAACTCAAACTTCTCTTTAAACTTTCTTTCTCCTTCGTTCATCGAGGACGGGTGGTTTTAGGTCATTTTTTGACCTAGAATCACCCCTCTACATCTTTTTCCTCTTTTCTTTCAATCTAAATAAATAGTTTTCGCATCTATCAAGTTTTTCCTTTTGTGTTTTTTGTGATTTCGTCGTCTAAGTGTTGTCTTGTGTTGTTCGTTTTCTTGTGCGACATTTGATTTCGCGTCTTGTCGCGGTGTTTGTTCAGTTCCTATTGAAAAATCTACATCAGTCAATTACAAATTCAACCAATGATTTGGACGTCAACGTTGCAGATTCGGAAGCATGGGTATTTCAGTGACTTAGGTTTTATCATATTATTTGTAGGCATTTTGCCGTTGTATGCTATTAACTTCGGTGCTGTGAGTTTGTTCGCAGATTCACCCTTTACGTTTTTAGCGATGTTTGTATCTGATGTACTCTATCGATTTGAATGAAAGAATGTCGTTTTGTTTTTGTAAAAAAAATAAAATATAAACATATGCATTTTCAAAATAAGGGTATTAGTAGGAGATTTAAACACAAAACTATGGTAATTTAGATATTGTATCTTTTATAAAGAAATGAAGATAATTTCTACTCCATATCAAACAAGACAGTCAACCAAGAGACATCAACTTTAACTATTATATTGAATTCATAGTTCAACATAATAACTTTGGTGCGGGTGGTTTGACTTTGACTCCTTTCAAGGTCATACCACTTTTTCATAGCCGTCGGCGTTGGGCTGCCGCTGATGGTATTTCGTCACCTTCACCCTCGTGGGTTGACAGGTTGCTTTTCAAACATAACTGGTGCTTTGATAATTCTTTGGTTGTTTGTTCCGGTGGAGGTCGTTCAGTTCACTAATGTCTTCACCATAATCTATTCGATTTTTGTTGGTTTGGTTTGTTGTAGAGTGACTCAAAATTGAGATTTTTGGATGTGGCAAATCGGCGGTTGAAGTAGCAAAATCAGTGGCCGATTTCTCGAAACAACATAAAACATAAACGTAGGGCTAGATTTATTTCAATTTTATGAGGGATGATCTTACTATAAATATAGACCTTGTAATAGATGTAAACCTTGAGAGAGAAGAGTAGAGAGCCAAAAAACAAGGGTTTAGAAGCCAATACAAAAACTAGGGTTTGTAGAGTTTGCTCTTGGCAACAAACACTAGGGTTGGGAATGATTCACCTTGGAGAAACACTATTAGGATTGAGTCTCTTGGTCACGGGAAGAGATTGGGACTTTGTGTAGAATTAGGTTTGAAGACTAATTCTTGTAACCCTTTGACATCTCTTTTGTAAAGTTACTCATCTTTATAGTGGAACAGATGGTTGCTCTCTCCCTAGACTAGGTCAATATTTGATCGAACTGGATAAACAAATTTTGTGTGTTCTCTCTATCTTTTGCTCGTTGTTTTCTACTTTTGCTTGTATTTATAACTGTTACCCATGTTGTTTTGGTTGTTTGATTATTTTACTCCACACATCAAGTATTTTATTGGTGTGATTTTTAACGAATTCACAACAATTTGCGCCCACCGTGGGGCAGAGATCAAACGATAATCAAGTACCATGGGTTTGAATTGGGATGCTGAGAAGTTTACCGGAGATAATGATTTTGGGTTAGATAAAGATGGAAGCGGTGTTAATACAACAAAAGTGTGAGAAAGCTTTGAAGGGTGAAGGTGCGTTACCGGTCACCATGTCACAAGCGGAGAAGACCGAGATGGTGGACATGACCATGAGTTCCATTGTCTTGTGCCTCAGGGATAAAGTTTTGAGAGATATAGAGAAGGAACCAACCGTGACATCGATGTGGTCAAAATTGGAGTCTTTGTATATGACAAAGTCTTTGGCTCATCGGTAATTCTTAAAGCAACTACCTTGCCCCAAGATATAAAGTGTATATTTAATAAAGACATTTAACAGTAATTTCTATTTTTTTAAAGGCTTCTTGCAACTCCTAAGTGCTAATAACTATTTAGTTGAAATTAAGAAAGTGTGAAATTTCTACTTATAAAGAGATAAAAACATTTTGTTTAGGCTAAAATATGATTTTAGTCCTGCAAATATGTCTCGTTTTGATTTTAGTTTCTATAAAAAAAATTGTAGAAAAAGGTCCCTACAAAATATTTTGTTTTTCAAAATAGTCCCTGGCCCCACTTTTGTGATGATTTGTGTACGTGACACATGATAACTGAACCCATTTTGAAGAAAAAAGTCCTTGCAAAATTTTTTATTTTTCAAAAAAGTCCCTGAATTTTTTTTTGTTTTTTAAAAAACAAAAAATTTTGCAGGGACCTTTTTCTACAATTTTTTTTACAGGGACTAAAATAATATTTTAGTATTTTGTTTATTACATTCATAGGAAGAAAAAAAATAAAGGCACAAGTTATTAGTTTGTTTATGATTTGATCTTTTTTATTTCTCTAATTCTTGTTGTAACTGGTCCAAGCAGGGGCGGATCCAGACATTAGATATCAGTGTGGCAAAAAAAAACTATGAAGCAAATTATATTACCATATAATTTGACTATCTTTATAGGGACCGAAAACTTATTTAACTCTTAATTTTACTAGACAAATTTTTTGACACTATTATTTTAGCCACACCAAAAGTTTAGTCTTGGATACGCCCCTGGGTATAAGCCTTACATGTGGAGGTGGAGGAACATTTTTACATGGTCACAACTCCAAATAATTTTTATTTTGACACACACACAAATGATAAAAGGTAAAAGAAAAAAAATACTTACATAATGTTATTTTAAATAGATTTAAATAAGTTTTTGATCCCTATAAAATTTTAAAACTTGATATTTTGTTCCTCTAAAAATTTTCTTCAATTTTATGATGATTCAAATATTTTTCCTCATCACTTTTAGTCATTTTTTTGAAGTCAAATCATATGCACCCTTCATATTTTTGAATGAACATTTGCATGGAAGTTTAAAATTTTATAAGAACCTATCTAAAAAAATAATTTAGATAACAAATAATTAGCTCTTGGGGACTAAAATACAAGTTAATTAAGCAAAAAAACATAAGCATTTAAGCTCTTGTTAAAAAATTCTAAACTTTTGTTGAAAAGAATTATATAATGCATTAAACATGACTGCAAAAATAAAATATATTTTTTTAAATAATACACATGAGTTGATTTAAAAAGGGTACGAAAGGTGGTCATAAAACTTATTTGGAGACTAAAATATGAAGAAAACAAATACATATTTAACTTTCTTTAGTCGAGTAGCGTGGTTGCTTGAAATTCACATTTTTAAGATGAATAAGTGGAATGTCTGTACTTCAAACTCCAACTTTTAATATATCATACAATATTCGTACCAACTAAGCTAAACTCGCGAAAAAATACACATCTAACCTATGTTAAATGATAAGTATTTGTATTTGCGCTTTAATACACAACTATTTCTCCATCACCTGAAAAAAATCATTTCTCCAAAATTTGTATATCTGATATAGACTCACGGAGAGGAACTACAAATTTTGATAACGGGTTCAAAGATTCACCATATTAATTGGTCACATCAGTTTTAATGTAATGTTTAGTTAAGCTCGTGGAGACAATACATATCTAACCTTTATTAAATGATAAGTACTTGTATGTGGGTCTTAATATGTTTTATTTGTGGTTGTGCTGTATATAACTATTCCTTCATCACCTACAAAAAGTTATTTCTCCCAAATACGTGTGTTTGATTTTGATTTGGTGTTATGTCATACAAATATGTCCATAGGAAGTTTCACCCTATTAATTGGTCACAACAGTCTTTTACCATCTGAACTTACTAGAATGTTAATCTATAAGATCTTGTTTTTACATGTTACAACAACTTTTAATTAACAATAATATAATAGAAATTTACAACATCAACAACATAATCCAGAAAATGAAATTAAAGTGATTTAGATGATAAGAAACTAACCAAATCTAACTAAGCAGCTTTTGCTGATAAACCTGTAAGATAAGTAAGGGACAGTTGATGCAAGATTTCATCCAGATCTTCAAGATCATCATCACCTTTCATCTCCACAAAATCATTGTTTCTTTGACTTTGTGCACCCTTTTCTTGATTTGCATGCACTGATCTTTGCTTTCTCATATCTTTTCTTCTACGGTCGTGATCTGCCATCCTACACCATCAAATTCAAACATATATCAAAATAAGAGTATATTAATTATCAATAAATATAAAAAAAAAGTATGAGATCATAGATCAAAAGAGGTGTCAATTAATTAATGAATTTACTCTTTGGAAAAAGCAAGAGGGTTGGTGATTCCAGAAAGACAGAGAGGAACTCCATGAGTAGCACGAAGGTTTAACATGGACTGCATTTTGGTTTGTTTTGTTTTTTCTAGGTAAAGGAAGAAAGAGTGAGAAATAAAGGAGGAAAAAGGAGATAGTAGATAGTACTGTTCTTTCTTTGTTGAGCATTTGTGACTGTGTGACGTATCTATTGTCCTATCCACTAAGCATTTATGCCATAAGGGTGATAAAGTCAAGTCATGTAGTAATTATTTAGGGTAAAATATGTCATTTCTTTATTTTTATTTTTGGGGACCGGGAAATTATTGGTGCTTTCCTTTCCTTTTCTATTATATTTTGTTAAATTATTTAGACACAGAAACAAATAAATGGTTAAATATGTTTTTGATCTATATAAAATTGCGAACTTTTAAGTTTAGTCCTTACTTAATTTTAATAGGTTTTTTAGTCCTTACAAAAAAAAAATTCTTCTAATTTTAGTTCCTGTTACAACAAAGTTTGTTTAATTATCTTTAAACTCTTAAATTTTTTAATGATCTTTTTAAGACAAGTTTAGAACACTATGAAAGGTTCATTTACAAAAATTTAGATGTTAAATATGAATTTTTTAAAACTTTACAAAAGTTAAAGATAAAATTAACAAAATCTGAACGTAGAAATCAAATTTTGCGACAATTTTTTGCATATGAACTTTTAGTAATGTTCTTAACATGTTTGCAAAAAATTGTTTAAAAACTCAAGAGTTTAAGCATAAATTAAACAAATTTGAATTAATGAGGGACTAACACTGAGTGTAGAATTTTTTTTAAGGACTAAAAAAACTATTAAAATTAAGTAAGGACTAAACTTAAAAGTTCCCAATTTTATAGGGACCAAAAACATATTTAACCCATAAATAAATGATAAAAGAATTAAATAATAGAATGATATATATTTTCGTATGTATCTAAATGATTTTTATTTAGTGTTATGATAAAGGACGAAGTCAGAAATTTAGCTTATACGGATCGAGTCGAAAGTATAAGTTAGTGAAGAAAAATAAATTTCCAAATGCATAATATATACAAGATATTTAAGAAATTATAAGATATATTCAAAATTAATAGATATCCAAAATTATAAGAAATTTCAAAGATATAAGAAAGTTGAGTACCTTACGGTTTGTAAAAAATGACGAGATTAAAACGATCTTTAAATAGCACATAAATAAAATATGAAACAACAAAAATACAAACGTAGGAGGATGCAATCGTAACCAGTGAATCACTCGTAGTGATTGAGAGTGTGAAAACAAAGTCCCATGCAATGATTCAATATTTCTAAAAGAAATTGTTATAAATAACATAAATTGGAATTGTAGTTATGCGTTAAGATTCTTCTATAAATTGAAGAAAAAACCCTTATTTCTTTCACGGAATTAAAGATTTTATTAAGGATTGTTAGATTTTTAGACATGTATTTGAAGTAGATAAAATAGTCATAAGGAATGGGGGGAGTTTGAATTGTGACCCTTTAAAAATTATCATGTAACTTAAAAAGTAATTCTCAAGTTGAAACTTGGAATGGTTAATCACAGACTTCAGAACGTTCTGATGTCTGGGTGCAGAAACAGTTTAATAAGATAAATGTGTTTGTGTGTGTTTGTGTTTGCAATAAATAAAGACTATAGGGAAGAGAGAATAAACACATAGAGATTTATAGTGGTTCACCCAATGTGGTTAGTCCACTCTTCACAATCTTGTGAGAGTTTCCACTATGATGCTTGAAATAACCTCTCAAATCCTGCACCTTACAATCTGTGCTCACCTGAACACTTACAACTCTGTATTCTCTAAGCCTTAGCAGGCTTGCACCTTGTTGCTAAGTTAACCACTTAGACTTTTACAACCTTTTCTCAAACTAACACTTTAGTACCCCTAAAGCTAGATGAGACTTGATTACAATTTGTGAGAAGTTTGAATGTTTGAGAATTAAACAGAAGAGGGGGAAGAAGAAGTTATCTTTAAAAGAGATAACAAAGAGAATTGATTTACACTACAAAGAAGGTAAAAAGAGCCTTCAGTGATGATCAATTTAATTGCAAGATAACTTGTATGCTTTGCAATGGTGCAACTAATGTTGAGCCTTTGATCTCTATTTATAGAGTTTTTGGGCTCATATAGTCGTTGTAGGGTGTCCAATGGTGTTATGCCATGTGTCCTAGGCCCCACTAACTTTTACTTGAAAAACTGGGTGAACATTCTGACCATCATAATGTTGTGTTTTCAGGATGAACATCAGAATGTTGTTGTGTTCTTCATCAGAATGTTGATATTCATGATGTTCTTCATCTGGGTTCATCAATGATGAATGTATGATGAGTTTCTGGGTTTGTTCAATGCGTTCCATAAGATTTGTTCAAGTTTTATCCTTAAAAAGTTACTTCTCCATATGCATCAAAAAGTTGCTGGGCAAAGTAGGATAAAGTTACCAAATTTGCATTGGACATTGTGCAGGAGAGAGAGGATAGTGGATCTACAGCTTCAGGCTCATGCTTCTAGGAGATTTGCTTGATTCTGATCAGAGGACAAGTCTATCTCTGAGCAAGATCTCCTTTTGCTTTGCTTGCTAACTTTTCACCAACTACATTGTTCATAGTTAGAAGCATGTGCAGAGATGAACATCCTGACCTTCAGAATGTTCCTTTTGTTCTTAATTTAGGATGATTTGTAAGACTTACTTTTGATGTAATCAATCCTAATAGTAAAGACACAATTGAAGTGCAGTAATTGCAACATCATGGATAATATTCTCATTGGAATATTCCTAGTACTTTAATGTTCATAGTCTTAGGTGAACATTAAAGATCTTTTAGACATAGTTCCTTGTCCAAGCCATTATTGTTGATAGATCCATGAAGATGTATTTTACTGGACCTTTTATTCATGTCATGTGTACTTGCATGTTCTTCACGTTCTTGATGAATCTAGGTTTGCTTATGAACACCCTTCTGAACTTCCATCAGAACGTTCTGATCAACTCTCTGATCAACCTTCTGAACTAACTTTCTGAACTTCAGAATTAGTTCATGAATTCAATGTCCTTCGATTTCTTGTATCTTGATATGATTTAAACTTTGTTCCTGTCTTAGTAAAACACTCAAGAGCACAAGTTAAATACCAAGAAATTAATCAAAGTCCATTTAATCCTTAATCATTAAAGTTTATTATCTTTAAAATTAATTAGGGATATTGACTCAACAATATTGATTGCATTTTGTTAAAACATTAGTTCTAGTAAGATGTCAGACACAATAGCGTGCGTTGTTGCGCTTATTTGAAGATTTGTTTTAACATTGTCTTAACATGTTGGAACGACATCATAGCGTGCGTTGTTCCGCTTATTTGAAGATTTGTTTTAAACATGAAGATTGTCAAATATTATATAAAGATTTGTTTCACGTGAAGAGTTGACTAAGAAAATGTGGTTCTAGAAGAAGAGAAAGACGATTTATACTTAACTTAGTCCTTAAGAATGTTGTTGAAATATTTAAGGAAAAATCTGATTTGCTTCAGAATATTTGTGCTGAAATATTGTGATTCAGCTGATCTTTAGTCGGATTTGTGCATCACACCCATTTAGCAAGCATACTATATAAACAAAGACAGAAGACCTAATTGAGCACTGAAGCCGCTATTTACAAAAGAGTCTTTTAGGGTTTTAGTCTGTTGTTGTTATTTGTGAGCCACTCTTATATCACTTTGATATTAGAGTTGGACTTTGTGATTGAGTTGTAAATCTTTGAATCTCTCAAAGCTTTTAAGCACGAGTTGATTCTTCGTCTAGGAGAGTGTCTCCATATTTGTTTATGTTACTTTAAGGATGGTCACTGGATCTGTGACTAAGAGGAAGCGGGAGGGGGATCTCTCATATCTAGGACTACAGAGAGTCTTAAGTAGAAATTGCACGAGTAGTGATTAAGTGAGAAGTTAGTAAGCAGGTGAAAGCATTTATGCATGTTTCGAATTGATACTACTATAGTGAATTTCATTACTGGCTTGGTAGCCCCCAGATGTAGGTGAAGTTGCACCGAACTGGGTCAACAAATTACTTGTTTCTTTTACTTCATGTCCTTTGATTAAAATAGTTATTTGTTGTTGTCATGATGTTCTGACATCTTACGCGACATCTGATTTATCATAACATCGTGCTCAACATCTGTTATACCTACGTGCCGGAATTTCAAGCATTAATCCAATAACGTCTAAAAACTTAGTTTTAAGCCCCAATATATTGAATAAAAAAAGTCATTATACAATATCGTATAAATTTAAAAAAAATATTCAAACCGAAAAAATATAATAGCATAGTAGTATAATTTTTTTTCCCCAAAAGTTTGGGGGACTAGGGGTGGGGTTCTAGTAGTTATGTCTTTAGAGTAACTATTCTTTTAAAGGAAATAAACGTTAACATTTTAAAAGTAAATACAAAATAAAAGCACCAAAATCTTAATCCTACAAACCAAACAAATGTTTCCCACATATGGCAAATGGTCAAGATTCACATTTTTTTTATCTCACTTATCGGAGAAAAAATATGTTTGTTGAGGTTCGCTCAGATCGACTATAGGTGTTTCTTACATGACAAGTTAAGCCTCATCTTGACAAGTCATTTGAGAGGTTAGCAGAATACGTGATGGTCGACATAAGCTCCTTACTCAAAATATAGAATCGACAAAACAGGTCATTCTCAGACATTTCAGCGAACACTTTTGTACAAACCTAAAACAAACTAAAAATAACATAAAAAAGAAAAGAAAAGAAAGATAACAATAATATCATAAAACCACCAACAAGACATTAAATCTAAAACCAAACAATGTTGGAGTGGCCAAAACACAAAGATGTCATGGTGACTTTGGAGGGGTCACTTGGAAGTTGATTCAGTAATTGAAGTTGCAAATTAATGTAGCAGAAAGATTTAGAGGTAATGTATGACGTGAGTATGATCAACCAGAGAGGGACTTGTAATGATATGGTGATGCTGGATTTAACCATTAACTAGACATTGTTTCTCTTCCTATTCTCTATCGTCACCGCGTTAAGCAAGACGTAACACAAAATCGTTGTGGCTAGAGCACCTTGTTAGCAAAATGATTCTCAAGAAGAATTGTGGAAAATCATGACAAGAAATTTTTTACCGACAAAAACTTGTAGAACAAATGGAAAAAAAAAAAGAAGCAATTGAAGTACGTGGGAATGAATACGAGAACTTGTAGAACCTGCTTGTCATTTGAGATTCATCAGATCAACTGCTTTAACTTTTGGTTTGGGCCTGTAGAACCTGGTATGTAACACCTTTCCATGTTTTCCCATGTTTGGGTTGAGTTTGGTGAAAGGAATTAATACCACAAGAATGTTGTTCCTATAACACTAAAATGAACATCTATAACTTGTGGAGCTCGTTATGGTTTCCCTTACCGCATTGTTCAGTAAACCTTCTAATGTGCTCCATAGTTGATTTTCCAGCTTTCCTAAGAATGTAGCAAAGCCTAGAGTTTGATAACCTATTGGCAAATGAACCAATTTTTTTGTTTGTTTGGACATGGCTTCATACACATAGCCATATCCATGTTTTTCAGTTGTATCCCAAAGTACCTCTTAATTGTATCAGCTATGAGGTTGATATACAACAATTATGATACATGATGTCTTACCTCGACAGTAACTCGCTGGCGTGACATATTTTCATGGGGGTTTTGGAAACATAAGTGGGATTGAACTTGAAAAGTATTTTTATTTATGCTTACTTTTTAAAGGGAAATAGTAAGAATATATGTTTAAAGTCAAGTTTATGGTATTATGTGGAGTTTGAGAAATAATTTAAGTGGAACTAAATCACACACAAATGAGTGACCTTGTGATTTGAGTTCCCAATTTCTTGAGGACTTGCAACTTATGGAGCCTAAGATTCTAACTTGTAACTTAGGTTGATGAACCCTTGATCTTTGAACTTTCCCAATGGTTTCGCATAAACATGGATTTTTTTTCCTTATTGCTCTTGATGTTTGCTGGTTCTACTACTTCCTACCTAAGAAAATTGCTTTAGGACAAGAAATCGTTAGAACAAGAATGGTTCTTACAAGTCCTTTAGGATTTTGATGATAACAAAGTATTGAAGAACAATTGGAATACTAACATATGTTCAAGTGTGCAGATCTAAGAATATATCTATCTTGAATAAAGAACATATGAAGAGCATCAGAAGGAACATGAGAAGCTTAGAAGACTATGGTAAAAGATCTAAAGGAAGGTCAACCAGAAGTCAATGTCCTTAGAATAAGAATGCCTCACAAAAGCTCGAGAGTTATCTCAACAGATTCTGTGTGGGAGATCAGACACATAAGGCGACTAGCGTACTTGAATCTGAGAGACCCAGAATCCACGTAAGCTTTTGTCTTATTCTATGAGTTATCTCTATCATAGTAACTGATAGAGCAGTTCTTTTGTCTTCTTCTATGTACGTGTGCAACCAGACAAAGGATCTCAAGAACAAAGAGAATGCAACGAATAATTCTTCTTTCAGCAAAGGAAATTCAAAGAACTTTCCAACAGAATTATCCATATCAGGCAAATGGTCAACGTTCTTTATCAAAGCTTCTCAACAACTCTATTTACGCTAGCACTCTTCTCCAACGTCTCTCAAATCACTGCCTATAAAAGGAGTTGAAGACCTGAAGAAGAAGTAACAAGACTCTGCTATTTTTCTGTGTCAATACCCTGTCAAATCAAATAGCGCAAAATACTTAGGATTTATTTTTCAAGTTTATATCTTAGAAATTCTAAGGAGTCTGTTCATTTGTTTAGTTTACACTACCTTTGTTAAATACAATGTAATAACAAATTAACTTATTTTGTAGTTGTGAAAACCTTGAGCACCTTGGAAGTCTCTTGGCCTCCATGGAGTTGTCCTTGATCAAGGGAAAGTCTTAAGTAGTTGTACTTACGTAAAGGGAAGTCTCTTGGAGTTGTCCTTGAGCAGAAGACTTTAGCTAGCGTCCTAAAGCAGGAAGTCTTAAGTAGTTGTGCTTAAGCATAGAAATCTCTTACAGCTGTGCTTGAGCAAAGAGAAGTCTCTTGGAAGTGTCATTGAGTAATTTGTAATTCAGAGTGATTATAGTGAAATCCCTTGAAAGTGCAATGAGACTGGACTACTCCTAGATTGTAGGTGGAATCAGTATAAAATTGTTTTGTGTCTGTTTTCTCTCATTCTGTCTCTTTAAATCCACTGCATTCAGACTCTGTATCAAAATCTGTATACCTTAGATTTTGATCAAGTCTTAACACTTAGAAGAAAAAAAACTATAAAAAGATAATACAATTAAACATTTTTCTTGTGTTTTTCTCACCTTCAGTTATAGTTCAAGTATGGAGCAGTTTGATAACATGATAATTTACCCCATTTTTTGTTAAGATTTATTAAATAAATTAGTATTTTTATTTATGTTTTTAGGAGAATTTTCTATGTTTTTTTTATTTTAAATAAATAGGATAAATCAAGAGAACGAGAAAAAAATAGTGGAATCTTCGTAAAAAAGTCACAATTGATGAAGTATCGTTGACCAAGGTTGAAAGAGTAGGAGACATCTTCAATAAGAACAGTGAAAATGAAAAATAAAGACAAAACACTTTAGATGTATGATTACAACACCAAAAACCGTCTTCATAACTTTAAAAACATCATTTTTTTTATGGTTGTCTGTAACACAACATTAGAGTCGTAATGACCTTGCAGACTTAAATTTATATACTAAAGTAGCTTATTATTATTATTATTATTATTATTATTATTATTATTATTATTATTATTATTATTATTATTATTATTATTATTATTATTATTATTATTATTATTA
>Ga0315914_1003965_pt1 | contig 22256 bp, 13 predicted proteins | sample MpolenodulesMG_FD_203920 | JGI IMG/M metagenome (GOLD analysis project Ga0315914, IMG submission 203920) | Medicago polymorpha root nodule microbial communities from Los Angeles, California, United States - elongated nodules | ecosystem: Host-associated > Plants > Roots > Nodule | place: USA...
TAAAAAAATAGTAAAAAAAAACAGTCTAATTTTTTTTATCAAATTTGTTATGTTCACATGGAAGCTGACTTGACTTGGAACTCCACGTAAAATTGACGGAGGAACTAAATTGATTGACATTCATAAAATTCATGAACGTATTGGCTATTTCGAAAATTGAAAGATAAAATTGACCAATACATAAAAATTTGAGGACCTAAAAACTTATTCATTCGATTACGGTGCTACCTTGATTTAAGATAAAATTAACTTAAACATGCCCTTATTTGGAAAAGAATTCAACTTCTTTTTGTCAAAAAATGTGCTCAGGTATTGGATTCAATCTTATGTCGTCTTTTCAGAATAATACTCCATCCATTCCAATTTAACTGAGTCTTTTGCTCATTTCACACTTATTAAGAAAAATAGATTAGTGAATGAGAGAAAAATGGTTTAAGTGTTTTTGTCAAATATTAGTACGTTTACCGTTATTATAAATGCAAAGTAGAATATATTGAATTGGGAGTGATGAAAGTAGTATTAATTATAGTTATAATTGGAAAAAAAATAATTAATATTGCATTGAAAAGTGAAATAGGTCAGTTATTTTAGTACAATATTTTTTTTACAAAAGACTCAGTTATTATGAGACGGAGGGAGAACTAACTATCATATGCTTTGGTATTTCTTGTTTTGGTTATTGAATTTCTTTAATGCTCTTTGCAGGTGTGGTTCTTGAAGGAGATTATTGGACAAATTTAAATACATAGAAAGGACTCACTTGAAGGAGATCATTGGAGAAATTTAAATACATACTATAACTTTTTATTTGGAAAATGCATGTTATACTATACACATTGAACCAATTTCGATACTCCAACAATTTTTTTTAATACCCATAATTTTCGTAAAATACTCCTATTAAAAGGAATGGAGAGAGTAAATAATAATAAATATCAGCAACCATAGGAAATAATAAGCTAGGCCAAAGATTTTCAGCCCTTTGTTAAACATATACATAAATTTTAGAGTATAAGAAAAAAGTTCTAGCAATGGTATTAATCTCAAAGAGTGTTGTAACCTAAAACGTTTAACGTTGTATAGTTAGAGAGTGGAAGCTTCGGTTTTGAAGGTAGATTTCATATGCTGAATCGCAATGTCAAACCTGCAACTGCAATGAATAAATACTACCACAACCACCTCTCAAAGTACTACTCATAAATTATATCCACTACCACACCACAACCGGCCATATTTATATCCACTACCGTAATTTTCCAGTCCAACTTTATAACCAAATAAGCTTCTATGTTCTTACCATATACTATCCCCAAATGTCCACACAACATTACTACAGTGTCAACATCATGGGGCTTTGAAGTTATGGCCCCAGCCCACATGATAAGTAGGCTTAAAAATTCACAAGATTAAAATGTCCATGTTCATGCAAGCGTTCAAATAAAAAAATCAAAAGGACCAAGCCCCAAAATTTCTAGACACATTTTTTTTTCACCGAAAAAAAAAACTTTTTTTTTTACCTGAAAAAAAAACTTTTTCTTTACCACCAAAAAAACATTTTTTTTTACCAAAAAAAAGTTTTTTTTTACCGGAACAAAAAAAAATTTACCAAAAAATAAAAACCCTTTTTTTTTACCTAAAAAAAGTTTTTACCCCAAAAAAAAGTTTTTTTTACCGAAAAATTAAAACTTTTTCTTTACCCAAAAAAAACTTTTTTTACCCAAAAAGAATTTTTTTCTTTTACCGAAAAATAATTTTTTTTTTTTGGAAATAATTAATATGAAGCTTTTTTAGGCCCACAAATAAGTAGATTTTATAGTGGGCTTGGCCCCAAATAATTTTGTTGAATTCGGGACTTTAATTTAGTGGGCTTGATGGGGGCTTTTTTAAATGAGCTTTGAAATTTGGGGCTCTATTGACACCTCTAAACATTACCTCATCACTAATATTCAATGGCACTTCAACAACCAAAAATGAACCTTGTTAGGAAAAAAAGTTCTCAAGAGAATTTTTCTTTTAAGGATAAGAGAGAGAGAGATAAAGAACCATATTTACACAAATTGAATTTAACGGGTTAGTTTTCTCTAAAGCATATTCAAAACGTTATACTAGTGTCTCCCTGCTGATTTGATTTCTTTCAGGCTTTTGCTTGCATTTCATATCGATTATGTTCTTGTAGAACATGGATTCTGGTTCAACTTATGCTGGCTGCTGCTGATCTGAGAGGGGGGAAGATTCTTTGTTGAGTACAAGACGCGAGGTAATCTAGCAATCATGTTTTATTCGAACTATTCTTTTTAATTATTATATTTTTTGAGTTTTTATCAATCTTTTTTAATTTCTTTTTTTTTTGAGTTTTTATCAATCTTTTTTAATTGTTTACTATTTGTTGCCTTAAATTAATATTAGGTTTGAATGAATACTGGGTTTAAAGATGAGGATACTCATGAAGATGATTTTTTTTTCCTACCTTTTTTAGGTTTTTTATTTTTAATAAAAAATAGTTGAAAAATAACTTTGTTTTTGCTAATTTGTGTGTCACACTAGTGTTTAACGACCACTTTAACCAGGTCTAGAAATAAGTTGAATCGAATCGAACTTAGTTCAACTTAGTTCGATAGATCAGATCATCTACTCTTATTTACTATAAAAAGCAAGCGATGTGGGACAATTTGCTTCTAAGCTTAAACTAAACCAGTATGTAGAACAGTATGCTATGTGCTATTACGTGTTGGTCTATCAACATGGATATGGCTCATTTTTATCTTATTTTTTGACAAAAATAAACGATATTCATTCATTCAAATTGATGGAGTACATCGATACAATACAAATCCGAATTCGCTAAAAACAAAAAGGATAAATCTGTGAACAAACTCACAACATCCATGTTAATAGCATAAAACGGCAAAGTACCTATGCCTACAAATATGACTAATATGACTATATTAAAGTCTCCGGAATATTCATGTCTCCGGATCTGCAACGTTGACGACGCCAAAGTCATTGTCATTGATCGGATCTGCACTTGCTCAAAGCTAATCTTTCAACCTGAACCAAATTAACACCGCACTAAGACGGGAAATAAAAAACACACTGCACAAAGACGGGAAATCAAAAACAAACAGAGTCGTTCAGAGACGACGAAATCACAAAAACAAACGAAAGAAAACAGAAAATATGTGAAATCACTTATTCAATTAGGATATAAGGAAAAACAACTCGGAGGGGTGATTTTTGGGTCAAGAAGAAGAAGAAAGGGGTGACGGTTAGGGTTTGAGAAAGAGAGGGGAAAGGCTCATTTTTATCTTATTGTTGATTTGTTATTGGTAAGTGTTAGACTTGGTCCTTTTTTATTTTACAATTGTTAAAATGTTTTTTTAATAATAGTTGAATTGTTATTAGAGTAAGTCTTGTTCCACTTTCAAACCTCTTAATTGACTCAGTATTGGGTAAGAACTTTTAGATTTAGTTGATTATTTTGACTATATATTCATGTTTACACTCTTCAATATATATTTTTAAGTATTATATATAATGAGTCAACTTGTGAACCTAATAAGTTGAACTATACGTGGCTCAAATTCAACTCATTATATTAACAAACTAAATTTTCAGCTCAAATCAATCTCATTTGGTTTATAAATCAAGTTCAACGAACCAATTGTAAAATTGAGTCTCGAACTTTGTTTGAGTTGACTCGGTTCATTGTGAGCCCTAACTTTAGCACTCTTTGATAGAGTTGGATGAAATCACTACTTTTATGTGTGAAGGAAGATAATATAGATTTAATATGTTTTTAGTCTCTATAAAATCACTACTTTTTAATTTTAGTCCCTCGAAAAATTATTCATTTTCGGTCCTTATTTGCATTTTATAAGGACTCTTTTGAGAAATAAAATTATCCAATTTTTTTATAAAGTAACTAGAGAATTAAAAACTACGTACATCCCTCTTTAAGTATATTACTTTATTAGTAAAGAAATTATTAATGCATTTTAACATTTGAAAGAAAAAGGTCTTATATTTAAGAATGGATGTAGTAATGTCTATTTAAATATAACGTAATTGAAAAAGCTTATAGCTTAAAGCTCATAACTTATCACTTTTTATGTCAATTTTACCCCTGCAATCTTCACTACTAAAAAAACAAAAATTAGTGAGGGATATTTAGTGAGGGAAAACGTGAAATCCCTCTCTAAATCTGTCACTAAATTTTGCGACCAAAGAATTTGTGAGGAATTTCATTTTTTCCGTCACTAATTTCCCTCGCTAATTTTACTTTTTCTAATAGTGCTTAATTGAAAAAAACATATTAATTAAATGCATTTTTTTATGCCATTTCATATTTATAAGCTACTTCAACCGCTAATTTTACCAAACATTACAACTTCAATTGGATAGCTTATTCGCTATCAACTATAAACTACTTTATAAGTCATCCGTTATAAGCTCATTTGCTATAAGCTAGCTTATCAATTAGCCTCTATTTTTAACCAAACAAAGTCTTATAAGATTGACGTAAGAAAAAAGCCGTTCGCATTTCTTCAACTTTTGTGCACACTAGAGGGAGTTTCTTTTCATCCGGATTATATAATTACATTGCAGGAATCAAATTCACATTGCCTTGACACATGGGAACGTGCTCAATATTGAATTGATTGAAATATCTAATATTTCAAAGATAAAATCTGTATTTATCCTACCTAATGCTCCAAGAATGTTGGAAATTATAAAAATTGGGAACTGTGATGAATTGAAGCAAATAATAATAGACACTGGAGATCATAACAGTACTAGTGGCAATAATTTTGGCAATGTCTTCCCAAAATTGAAAATGCTCTTCATTGAAAATTGTGTGCAATTGGAATACATATTTGGACACTACAATTATGATCATCAAAACCAGACTGAATGCCCGCAGTTAGCTAGTGGTGATTTCATCAAGGTATCCCTCTTTCCACATATCTTTGTTGTTTGTGAAGTTAATTAACAATTTCCACTTTTTGTTTTTGTTAAGTAGACTAGTGGCTATAGGTCACACATTTTAAATGTGAAGAAATTGAGTGTCCGGGGTTCAAACCACTGTCCCTATGTATAATATGCAATATCCCTACCAACTGTGTCAAGAAAACATTTGACATTGAGAAAGTAAAGGGAAAACACCATTTTCTATTTTTTAACCCAATTTTCTATTTTGGTAATATTTTGATTTGATATTATGCATTTTCAGGCCCCCACCCTTGGCATGTGCAAGGTGAGCTACGGTGCCGGGTCTCGCAATCTTAGGAGCCGAAAAAAAAAAATCCCTTACTCTAAAAGCTTATTAGGTCATGCAACCATTAACCCTAATTTTTCCCTCTAATTATCTAGCATTAATTACTAGCTAACTTAATCCTAAAAAAATTCCTCCAATTTGTTCTCATTTTGAAATTCTTAGACAAATTATGTGGTCATTTTTGTTTACCGTTTTGTTAATTTGTAACCCTTTAGTTTTCCATGCATTTGTTTTTCAAAGTTTCCCTTGCTTGAACAACTACAAACATTAATTAAGGGTCATTGGACTTCCATTTAGAAAACCAAAACAGCCATCCACTATGATTACTCCTCTATTTCCCACGCATATTAACACATTCATCCAACCTATTCAATCTGTATAAATATACATGCATGATTAGGTCCTTTGGCACTTTAATTTACACTTTTTTTTTAAACTTTCTTCAATCTTTTCAAACTGTACAAAGGCTGGCGGTAATGAGGCAACCTTGCTGTCCTATCCATGCCTGACTGGTATGGTGGCATGAGTTTTCCGAGTTTTCAACATTCCTTCGTTCATTATACCATTTAGAGGACGTTTTTTCACGTCTTATTGTGTTTTTTTTGTTTCGTTTGTTATTTTGGTAGGTCCATTGGTTTTGACTTTTGAACCCTGTTTCTGATTTTTGAAAAATGATTGCACCAATGATGTAGTTATTAATGATGTGTTGATTTTTCCTGAAACAGATGTTGCTTTAACAAGGTTTTCGTGAGCAGACTTTGGACGGAGGTTCAACTTCCCTTAAGCTGGTTACTGCTCCTTACGACCCCTGCAGAATTGATGGTCAGTGGAAGCGTTTTGTGGAATCACATAACGTGTATGAACGGGTTAGAATGAGGCTAGGGGCACCTGTTGTTGGGGACAATGAGATGTTGTATGTCGAAGTTTATAGCAGTTCAGTTTGGCGTGGATTGAGTTTGGCGTTTTGTGGAATCACATAACGTTTTGTTTTTAGAGCATGTTTTCTCCTTTTTTTTTGCATTATGTTTTTGTTGAAGTTGTTGTTTAAGCTTAGCACAACTGTTTTGTTAAGGACTATTTCAGTTTCATTTCCATCCCATACTTATTTGGTTTGAATTCATCATCTGTTAATGGTAAAAAGCCAAAGAAGTAGTTTCCTTTTTATATGATTGATACTATGTTTCACTATTTATATATGCAGAAACAACTAAGCTATAAAAATATATCAAAATAACAATAGTACTTCCACTGGATCATCCTTTACGCCAGTTTTGCACCACTTTCTGACCATTTGATTCTTGGAAAAAATAATATGTTTAAAAATGGCATTTCTGTTTTGTTTAATTTAGATTAGTGAAACTATGGTGCGACTGTTTTAATGGATTTTATTGACAAAGGTTCAGCTAAACAATAGGCAAGATGTACAAATCAATTAATTTGCACTGTGTTTATGGATATTGAATTAATTATCACACGTATTTGAGGACTAATTTTTTTTTGAAAGAATTTGAGGTGTAATTTAACTTTAATTGCTTACCTATGGATATGATTTTTGTGTTAAGTTAATTTGTTTTTTGGAATTGCAACCATTGCATTGTATAGTGCAGCTTATAATTAATCATGTTAATTTAAGAGGCCAGTAATTTTCTATAAGATTTACATAAGACACTGTTTTTTTAGAGTATTTGCTAACCAAATTCACACGCCCATTTATTATGAAGGCACAAGTTTTATTGGAAATGCATTAATACATTTTCTGATGCATGTGTCTATTGATTTCTCCCACTCTTTCATTATGAGTTGTTAGTGTACTGATGCATAAATTATTACGGCTGTTCACTTACTATGAGTGTATTATGTTATTTTTTATGTATTTAATGTGTGTTGGTTGGCATGTATATCTGAGTGGGCATGTTTAATTTTGTTCTTTGATATTGCTTTAAACTCCATCGTGTGTTAATGCCATATACAAGTCCTTTGGCCTCTTCTGTTGTCATTTTCACATCCTCACTCTAATTGTTTCATTACCTATATCACATAAACTTTTTTCCATTTTATTGTTAGGCAAAATTTTGCAACTCATAAGACCCGTGCGCCGCACGGGCCAGGAATCTAGTTAATATAGCACTCAAAAGTGTTGGGTATATATAATAAATATAAAAAATCAATAGACATCTTGGAATAGTTTAATGGTAAAATAGAACGCACTTGAGTCATCGGTCTTGAGGTTCAATTCTGAGCATTTATGTGAATTTGAACCAAATATAAAAGTCTCAATTACATACACAACTACAAGGCCATTACAATTTAAAATGCATTTCAGAGTTAACTATGAATGTAGAAAACTACTATATATCTTGAATTTTTTGTCATCTATTTTCATTAACAATGCAAATTAAATCCGTTAAATAATTAGTATTTTTTCTATTGTTTTAAGTTTAATCATGCATGCTAGTACTAATTTGCTACTATTTTTTCCGATACTAGTATTAGTTTGTCACTATTTAGATAACAAAGACACTTTATTTAAGCAACAACAACCAATATATTTAAGACCCAATTTATACTAAACAAAGTGATGATTCTTTTTATGTTTTTGGTGTTTCTTTTTAGTATGAAATATGAACCCAAATTTTAATATTAAAACAATTAGTGGTTAATGAAGTTCAACACAAATTAGTTAGTCCTTCCCATACAAACTTACTTTTACTTAATAAGAATGACTATTTTTTATGTTATTTACAACTTAAATAGATGATTACTATTGCTTTTTTTGAAGGAAGAAAATTACTATTACTTAAAAAATCTTGTTTTTTCATAGGGGTCCATTTTTAATATTTGAACATAGCTTCCAATTTTACCAGAACGGCCCTGTGCATTTGATATTTATATTTTGGGTAGTTTGTGCAAATCTTATATTACACAGGACATATTATGTAACCAATAAAGTATTTATAAATTACAACTGAAAGTGTTGTTCTTAATTGCCAATATTATTTTCTTGTTTGAGAGCTTTATTGCGCATATAAATAATGGCCCAATAATAATTACTGTATACATACATTTCATAAAATGAAAGTGTATCGCGTGTTATGAATTAAAAGATTCCATGGTTCTAGATCAAATGCATTGGGAAGATAGATTGCATAATTCTCTTTAGGAGTCATCACAAAGATAGAAATGAATAAAAAGTGTGAAATAGTACTTGTAGCTTATTTATAGTGATTTGGAGTAACTAACTCCCTAACTAATATCGTGCCTTAATTTCCAATAATATTATTTTCTCTTGCTCAAAAAAAAAAAATTATTTTCTCGTTTAATAGGAATTGCGTGGCAGTGAACAAAATGGACAACAAATGAACTTAAGTTTGGAAGAAATTAGGTTGTCTGATCTGCCTATGATGACGTGTCTTTTTGTGGGTCTCAAATATTCATTTTTCCTCAAAAACCTTACAGAGATCACTATCGTTCGATGTGAAAAATTGGAATCTGTTTTCTCCACATCTGTTTTAAGATGCATACCACAATTGGTTCATGTAAGAATAAAATAATGCAAAGAGTTGAAGCATATCATTGAAGACGATTTGGAAGATAAAAAATTTCAGTCTCCAAACACATTCTTCCCAAAGCTAGAAACATTGACTGTAGAAAAATGTGACAAGTTGAAGTTTGTCTTTCCAGTCTCCATTTGTAAAGAGTTTCCTATGCTAAGGATTATGTTGATAAGAGAAGCAAATGAGCTAGAGGAAATATTCAAAAGTGATAAAAAAGATGAGATTGAAGAAATATCCAAAAGTGAAGTTCAGATTCCAAATCTGAAAGTTGTAGGATTTGCCTACCTACCAAGCCTCTGCCATGCCCAGCGAGTTCATTTTCAGACAGTTAAATATCTTTTTGTATTTCGTTGTCAACAATTCTCTCTAACTTCAGCACCATTAGACACCTTCTTTGTTGACAATGATATTGTAGATTTGTGCATAGGTACACACTTTACCAAATATTTTTCATAACAAATTTGTTCTTATTTCTTGTACTGCTTCTCATAATTTATGAATGTGTGTGTGTTATACAAATGCATACTGCTACGAAGTCCATTAGAATATAATGGCATGTATCTGTCACTTTCTATATGAATATATATACCCTTTCTCAAAGATTTCAAAAAATATATACGTGATTTTAATTGCTTTAGAAATATAAACATTTCTGTTGCAATAATCTAAAAAATATAGTATTATGATGCTGTCAATGATGTCGTATAGTTATTTGCTTTATCTTTAATATACACATTTATATGTCTTTTAATATTTAAAGATTAACTAGTTGGTTTGAAGAAAATGAACAATTGAAGCATTTAAACTAGAATGGTTTTTGAATAAGTATTTCTAATATGTAAGATCTCATGGAATTACCTAAATACTTACTAATAGAAGCTTAACAATAGTGGTAATATTTTAATTACTAGACAGAGACAGATAAGAAGCTTAACAATAGTCAACAATTGTTGCTTTGAAATTATTTTGTTTCCTACTTTTTATTAAATCTGTAGTCAAATTAAGCTCTTTTGTTGGTGAGTTGTGAGCTCAGGGGAAGGAGTTTGACCTTATAATCTGTAGTCAGAGCCTGATGAAGAATCAGAGAATGATGAAGAAACTGATTCAGATTACAACAGTGGCAATGATGATGAGGTATTTTCAGAACTTGCACGTGATTTTGAGGAACATCTTACGAAGGAAGTTGAAGTGTGTAAATGTGTGAAAAACACCCAGAAACAAGCTTTTCGATCCCTATCACATGCCTAGTACCTTGGACAATAAGAAATCACTTTTCCATCATTTATATTTCATACATGCGATTTTAAGGCATAAACACAACATAAAGCTAAAAAGAAATTTTAAATAAAATAAAATTTAGTTAACCTACCACTTAAAAATATGCTGCAACTAATTTACATTTTCATGCAATGCATTTAGCTGGAGGGTTCTACATCAGAAATAACAGCTGCAGCAACTGTGTCCACCATTACAGAAACAAAGAATAAGCCAGCTACACAAGAAGTTGTTCCTAAACTAAAGGCATTTCCATTTCCCCCTATTCTGATTGTATTCTTTTTGTCACTTTAATTGAATTATGCTACAATCTTAAACATCATTTTACATTTAAGCAGGGTATCCTGATAAATGCTGAAGAAGGAATTGCATCAGCTAATGCCAAGACAATAACATCGTCAACTCATACAGATGTAGTAGGGTCCTCATCAGGTTAGTTAGTTACTTCTGAGCGTACAACATCTTCACAAGTGAGTAGTGTTCTCATGTTTTTGATTCATTATTTTCCATGCGATCGGATTCCTAAGAATCAAGTTTTAAACTAATTTTTGTGTTTAGTCTACTGCCTTTAAATCTTGTATCTAAAGTTACGGAAAATTGTTCCGCTTAAATTATTTAGTTTTCTACTTTTTATTAAATCTATAGTCAAATTAAGATCTTTTGTTTGCGAGTTGTAAGCATAATTTCAGAGCAAAAATTTGCCTTAAGGGACAAGGTTCAATTTCCCGATTTTATTTTTAAAAAACGAGACTCTTCCTGACTTAAATATACATAGCTAAATATAGTAATGTTGATCCTATACATATTAAAACTTAAGATATGATAATATCATTTATTGATTTGAATCTGTGTAGGAAGATGGTGATAGCCAAATAGAAATGACTTCTTTTTCCAATTCCACTACAGAGACCCATGATCAAGGTGAAAATGCTTTAAATATTTTTTTTTCTATTCTTATGTTGCTTCAAAATTCATCACCCTATTGATTTTTAACTCTATTCTTTTCACGTGTTGTTCAGGTTCTCTAAATCATGATTCTTTCAAGAAAGAAAACTCAAATATTGAGGAACAATTTCCTAAGGATGATAATATAACAGTTTCCAAATCTAAACCCTCTCCTAGCATCACATTTCCTGTTGTATATCAATTTCCTCCGGTGCCTTGTAAAGGTATTTTATTGTTTGGATTTTATTTTTAATTAACTTTGATGCATTCAAATAGGCTTAATTATTCTTTCCTATAATTTCAGAGGACCCTTCTCAAAAAGTAGAAGATTTAAGTTCTTTGCTTGTCAAAAGTGAGCTTGAGCAACTGGTCTCCAAGAATCATTTGGATTGGGGGAATTTTTATTTGTTGAATTATTTCTTTGTTAAGCATCCTTCCGTCCGTTTAAAAGACACTTCACTTAGTAATAGATACAAGGGTTGTGCCTATAATTTACTAGCTGAACTCTTGAAATTCCTCAAAACTCATACTGTGTTGGAAGTATTGGGGTCATTCCACTCTGAATTTGAGGAGTTATTACAAGATGCACGAAGGTTTGGTTTTGATAAGGGTTGGTTGGATGGAGTCGAAAGACGCACTTTGTGTCCTGATATGCAAGTCTCTCAAGATGAATTAAAAAAAACTATTGGATTCCAAGGAACATGTTACCAAAGAAGTTGAAGTGTCGCGCTTGAAGATAGGCATTTTAAGTGAACAAATGGAAGTTCTTAGTGAACATGTGGAAGTTCTTAAGCATCAATTGGCATCCTCTCAAGCTGTTTTGGAGAGTATCAATCAACAAGAGGTGGCTTTAAGTGCCCCTGTTGGCTATTAGACTATATTATTTGTTTGCACTTTAAAGCTTTTCACTTTGGGAGCTTTTATCCAACTTGTATTCTAGATTCTTTAAATAGGAACAAATTAGGATTTGTTGAATTTAGATTTTGTTGATGTTGATTACTCTAGGGTTCTCTTTTCTTTGTGATTTGATGGATTGCTCTGCACTCTTTTTCCCTTGCTTAGGTGTTATCCCACTGGGTTTTCCTAAGATAAGGTTTTTAATGAGGCAGATGTTAAGTAATCTTGAGTATTTTGACTTGGGCTTTGGTCTAGTCCCCTAGGTGTTTATGTATTTCATTTCTTTTTTGGATTATATTGTCTGAACTGTTTGCTAAAAGAATTGCAATAAGTAGGGTAATTTTTAGGTGTAATTAGATTTTTTTTTTGGCTGTTTGGATCATATAATCTAAAATATTGAATAACTAGTTCGGATTATATAATTTAAATATGGACAAAATGAGAAATTTGGATGATGCGAAAGAAGCTATAAGGCTGGTAAAAGAAAATCTTGATTAGAAATACTTACTTCATTCTTCTTTGTATTAGTAGTCCAATCGTGACTTGCACATGCTATATACATACTTTCTTGAACTCAATAGAGTTGGACATGTGACTACGTATTCCCTTTTCTTTTTTTTAGTATTGTCCAATTTAGAATTTTAGTTGCTTATTTGTTTCGGTTTTGAATCGTAATACTAGGTTTTTTTAGCACAATCTTAAGAGGCATGTTTTAGGTTTTGATTGTGAGTTTACACTAAAAGAAAATTGGTGGTTTGCTTCGAATGAAATAGTAGCTAATTTGTAGCTAATTCATAGCAAAAGTCATTTAGCTATCAATTTACTGTGGATTACCTACCATACAAAGCGTAGCATGGATTGGATGGCAAATTATCCAGCAAAAATTTCCTAGCTAATTAGCAACTAAAATAGTTAATGTCCTAGCAAACTCCCAACCAATACGAAGCAAAATAATCTTCAAAAGTTCATTTTCCGAACTATATAACTACGGTTTTACAAAGCAAATTCGTAGCAAATCTATAGCTAAAAATTTTATATAGAAATTTAACTTTTACTAGATTTTCTACAAAGATCATTATAGTAAAAAAAAAAAAGGAAGGGAAGACTTTGAAAAGAAAAAAAAAAGAATGAACAAATGAAAGAAATAGAGGAGTTTGAAATGAGAGAGTTTTGCAGGGTTAAAAAAAAAAAAATCATAAGAAAACCTCCATAATTTGGGAAAATCAAAAATTGTATTGAAAACGGTTTTGAAAGATTTATATGAATTTTTCAAATTAACTTTATATTGTTATAATATTTTTAAAATTAAAAATATATTAATCATAAACTTTAATTTTTCGATCTCTAAAAAAATACTTTTTCAAAATATGATAGTTTGGTCCTTCCTTACCTTTTGGTGTGTGCCTCTGGCAAAGAACTTTAGAATCAAAATCAAAATGTGCAAACAAACGTTCCTCTGGTAGATCTGTACCTTATTCTCATCAATGAAATAAAGTACACGAATCCTCTACCAGTAAATAATTAAGTCAGGCAATTAACGTGTCCTCTGAAACAAAGTCTCTGACCACATATGTCCATGGCAAGTCAAGCAATGGCTATGGTAGAGAGTCTCATGTTCAGCACCTTGGATCACCTGGTCTCCCGATTCCTCTTGAATCAATTATTCTAGTACAAGCTTCATTGCTTCAAGATAAATCTAAGAGAATCAACAAGACAAGAAAAATGAATTCTCTCAATCATGTGGAAGAAAAATACAACCTGTAATAGAACTAAAAATAGTATTAGTACCCATCTTTCGAATGACTACTTGTACAACTACAATGATGTCAATGTCTATATTCTCAAAGAACATATCTATAGATAATAGGACAAAATCAATAAATTCATTTTAACTTATGAATTTGGCAAAAATTCTAATATACTGGAAAACGAAGTCCAGTATACAAAGAAAATCCTATGATAAAAGTCCCCATGAGATAGTTTTGTTGATCATCCATGGAAAAGTGAAAAGAGGAGAGATAAAAGAAAAAAAAGAGCATATATGTTCAATGATAAAATGAAATATCTAGAAAAAGCCATGACCACATGAAAAAATCAATTGAAAATCCTCTTTGTGATCAAGAGTTTTATTAAGAGAGTGAAAATAACGCAGTACGGAAGCGTAGGCTAGGAAGCGCTAAACCTAGATTTAAAGAGACAAGTTTGCAAGCGACAAACTTGTGAAAATAAGGTTCCGGAATCCACCAGAAAATAGAGAAAAGTCTCTGAAATATTATTGATTGAATAAAAGTTATCTCTTAGGCTACAAGTTTAAGCTTAAATAGGGAAATAACAAACCCTAATGGGCCAAAAATAACAAACTGAAAATAAAATAGAAAGTTCTAGAAAATTAGGCTGAAATAATAAACTACTACTAAATTACTAAGAAAACCCTCCTGCATCAGTCTCCTCCACCTCTGAAGAACTCGACCCGAGTTCTCATTCTGATAAAGAGCTTTTCATTCATTGTTGACTCCTCTAATAAAAAGAGAATACCCTCTTGGGTTCCATTGAGTAAAATGCAAAGATGGTTTAATTTTAAAAATATGGCAATTTCCTTTGACATTAAAGAAATGTAGTAGCATGCTGAATACATGTAGCAACATGTCGATCCGGTGGTTTCTTCGACATCAGCGGTGGCGATTGTAATCCATAGCCAAATTCATAGAGAGATTTCCCATTGTAAAATATGTATGTTCTTATAGGGAAATTTCTACTGTGATTGGCTCTCATGTTAATGTCTGTCATTGGAACTTGATCGATGTATGATTGTGGATACCATGTAAACCGGAACCTACCACCTAAGTTAAAGTCTCCAAATATTACTTGTGCTATGGCATTTCCTCCATCTTGTGCTATGTTGCTTACACTTTTAGTGAAAGAAATATCGATTGGGCCTGCTGCCATTATGACTAAAATCAATGTTCCTTTGTTGTTTCCAAGCAAAACTATTCCTTGCTTCGCAGCTCCTAGAGCCAATTGCTTATTTTCTTTAGTGCATTTATCAGATGGTCCAAGGTTTGCAAATGGATGTGACTTTGGGTTTTCAAACAAGCCAAGTCTCATGAGGACTATGTAGTTGTATACCAAGGCTTGGTCTACAATAGATACATCTACTTTCTTCAAGTTTACAACATTTGCAGTGTACCTTTTAAGAAACTCACCGCAATTCATGTTTAAACCTGCTTTCGGTTCAAGAGCGATTGCATCTTCACATTTTTTTGTGTAATGAATTGAGTCGTAATAAAATTCCACTTAATCACAGTCTGAAACAATATATCTCATGGCAGCAGCTCGACGACAACAAATATCAGGTGGCTTAGGCGGGAGTGGAGGTTGTGCCGATGGATTTTCTATCTTTTGATCTTCACTTACCTGTAAAGTATTGGCAGTATGCTTCTGGCATTCTTTATTTTTAGATGGTAAAACTAAAGACTTGTCCACATCCATATCCCAATCTTCCTTGACAGAATTACATTGTGTAATTATACCGCAACCATTGTTCTGTTTTTCATTCACATGTAAAAACTTTGACGCATCAACAATTGCAGTTTTTTCAGATATTCCTAATCATAAATTTTTGCAGTGATGCCAAAGGTTCCAACGTAGTACTCTTTGACATATTTGGCATATGCATCCATCAGATCCTCGCCAGCGTTCTATGCATCAACCAAAGGCTTGCATAACTTATCTGGATTTCCATACTGAAACACTATAACAGCAGCATCAACCAGATCTAGCAAATTAGGATTTTGCTGACACGTATCAGTAGAAACCGGGGTTGGTTCTAAACCTGTTTCAGATGTTATTTGCTTATTGCCTGACTTAATGTTTTCTTCACGGTCCATGGTGGGTCTTTGCTCAGATGTTAGCCCCTCTTCATCAGTTCTAAAATCATGATTTTCCTTTGATACGTCAACAGGCACTTCTGTTATATTTGTTAATGTAGGAACATCATTGAAGGAAACAGGCTCGCTTGGGGACGGACAAACATCACTTCTTTCAATCTGCTGCCAGTCAAGTTCTGTCAAACCATTTCCACTATCCATTGTTGCTTCTGCAGTTTTAATAGAACATATGTCTTTGTTTTCTACTTGTACTCGTGGTTCTGACAATAATGGCTCAAGTACAGAAGCTGAAGTCTCGGGCTTCCCGGAAGTCAGATCCTCAGTTGAATCAACACTACAAAGCTCCATATATTTACGTGGAACTCTTATGTCTTCCTTGGTATCATCTTTTCTGTGAATTGGTATACTTATACCGTCATCATCTGATATGGGAACTTCAATTTTTCATGAATTGTTATCCCCGCTGAATTCGACTTTTCTTCTTTCTTTCGTCAACACAACGTAACTTTCGACGTTCTCCGTCAACGGAATCACTACCTCATCGTCCGACGTCTAAACCTCAAGGTCCAATATTTTGGCTTCCACAATCTATGTCTCAACCTTGTTGTTTAGTGGCTCTTGTTGTGGCGAAAGCGTATTCTTCAGATTTGGCAGTTGCAGTGGCTCTGATGGTTCTTGCGGTGGTAGAATCGTAACATGTTGATATGAATTTTGTGGTTCTGATGGCTTATTTTTATCCACTTTAACATTAAGATACCATAAAATATAAGTTATCAAAACAGAATGTAATATCCTTAATCGTCTTACGTAAGTTACCTACCATTCTGGAAGCGTGTCTCAAAAGGTCAGTCAAGGAGTAATCTTTGTTGTAACAAAACGGACAGCGATATTTCAAATCGGAGATTTTAAACTCGTAGTAATCATACTTCAACTTGTTGTAATATCTCCGCTCATAATATTCCAAATCAGATTCATGGGTATGTTCTGATTTTCGGTACATAACAATAGTAAGGTTGTTATTACGAACCCTAATAACCGGAATTGATCCTTTTCCTCTGTTCGGATTTTTTCTTTTGCTGATGTTGTTGTTGTCGTTGTCAACTTTGGATGTCAACGCCGCCATCTGATCTGACAAAGTTTTGATGGTCGTGGTAAAAGTCGCGGTTATGTCGGGAAACTCTGCCCTCGTCATCAATTGATCTCCCATGGTTAATTGCGTCTGTGTGTATTTTGGGTTAGGATTAGTGGATTTCGGTGTAGAAGGGTATTATGGTCATTTTAGACTCAGGGGTATTTTGGTAATTTTGTGAGCAGGGGTAAAATAGTAGTTTCATGGTGAGATTTATTTTCTTAAGTGTTTCTAAGGAGGAACATTATTATTTTACTAAGTTACTATTCGGTAGCGATAATTAAGTTAGACCGGTAATTAATCGATAACATTTAACCGTTAGTGGATAAAAACTTGGGGGTTAGTTTATAAGTGTTGTGAGCCCATTAGAACATTAATTGGGTTAAGCCCAAATGTAGGGACTATATAAGTTTTGTCTTTGGAATCTAGATTAGAATAATCATTTTTGCAATTAAGGAGAGGAAGATAGAGAAGGAGGCTAGAGGAAGAAAAGGGTTAGAGAAGGAAATTGAAGAACCCATAGGAGCTCAATTGAAGCTTGTACTAGGTTTGTTGTTCATTGAGGTAAGGGGGTTAGTTTTCAATTATAATCAATTAGTTGTAGCTTCTTCCCTAATTCTATGCATAAGTGCTTATTTGTATAAAGTGATTATTATGAATTTAATTGATGAAATTCGTGCTTATGTTTTGATGTGATGTTTGAGTATGTGAAATTGATGTTAAATGAGTTGTTGATGGATTGTTGCTGAAATCATGTTAACTGTTACTGTTGTTGTTGTGAGATGTTATTGTTGACGATTGGAACCTTGGGTGATCATAATCATTGAGATTGTTGTGAAATTGGATTGTTCTTGAGAGTTTTTACAAAAATGGGTCAAATGGTGATTTTTGTTTAAAAAATGTTTTGGCTCAAATTTTATACGGTTTTGAATCTCTTTTGGTGTCTGTAAACGTTTGGGTAAACCTTGGAATCAAATTTGGGCTTGGGGGATTCAAAATTGGGATTTTGGGGTGAAAATGGGTTTTTCATGACAACAAACTGTCACGACTCGCCACAGCGAGTAAGCTTGCTCGCGAGGCGAGCAATGTTGTGACAGGGAGCTATGTTTGCTCGCCACGGCGAGCAACGTTGTGGCAGAGAGTATGCTTTGCTCGCCATGGCGAGCTAGTCTACTCGCGAGGCGAGTTGCCTTAGTTCTAGTTTTTCTGTTTTGCATTTTGTGTCCTTTTCGCACATTTCTGTTTTGAATTGGCTTTTGGTATAAACATGAAAGTTGTAGATAATTTTATTAGCTTTCCAATGGTTTTGAGTTGACTTGAAAATGTCTTATGGATTTTGAATTATGATGAAAACACTCCAAGTGAGTCTTGGAGAATTTTAACATAACTACTTCCAAGTCAATCCAAACCTTATGGAATGTTTCTAAACCTCAAAATTAGAAGTACTAGGAGCTATTTGAGATGTTGAATATGATGTTCACTTTGAGATGATGTATTTTCTCCTTTACTTGAATTTCAAGAAGTTGTGTGATGAACTATGTGAAGAAGTTGATGTTAATGAATGCATATATGTTAATCAATTGAGATGTGGTTGTTGGTGAATACATATATGTTAATTGAGTTGTGATTGCATATATGTCAAGTGATGGTGAATTGTTGATGAATGCATATATGTTTGGTGATGATGTGGTGATATTGTTTGTGTGAACATATGCATTGAGTCGAGTCATATGTTCATGCATACATGACTGATGGTGACGGATGTTGATATCCAAAATGTAAGACGGGGTGTGAAATCGTACATACGATGTGTTTGTTGCATCGAAGGTGACAACCTTGAGGCGATTTGGTACCGCATGCATCTAGAAGAGTCTAGAACATTGAATGCATTTGAATGATTGGTGGAATATGTCATAATTGTATATGTGACCTTATGGATTGTGCATTGGTGATATTTGTTGAATGATGTGATTGGTGTATTGTACATTGGCGAATCTAATTGTTGGTAATTATTTTGGTATTAGTGATAAAGTAAGAATTGTACATGTATACGTTTATATGTGATATGTATGAATTCTTAAATGCTTATACCTTCAAATATTGATTATGATTGATGTGAAGCTTACCCCCAGTGGTTTTGACCACCTACCTGTTTGTATGAATTGGTAGACGGAGTGCAAGATTAGTTTTTGCTTGGTGAGTGCTTGGATAACGGGAGCTATCTCCGTTATCGTCCTTGGAGTCTTAGATTAGGCTCTGATTAGGAAGTCGTCTTTTATTTTGTTGAACTTATTTGTTGTGGAGATTTGCCCATTTGTCGAGACTTGGAGGTTTTATATGATGATGTATATTGATCCTATAACATGTATATTTGGAGGTGTATGACTTTTATCCGCTGCGACTGTTGAGAATTTTTATAAATGCATGTTGTTTGGATTTTGATGTGTAGACGTAGCGTCTATTTCTTGAATAAATGTTTTATTCGCGTGTTTTATCGCTTTAATAGAAGTAGGGCGTTACATAATTCTGAAGATCTAAGGAAGAAAATGCCACAACCTGCTGATCTTGCAAGTAACTAATTTTAAAACAGCGGTTGTTTACCAAAAACCAAGGTAAACAAGTAGTTAATTACCGTTCGGTTTTTCCAGTGGTAGTTAAGTATCTTTAAATCAGTGACAGTTGACTAATCCAGTTGTAGTTAATATTTTTGTTTGGCGCTTGCTTTTGAATTGGATTTCCACAAAGGATAATTTGTTTAGGCGACCTATTTTGACTGATACTGATATTCATTGTTCATCTATTGTTTGGAAGATCGAGATCACCTTTTTTTTTTAATGCGACTTTTACTGTAAGCTTTGGAGTCATATTTCTACCTGGTTAGGCTTGTCGACAATTAATCATGATAATTTTCTAGATCATCTTCTTCAGTTTGGTGGACTAGGGGGCTTCTCCAAAAATTATCGCCTAGCTTTTAATGTTATTTGGACTTCTGTGTTTCACATCATATGAAAGGAAAGGAATATGATGATTTTTTAACTTGTACTCTAAAAATACAAAGGGTCTTGCTAAGAAATGCTTGCAGGAGACTCTATAAAAATTTCAAATTACAAAATTATTTTAAATATATTGAATACACAATTTTTATTGTTTTAAAAAAAAAAAAAACTTATTCCCTCCTTCTCAAATGGTCATTTATTAAGGATGTAGGTATTTTGAGTTATCTATACATAATAACAAGGCTTAATTGAATCACCGGTCCCTTAATTTAATTTTTTGTTTCAAAATGGTCTCATAACTTTAAAACGTCTCAAATTGGTCCCTTATGTATTTTGTAGTTACTCATTTTGATCATTTTCATTAGTTTTAACTTTAAATGTTTAAGATGGACCAACATTGATAGTGGTCCACCATAGACCTTGTTTTATTTTTAAATTTTAACCCTTTGATTTTTTTTTAAAAGGAGACCGTTAGATTATGTTGGTCTATTATATCTTACAATCAACGTACCAACATCTAATGTTTTTTCCCTTTCTTCGTCTTCAACCCTCTTTTCTTCTTCTACATCTTCATACACATTCAAACCCAAAAGAAAAAAAAGATAGAAAAAGTGATTAAAAGAAAAACTAACACCAGAAATTAAAACATATATATTTGCTTCATCATCGTCAACACCAAGACACATATTTACCACCACCGTCCTATAAAAACACCGAACAAATTAAATATAAAAAAAAATATCAATTCCTTTCGATTAATCTCAGGTAGATGTTGATGAAAAGTTGTGATTTTGATGATTGGGTGTGGTTGATAGCTGGTGTTGATGTTGTTTATGAAAGAGGGGAAACTCGTGATGACAAAAGAGGGGTTATTAATAACCATAACCATGGCTACATTGTTGTCAAAATCCCGACTTAAATTCTAAAATCTAGGATTTTGTGACTTTCTTCACCTTCAACGACTTAAATCTATAGTAGAATCCTAAAATAGACAAAAGTCCTTGAGTAAAATCCTTCGATTTTGATTGCGATTTTACGAGTCCCGAATTTGCTATTCCCTTTCGACCTGAAGTAAAGTCCCGATTTTGACAACCTTGGATGGTTATTCTAAGCTTCAACTCCACCCCCATAATCAAAAGCCCATCTTTCAACTACACCAACAAAAACCAGTTCCTTAAACTCCAAACATGTTCTGTCTCATAAACCTCAGCAGCAGCAACAACAACAGAGAGAGAGAGAACTGAGCCGCAACAACAACGACAGAGGAAGTGTGCGGTTGGGGAGAGAGGGAAAAGGGAAAGAAGTGAAAAGATGGGAAAGTGAAGAGTAGAAATCAAGAGAAAGAGAGAGTGTAATTTTTTTATTGGTAAAAACGAGTGAACAGAAGGGGAGGTGAAGATGGGTAAGCGTCGGCTTGGTGATTGGGAGTTGGAGAGTCTTTGGGTTTGCAACGAAAAATGGATCTTGGTTTTTTAATTTGAGAATTAGGTATGGAAGATTAATGTAATGGAGGAAGAATTATTTGGGGATTTATTGATGATTTAAGATTAATGAATTAAAATTAATGAATTTGAGTTTTTGTTTTATTTTTTATGAAGATGATTAATAAAGATATGAAGAAGAGTAGTGAAGAGGATGAAGAAAGGAAAAAAATTAGATGTTTATAGTACTACAATGGACATGCATAATCAAACGGTCTTCATTTTGGAACTAAAATCAAATGGTCGAAATTTAAAAATTTAATAAGGTGTATGGTAGACTACTTACAATGTTAATCTACTTTAGAGTTAAAAACTAACGGAAATTAACGGAAATGACTAGAATGAGTAACGATAGAATAGATAAGGGACTAAATTGAAACGTTTTAAAGTTATGGGACCATTTTGAAGCAAAGAATTAAATTAAGGGACCGGTGGTTCAATTAAGCCTAATAATAAAGCAAACTTAGTATTTTGACAAATTTGTCATTTTTCATTCTCTAAGAATGCTTACTTCTTTTAAACTTGCTATTATTGGTAATATTTCCCTAATTATCTTTAAATTGTTTTTTATTTATTTTATTTTAAATTGTTTTTAAATTTTGTAATTAAATACTTCGTTTGGAAGTTGCACTCTTCCAATGCATTGAAAAAAATACTAGGTATCTGTTGAGATTGATTGGAAGTTGCACTCTTTTGGTCCATATTCTATTCAACTTTCCTGTTCTTCTTTGGAATACATTAAACTTTTTTTTTTCTGCTTTTCATTTTTCTCTCATAAGTACCCCGTTCTCTGTGTGAATAATAGAATGATAGGAAT